>OGXL01003616.1_pt1 | contig 10157 bp, 8 predicted proteins | sample 1576311 | NCBI WGS metagenome assembly OGXL01 (sample SAMEA3541564, study PRJEB24748) | human gut metagenome | biome: human gut; feature: human-associated habitat; material: faeces | place: China | collected 2012 | reverse complement strand
TTTATCTTCATTACACATCTCTCCTTTCATTATTCTTTCTGATTGCAAATGCAGATTGGTGTTGGGCTCTGGATCTGGCAGAGGTAGTGACAAGCAGCAGACACAGATTGTTCTGCTGCTTCTTTACGTTTAGAAAATAGAAAGAGTTCTTTAGAAAATCTTAAACAATATTATATTGACAATCTATATTATACAAAATATAATATAGGTATAAGAACAGTATTAAAGAGAAAACAGCATAGGAAGGAGCGGTTGGATGGTATTTAATACAGGAGCTGCACTTTTAGATGCGATCGTGCTGGCGGTCGTCTCGCATGAGAGTGAAGGCACGTATGGCTATAAGATCACACAGGATGTGCGCAGTGCGATCAATGTATCAGAGTCTACGTTGTATCCGGTGTTGAGACGATTGCAGAAAGATGAATGTCTGGAAGTATATGACCGTCAGTACGATGGGCGGAACCGGAGATATTATAAAGTGACAGAAAAGGGAATGGCACAGTTGAACCTGTACCAGGTAGAGTGGAAGAATTATTCCAGAAAGATCCAGGAAATTTTTGAGGGAGGAGTGACGGGATGAACCGAGAGGAATTTATGGCAAAACTAAAAGCGCTGTTAGGGGATATTCCGGCAGACGAAAGAGAAGAAGCCCTGCAGTACTATGAAGACTATTTTGATGATGCAGGAGCAGACAACGAGGCAGAAGTGATCCGGGAGCTGGAGAGTCCCCAGCGTGTGGCAGCTATGATCAAGAATGATTTAAAGCATACGGGAAATGACGGGGAGTTTACAGAGAATGGATATGAGCAGGAGTGGGCATCGAAGAAAGAGGTGCCGCAAAGAAAAGGTTATTCCTACCAGAGTGGACAGACAGGAGAGTATTCTTATGAGGCATCGCAAGGCAGGAACGACAAGCTGGTAAAGATCGCACTGATCGTACTCATTGCGTTGATTGTATGTCCGGTTGTGATTCCGGTCGGTGTGGGAATTTTTGGTGTGATTGCCGGGCTTCTGATTGCAGCAGTTTGTTTTTTTGCAGCACTGGTGATTGCATCGCTGGCAGTCGTACTTGCCGGATTTGTAGTCGCAGTGACAGGGATCGGCGTAGGAATCGCCATTCATTCAGTACCTGCAGTGCTTTTGATGGCAGGGATCGGATTGATCCTGATCGCGCTTGGAGTACTGGCAACATTATTTACCGGAAAGCTTTGCATTGTAATGTATCCGGCGATGTTTCGGTTTATCGTGAAACTGTGCCGGAAGCCGTTTCACAGAAAGGCGGTGTCTGAATAGATGAAAAAAGGTTGGAAAATTCTACTGATCAGCTGTGGAATCTGTGCAGGGATCGGAGTTGTCCTGTCAGTGGCAGGTACTGTTCTCGGAGGAGTACGGGATCTTCAGGAATATGGAAGGCGTGGGATGCAGTATCTGGAAAACGATCACTGGTGGTCACAGAAGTATTCAGTGGGGCTGTGACTTACAGACCGAGCATGAGCGCTACTTAACCGAGAAGATCTTCCAGAAACCGGTCTTCGTTACCGATTATCCGAAGGAGATCAAGGCATTCTACATGAAGATGAACGAGGACGGCAAGACCGTTGCAGCGATGGACTGTCTCGTACCGGGCATCGGCGAGATCATCGGCGGCAGCCAGAGAGAGGACAACTTAGAGAAGTTAGAGGCGCGTATGGACGAGCTTGGACTCAAAAAGGAGGACTACGATTTCTATCTGGATCTGCGTAAATACGGTTCCGCAAGACACTCCGGATTTGGTCTTGGATTCGAGCGCTGCGTGATGTACTTAACCGGCGTTTCCAACATCCGCGATGTCATTCCGTTCCCGAGAACCGTAAACAACTGTGAACTGTAAACAATAAGCAACTATGGGGCTGTCGCAAATACTGGAATCTGCTTTCTGCTATTTGCAGCAGTCCCTTTTCTATTATTATTTCAATATGTACATACGGAGTGACAGACTCCTGAAAGGGGGAGAGAATGTGAAATTTATCCATACCGGCGATATCCACTGGGGCATGTCCCCGGACAGCGACAAGCCGTGGAGCCGGGAGCGCAGCCGCGATATCCGCGATACGTTTACCGCCATCATCGCCAAGGCAAAGGAACTGCGCGTGGACTGCCTGTTCATCGCGGGGGATCTGTTCCACCGCCAGCCGCTGCTGCGCGACCTGAAAGAGGTCAATTACCTGTTTTCCACGATCCCGCAGACACAGGTTGTCATCATCGCGGGCAATCACGACCGGATCCGCAAAAATTCCGCCGTTTTAAGCTTTTCCTGGGCTTCCAACGTGACGTTTCTGGAAAGTGAGGATGTCTCATCCGTCTATTTTGAGGATATCAACACCGAGGTGACCGGCTTTTCTTACTATACTGCGGAGATCCCGGAGCCGCGCCTCGATGCTCTTGAAGCGCCGGAGGATGGAAAAATCCACATTCTGCTGGGGCACGGCGGCGACGCGAACCACGTCCCGATCGACCGGGCGGCGCTGGCTTCCTCTGGATTTTCGTATATCGCACTGGGGCACATCCACAGGCCAGAGATCCTACTGGACAAAAAGATGGCATACTGCGGTTCCCCGGAGCCGCTTGATAAGACCGAGACCGGCAGGCACGGCATCCTTTACGGCGAGATCGACCCGGAAATCGGTCAGGTAACGACACTGGACTTTATTCCGATGGCGAAGCTCCGCTACATCCCGCTCATCGTCCGCGTCACGCCGGATACGACCAACACGGAGCTGTACTTAAAAATCGCCCATGAGATCGAACAGCGCGGCAATGACAATATTTTCCGCTTCAAGGTGCAGGGCATGCGCGATCCCGATATTTCCTTCGATCTGGACGCCTTAAAGCTGCGTTTCCGCATCGCGGATATCATCGATGAGACGGAACCGCAATACGATTTTTCCGCCCTGTTTGCCGAGCATCCAAGCGATATGATCGGCTTTTACATCCAGGCACTGAAAAAACCGGACATGAGTCCGGTGGAGAAAAAGGCGCTGTTTTACGGCATCCACGCCCTGCTTCTCACCACCGATGAAAGGAGTTAGCTTCCATGCGTTTTCTTGATCTTTATATCAGTGGGTTTGGAAAATTTCATGACACAGCCGTCTCCTTTGAGGACGGGTTAAACGTCATTTACGGTAAAAATGAAGCCGGCAAATCCACGATCCACACCTTTATCCGCGGCATGCTCTTCGGCATCGAGCGTCAGAGGGGGCGCGCCGCCAGAAACGACATCTACAGCAAATATGAGCCGTGGGAAAACAGCGGCACCTACGAGGGGCAGCTCCGGCTTGAATCTGACGACGGCACCATTTACCGGATCGAGCGCTCGTTCCAGAAAAATAAGAAGGAATTTACCGTCATCAACGAGACGACCGGACGCGAGGAACCGGACGGTCGCGCCGTTTTGCAGGAAATTTTGGGCGGCATGAGTGAAACCATGTACAACAACACCATCAGCATCAGCCAGTTAAAGAGTGCGACCGATGAAGGCATGGTTTCAGAACTGAAAAACTATATTGCTAACATGAATACCTCTGGCAATATGGCGCTCAATATCACTAAGGCGACCGCCTATCTGAAAAATCAGCGCAAACAATTTGAATCTCAGTTAAGCCCGGAGGCTTCGGTCAACTATACCTCCCTTCTTAGCGAGATCCGCGCGCTGGAACGCGAGCTTTCTTCGCCAAAATATGAGAATCAGTTACAGGAATACTCAAGGCTGCGTGACTCGGTCCGAAATGAACTGGAACATCAGAAAATAGAAAAAGAAGATTTATCCGACCGGCTGCAGAAGAGCCGTCAGGTACTGGATGAGTTTTCCTTTACGGACGAGGCGTCCATCGAGGCGTACCGCAATCAGGCTGAAACACTCTACCAGGACTATCAGCATGCACAGGTGTCTTCCTCCAGCAAGGGATCCCGGTTTTTCCAGGTGTTTTTCTTTGTCGCAGCAGCAATTTGCGCTATCTGCGCGGCATACTGCGGATATCTGGCGTTCTTCCCGCTTCCGTCTCCGTGGCTGGGAGCTGGTCCCACCGCCCTCATCTTTGGCGTCGCCGCTCTTGTGCTTCTCATGCTGGGAATCTGCGTCACACGGCACCGGAGCCGCCGCAGGCAGGAGGCGGAGAAAAGTGCCTCTGTTTTATCGGAGATTTTGCGCCGCCACTTGGGCGAATCCGAGATTTCGGATGAATCCATGAAGCTTTTGTCCCAGCGGCTGGATCGCTTCATCACGCTCTGCCACGCCGTTACAAACTCGGAGGATTCACTGGTAAAACGTTCCGAACAGATCTCGGCACTGATGGCAAAGCAGAATGACTGCAGCCTTGTCATCGAGGAACAACAGCGCGTCCAGTGGGAGTTAGAGAAAAAGCTGGAGCACCTATCCGCCTGCAAAGACCGGGCAGCGGCGCTCAAACACATTTTAAATGAAAATGAGCGCATCCATCAGGAGATCGCCTCCGTGGATCTGGCGCTTGATACCTTAAAAGAGCTTTCCACGACCATCCGGGATTCTTTCGGTCTGTACTTAAATAAGACTGCGTCCGACCTGATCGCCGGAATTACCGGCGGAATTTATTCCAGCATCAGCATCGATGAGAACCTGAATGCGTTTTTAAACACCCGCCGGAAGCTGATCCCGCTTGAACAGGTCAGCAGCGGCACCGCCGACCAGATCTATCTGGCGCTGCGCCTCGCCGCCGCCCACTTTATCCAGGGCGATGCAGACCGGCTGCCGCTCATCTTTGACGACAGCTTCGTTCTCTACGACGACGAGCGTCTGAGAACCGTCCTCAAATGGCTGCCAACCGCCTATTCCGGGCAGATTCTTGTATTTACTTGTCATGAGAGGGAGATGCGGGTGCTGAAGGAAGAAGGAGCTGCGGTGCATGAAGTGCGGTTGTAAGACTCCTTTCATACATAACCGTGACATTGCCTGTTTCCTATGACATTAAAAAGAACGCCATTTTCTGACATGTATTGGTCCGGAAATGACGTTCTTTTTGTTTCTATTTTAAAGGTCTATTTTTAGTCCCGTATTCCCGCCCGATACTTCGCCAGCAGCTTATTGATACGTCCAGTCGGATTTAACAGCTCGCTTAAGGAGGCATCGTGGTTCAGGTTATCGATGATGAGCGCGATGTATTTGCTCATATCGACGCTGATATAGTACGGTCTGGAGAGAAGCTCCGGTGTCTGGTATACCAGGTTGGTGGTCAGGACGCGGTCGATCAGACCGTTCTCATAGTACTCGTCAAACTTCTGCAGTCCGTTGGTAAACAGACCGAAGGTCGCGCATACGAATACCTTTCTCGCCTTGCGGCTCTTTAATTCCTTCGCTACATCTAACATGCTCTCTCCAGAAGAGATCATATCATCGATGATCAGGACATCCTTGCCCTCTACGCTGGATCCCAAGAACTCATGGGCAACGATCGGGTTGCGTCCGTTGACGATCCTGGTGTAATCGCGGCGTTTGTAGAACATACCCATGTCGAGTCCCAGCACGTTGGAGAAGAAGACAGCGCGGGACATACCGCCCTCATCCGGGCTGATGACCATCATGTGATCGCTGTCGATCTCCAGCTCTTTCTCATTTTTCAGCAGATATTTGATAAACTGGTAAATCGGCTGAACGGTCTCAAAACCCTTGAGCGGAATCGCGTTCTGGACACGCGGATCGTGTGCGTCAAAGGTAATGATATTCTCAACACCCATATCTACCAGCTCTTCCAGTGCCAGCGCGCAGTCTAAGGACTCACGGCCGGAGCGCTTATGCTGGCGGCTCTCATACAGGAACGGCATGATTACGTTGATACGGCGTGCCTTTCCGCCTGCTGCCGCAATGACACGTTTCAGATCCTGATAATGATCATCCGGGGACATATGGTTTACCATGCCGCACAAAGAATACGTCTGGCTGTAGTTGCAGACATCCACGATCAGATACAGATCATCGCCGCGCACCGACGCCTTGATCTCGCCCTTTGCCTCGCCGGAACCAAATCTCGGTGTGTTTGCCCCGATGATGTAGGAGTCCCTCTGGTAACCCGAAAATGCGATCGTCGTCTTATGCTCGCTCTCGCGCTCATTTCTCCAGTCTACCAGATATTTGTCTACCTTGCCTACCAGCTCCTCACATCCCTTTAATGGGATCAGTCCCAGCGGACCCACCGGTATCGTCTCAATGATTTTCTCTTCGTACAGCATTTTCCATTTTCCTCCAGCCTGTTTACTCTCTGTTAATACACTTTTTGCATGTGTTAGCGCATTCTAACGTCTCTTTTATATCATTATGTCCCTTATAAGTCAACCCATGACCGGTTTTTCAGCTTTTTTCGGATCCGGATATCCTCGCCGTAGAGCGGAATGATCTGATACTGGCTCATGATCCGTGACATAACCCGGTCGGTGAACTCGTCGCGCATCTCATTGGTCGGCAGATTGGTGGAAATGATCGTGCCTTTCTTCCGGTTTAAGCGCTCGTTGACCACATAGAAGAGCTGGGAAGTCGTAAACGTATTCACCAGTTCCGTCCCCAGATCGTCGATGATCAGCAGATCGCACTCTAATAAATACTGGGATCGGTCGCGGTCCTCATCGGTCGCATCGTTTGCGAAGAGATCCCTTGAAAATATCTCATACATCTCCACCGCCGGGAGATACACGACGCTGAAACAGCGCTCAATCAGCTCTTTCGCGATGCAGTTGCTTAAAAACGTCTTTCCAAGCCCCGTTTTTCCGGTAAATAAGATATTTCCCTTTTCTTCTTTAAATCCGTCCACATAGTGGTGGCAGAACGCCGTCACCTGCTCCATATACGCGCGGGCAGTCTTGCCGCTACGCGGCTCGATCTTCGTGTCATCAAAATAATCATAGGAAAAATGAGAAAAATTCTCCCGCTCCAGCACTTCCCGGATATTCGACTGGGCGTATAACAGATCGATCTCCCGCTGACGGAAACAGTGGCATTTTTTTCCGTCTTTGTACCCGGTATCCTTACAGTCCGGACAATTATACTGCATCTCCAGATAGTCCGCCGGATAGCCGTAGGCGCTCATCAGCACCTGGCGCTGCTCTTTCAGGTCTGCGATTGTCCCTCGCAGACGTTTCACCGCGTCCGCATCGCCCGCCAGAAGCTCTTTCGCGCTCTTGACCGCCGCGGCGGCGATCGCGTCGTTCATCTCCCGGATCGCCGGTATTTTCTCATAGACCTCGTCAACCCGCGCGTCCAGCTCATGTTTCTTCTGAAGCTGTGTCCGGTTATAAACACGCATGATCGATTCATACTGCGAATTACTGAGTGCCATCGTCCCCTCCTGTCTTCTGCGCTCCGTTTATCATGCTCCATACCATCTCGTCGTAATCATATCCGTGTTCCTCCAGATTGTGGAACCGGTTGGAAGAACGGCTGCTGCCTGCAGACGCCTGCCGGCGCTTCGCCCCGCCTTCTTCCTTCCGTTTTTTATCTAGCTCTGACACATCCCGGAAGCTCTTGACCCCGGCATTTTTCCAATCCCGCAGGATCTTGTCTGCATAGTCAAACGACGGTTTATGTATCTGCCGGATCGTGCGGCTGCACGCCTCGACGATCAGCTCGCGCGTGAAACCGTACTCCCAGAACCATTTTTCTATAAATTCACTCTCGACCTCCGCCGGGCTCCGGTCCGAAAGCCCCATCGCCCGCATAACCGCGAATGAACCCTTCGTGTAGCCCCTGCCGCTCGCTTTCGCCTGTTCCACATCCTTGATGCCGCGCTTATGCCAGCCGAGCGCCACCTTTTCCATATAGCGCAGGCTGGTGTGATGGTTCTGCACGCAGTACTCAATCAGGTATTCCAGCAATTCCCCGGAAAATCCCAGATTCGAATAGAGATTTCCAAGAATCTGGCAGTCCGTCGGTGTGAGCAGCTTGTTTAAATACTGCTGGGCAATATAAATGAGCTGCTTAAACGACTCATCCGAGGTCAGGCGTGACATATCGCAGGCTGCGGCTTCCCGCGCGGCAGTTTTTGTAGATGGCGCAAAGGAACCAGCGCCTGCCAGGGATTCCGTTGAAGCAAAAACCGGCGAAATTTGCTGTCCCGGCGTCTCCTGAAACGATCGCTGTGCCTCTTCACCGACTTCCGTTCCCAGCACCCCGGCTCTCTGCCAGTATGCCAGCGCGCGCTGCACGTCCGCCTCCGTGTGGTTGAGCGCGTCCGCGATCTGTCCGATCGAGACTTCCTCCTGCTGGTGGCGGAGCAGGTACAGATATACCTTCACATATTCTCCACTGGCTCCCGCCATATATGTATCAATAAATACGTCCGGAACCGGCGTTGCGCCCACCGCCAGCCGGTTTTTGAGTCCTATTCCCATCTTCTAACTTCCCTCTTAGCCATTCTGTGTCCTCACATTTCCTGTTACCATTTATCTATCAGCAGCCTGCGGCTGTGTGAAGCATTCAAACTGCTGTATTTTACTTTTATTTTGAAATATTCTCTATTTGTTCCATCCAAATCTTCCTGTTTTCTTACTTTTCCACCGTTTTGATTTTGTTTCCGGACTTTTCCACAATTTTGCTCCGGACAAGACAGTTTTCATCCATTTATCACAGGCTCACTGCGTCTGTTCCTATCATAACATACCTTTTTTTAAAAAGAAATACTCCTAATTATGGTTCGCGGCCGACACTTTTAGACCAATTTTTCCACTATTTTGATTGTGGATAATGTGGATAATGTGGAAAAAGCCTTCAAAAATCTTCAAAAAATAACCCTTCCTCCGACAAAATCCTTATTTTATCAACATTTTCGGCATTTCCCCATTTCCGCATTTAGGCGCAAAAAATCCACATAGTTCCTTTACATAATATGTTGAAAACTATGTGGATAATGTGGATAACTATATGTACACTCGGAGTGCATCTATTTCGCAAGGAGGTTTTCCCCTACATTTACAACGTCTCCGGCGCCCATGGTTATCAACAGGTCGCCCTGTGTACAATGTTCCATGACAAATTTTTCTATTTCATCGAATGTCGGCAGATACCATGCTTCTTTTCCTTTTTCTTTTAGAAGTTTCACGATATCCTCTGAGCTGATGCCGAGCGTGTCCGTCTCGCGCGCCGCGTAGATATCCGCCAGAATGACTTTATCTGCCAGTGAGAGCGCCTCGGCAAACTGCGGCAGAAATGCCTTCGTCCGCGTGTAGGTGTGCGGCTGGAAAATGCACCAGAGTGTCTTGTGTGGATAGTTCTGCGCCGTCTTTAAGGTAGCCTCGATCTCATGCGGATGATGCGCATAGTCGTCGATGATGGTAAATCCATTTACCTCACCCTTCTTTTCGAACCGGCGGTTGGTTCCGGTAAAATGTGCCAGTCCCACGCGGATGGCGTCCATGGAGATGCCATTTTCCAAGGAAACAGCGATGGCTGCCAGCGCATTGTATACATTGTGCTCACCTGCCACACCGAGCGTCAGGCGCTCTTTCTTCTCACCGCCGATATAAAGATCGAAGGACGGATGCGCGTAATCGTCATACTGGATATCACCGGCACTGTAATCGTTGCCGCGGCTGTGACCAAAAGTAATAACCTTGCCTTTTGCCGCTTCTATGATCTCCTGATAGTTCTCGATATCGCCGTTGATGACAATCGCGCCCTGAGCCGGTACGCGCTCGGCAAACAGCTTGAAGGAATGACGGATATCCGCCAGATCCTTGAAGAAATCGAGATGGTCTTCTTCTATATTAAGAATGACCGCCATCGTCGGGTAGAAGGATAGGAAGCTGTTGGTATACTCACACGCCTCCGTCACGAAAAATTCCGGTCCGCCGACGCGGATGTTGCCGCCGATCGCCGGAAGGATGCCGCCGACCGAGATCGTCGGGTCATTTTTCGCCTGCAAGAAAATCTCCGTCACCATCGAAGTGGTTGTCGTTTTGCCGTGTGTTCCGGCAATCGCGATCGCATTTTTATAGTTCCGCATCATCTCGCCCAAGAGTTCCGCACGGGTCAGCATCGGGATGCCGCGCCGTTTTACTTCCTGAAATTCCGGGTTATCCGGGTGAATCGCCGCCGTGTAGACTACCACATCGTCCGGCTGCAACCAATCTGACGCTGGCATATGAACTGCTCGATGCTCAAG
>OGXL01003607.1_pt1 | contig 10181 bp, 8 predicted proteins | sample 1576311 | NCBI WGS metagenome assembly OGXL01 (sample SAMEA3541564, study PRJEB24748) | human gut metagenome | biome: human gut; feature: human-associated habitat; material: faeces | place: China | collected 2012 | reverse complement strand
TACTTTCTGAGATGCAAGAAGGGCATTTCTAACTGTTTCTTCGTCTGCTCTGTACTGCTCTACTCTTGTTGCGAGAACATCAATTTTATGAACAAGGTTAGTTTTCTCTTTCTTTAACTGTTCAAAAGCTACAATGACTTCATCAATAAATGCGTCAACATCATCAGCCATGTAGCCCTGACGGCCGGCTTTTCTGAAACTAACATTCTTAATTTCATCAATAGTAATCATTTAAAGCACTCCTATCTGAAATGTATTACTAAAATTTTTCGGCGACCTTTTTTGGTTTCACCCAAAATTTTATCTAACTTAAATTTTCCTTTACCTCTTACAGTAAAGGTATCTCCCTCTTTAACCTGACAACTTACATTCTGAGTTGTAACAAAGTTAAGAGTTGTTTCTCCCGATAAAATCAGTTTTGCCGTTTTATCCCTCGATAGTCCGCTTACTGCGGCAACAATATTATCAAATCTAAGAGATGAAACCGTAAGACTCATTTCCTCTGTGCCCCTGCCCTGCGGCAGAGAATTTAAATTCGGTTGGACAATTTTTACTCCTGCTCCGCCGATTTTAAAAATCTGTGATTCTATATAATCTTTAAGCTCGCTTTTTACAAACACAACTGTTCGTCCATTATCCACAAGAATATCTCCAACTGTATCTCGCTCAATACCAAGCGACATAAGCGTACCGAGAAAATCTCTGTGTGTGAGTTTATCGCATACTCTGTACTTAAACTCAATAGCGGATATAGGAAAGGCTGACTGCTCGGGTTCATCATAAAACACCCCGAGCATCTTTCTTTCACTGTTCTCACTGCCGCCAAAGAAAATATAATTTTCAAAGTAAATACTTCGCAGCACCTTTTCGGCAAGTGCCTGATGTGTTTCGCTCATAAACTGAGAGAAAACAGGCTTTTGTCGAGTAAAGCAAAGCGAGGTCATATCCTCAATTCTGGAGCAGAAAAGCTCATCGTTATCAGAAGTAAACACCGCTGTTTTCTAATTCGTCAAGTAAATCGTCACCTGTAAGATCTACATTATTAGGAATGATAATGTATGTATTAGAGGCAACCTTTTTAATCTTGCCGTCATTTGCATAAGCAACACCGCTGAGGAAGTCAAGAATTCTTCTTGCCATATCCTTGTTAGTGTCCTCAAGATTAAGAACTACTGTATGTGACTTAATAAGGTCATCTGCAATTGTGCGTGTTTCCTCGCCAAATCTTTCAGGCTTATAAATACCAACCTGAATCTTAGCCTTAGCATTGATATTAACAACCTTGTTCTTAGATGTAGGAGCTGTTGCTCTCTCTCTTACAGGCTGTTCCTCAACCTCTTCTTCCTCATTTTCGTCAGCATAACCGTACTCATCATACTCCTGCTGATACTCGTCATCGGGAGCATCCCACATACGCTTGAATTTATCCACAAAACCTGCCATTATATTAATTCCTCCTTGAATTATTTACTGTAATCTCTGGCACCAAAAAGTGACGATCCTACTCTTACCATAGTCGCACCTTGAAGTATTGCCTCATAATAATCAGCAGACATACCCATTGATAGTATAGTCATACTTATATTATCTAATTTTTTTGACGATATGTCAATAAAGATATTACGCATATTATCAAAATATTTTGAAATTTTATGTGTATTATCACAAATTGGCGGTATAGCCATAAGTCCTTTTACCGAAATTCCCTCCAAATCAACTATCTGACACAATAATTCTTCAAGCTGCTCGGGAATAACTCCCGACTTATTTTCTTCTCTGCCAATGTTTACTTCCACAAGCACATCGGTCTTTTTTCCGATTTTTAATGACTGCTTGGAAATCTCGGACGCAAGTTTTAAAGAATCAACTGACTGAATAAGATCCACCTTATCTACAATTTGGCGAACCTTGTTTGTCTGCAAATGTCCTATAAACTGTAAAGACGCATGAGCAAGGTCATACTTTTCATATTTAGAAAGCAGCTCCTGCACCTTATTTTCGCCAATGTGGTCAAGTCCGAGAGAGATTGCGTAGTTTATTACATCCGCATCTACTGTTTTTGTTGCGGCAAGAAAAGTAATGTCCTCTCTTTTTCTGCCTGATTTTTCGGCAGCCTCAGCAATTCTTTCGTTAATAAGCTTGTAGTTGTATTCTACATCACTTAATGACCTTTCCATCATACAAATCGTCCCCTTCCATTATAACCTGATCATACAGCGAAATTGTTTCGCCGCTGAACAATATGCCATCAGCAGGTGATGGATCACATAATACAAAATCATTACCTGCATAGAGAATAGATATTTCTTTAAACTGAACTTCACTGCCGTAGAGTACATAGACACCCTGAACTTTTTTGCTCTCTTTATGTTCGTTGCCCTTGTCATCGTAGGTTGTCTTTTCTACATAATCGTCATGAATAGCCTTTTTGTTGACACGAAGTCCCGAATAAGTGCCCATACCGATTTCAACAGGCTCCTGTCTAATCTGAGAAAGCGAGCTGTCCATATATGTGCACTGGAAAATTGCGAGAGCTTTATCGGAATTATTATACTGAACAATTTTATAAATTGACGCAGGCACTGTGTTTGATGAGGCATCTGAAAAGTCGATTGTAACATCGTCACCCCAAAGTGTGAGATCTGTTGCCTCGTCATTGGTGATTTCACACGCAATATACCAATTAAGACTGCTTATCACCTTGCCGATATTATTATCCGGTACATTTGATTTCTTGATATTTTTAAGATTGTCAAGTGTAAGATTTCCGATTTTTGTATAATCATAGCTGTTCTCGTAGCCGTCACAAGAAGTAACGAAATAGCCTGCCTTAGGAGCATTAATCTCTGCTATACTGTCCGAAGAACTTTTTAGCTCGTTAATCTGAGCCTGCAAAGACGCAATCTCAGGCTTAAAGCTTGTAGTCTTGCCTGTGAAAGACTGGTAATGATTGACAGCATTTATAATTGAACTTATGTTTGAATCAATTTTACCGAAGTTTCCGTTATTAATATTATACAAATAAGTTTCAAGATTTGATGTAATGTCATTCTTTATAGTTTCAATACCCTCGGTGTTAGATTTCCTCGTCTGCTCAAGTTTTGTAAGATCATTCATACTTTGTTCAAGTGATGCCGCCTTTGTACGGGCAACCGCATCTTCTTCCGTAGAATAAACACTTGCAACCGAACAGCCTTTCTGCACCTCATCACCGTTATCTACATTGTAAGAAACTACTCCGCCTGAATTATTATTAATATATGTTTCGTTACGAATAATGTAGCCGTTAGAATAAATCTTGTCGGTAACGGTTACCTGTTCGGCATTTTCTGTCGGCACAACATTGAAATTTGCACTTAGCAGAAGGTAAACAACATAGATAATTGCAAGCGCAGTAAGACCTGCAACCAATATTCTTCTGAACAACAGCTTGTCCATATATCACAGTCCTTTATCAATTATTGTTTCAGCATAATTTAATATATCATCAAAGCATTTGAATTTATCAACTAAAATCCAATTAATATTCTTATCACGATTAAACCACGTAAGCTGCCTTTTGGCATATCGTCTTGTTTCTCTTTTTAAAATTTCCACACATTCATCAAGCGAGCGTTCGCCCGAAAAATACGGAATAAGCTCTTTGTATCCTATTGCCATTTTAGATGTTGAACTGAGAGAAGACGAAAGCACTTCTCTTGCCTCATCAACGAGTCCGTTTTCAAGCATAATATCAACACGCAAATTAATTCTGTCATACAATTTTTGTCTGTCCTCAAATTTCAGACCGATTTTTATCGGATTGTACGGTGAGCCTTTCAGTTTTGAATTTCTGTTGTGCTCGCTGATTGTTATGCCTGATGTCTTGTAAAACTCAATAGCCCTTATGATACGCTTAACATTTCTCTGCTCTCTGAGATTTTCGGCAGATTCGCCGTCAAACTCGCCGAGCATATCAAGCAGATAATCAACTCCGTTTTGCTCGTAAAGAGCTAAAAGCTCATTAGAAATCTCTTCGTTTCTTTTCTGCTTTTCAAAAGAAATACCGTTTAAAAGCGAGTCAACATAAAGTCCCGTTCCGCCTGCTATAATCGGCATTTTCCCCCGTGACACAATATCTTCTATACAAGAAGCTGCGTCACTTACAAAATCGGCAACGGAATAAGTCTTGTCGCTTGGAAGAAAGTCTGTTAACCAATGCGGTATGCCCTGCTTTTCCTGTTCATCGGGCTTAGCGGTAGCTATGTTCATTCCTTTGTATATCTGCATTGAATCGGCGGAAATAATCTCTCCGTTATATTTCTTTGCAAGCTCAACCGCAAGCGCCGTTTTGCCTGATGCCGTAGGGCCTACAACAGAAATAAGTTTGATAGGATAATTCAAAAAATCACAACCTGCCAAATTGTTTTTCAATTTCGTACTTTGTCATAACTATGCAGATAGGTCTGCCATGTGGGCAATACTTTATCTGCGGATTTTTCTCTAAAGTCCAAGCAATGTCCATAAGCTCCTGTACGGTGCTCTTATTGCCTGCCTTGATTGCAGAACGGCACGAAACATTATGATAAAACCAATCCATTTTTTCGGCATAAATATCCTTTTTGCCGCTTGCTATATAACCGCTCATTTCAGCAATACAGTCGGCAATTTCCGTTGCCGCAAGGTATTGCGGTGCAGAGCGCACAAGTAATGTACCGTTGCCAAAGTCCTCTACATCAAACGAACATTTTGCAAACATATCAAGATTGCTTATTGCTGCGTCATAATCGGTTTTATCAAGGGTAACGGTAACAGGTGCAAGCAAATACTGAACATTTTGCTTATCGGCATTTGCTTTAAGTTTTTCATAAATTATTCTTTCATGTGCTGCGTGTTTGTCAATTATTAAAATCTCACTATCGTTTTTCTCAACGATTATATATGTATCGAATGCCTCACCTAAAAATCTGAGCTTAGTCTGCTCTTTTGGAAGTTCGGTGATTGTATCGTTGTTATCTTCTTTATCTTTGAAAATCTCCGTCTGCGGCTTTTCTTCTTTGGTCATTACAACCTCTTTGTAAGGCTTTTTCTCCTCAACAATAACCTCATTTACGGGATTTTCCTGTTTTGGTAAATTATCTTCTTGCTGAGCTGCTTTTAAAATAAGCTGCTCAGCTTTCTCAAATTTTTGCTTTGAAAATTCTGCTTTCTTTTGCTCAAGCTCAGTATTCTTTCTTATTGCCTGCTTAGAATAAATTTCAAACGGATCTGACGAATCAGCCATTTTTAAGTCATCAATAGACATCGGCTTTGGCTTTTCATCCTTTAAGTCAAGTTCATCAAACGGATTATACGACTGGGGCTCATACGCTTTTGCTTTTTGTTCGGCAGGCTTTACATTATTAACAGGTGGCTTGCTTTCAGCCTTAGAAAACACCGCCTGCGCATTAGTGAACGGATTTACTTTTTTTATTTCGTTAAACGCAGTATTTTCTTTAAAAGTAACCTGTTTTCTAACATCGCCTTGCTGCAAAGCAGATTTTACCGCATGATAAATTGCATCAAAAACAGGTCTTTCGTTAATAAAGCGTACCTCTATTTTGGCAGGGTGAACATTTACATCTATAATTTCATAAGGAACGGTAAGCTGTAAAACAGCTGACGGAAATTTGCCAACCATTATCGAACCCTTGTATGCCTCTTCAAGCGCCGCCATACCTGTTCTTGTTTTTACAAATCTGCCGTTTATAAAGAAATTTTGCATATTGCGGTTTGGTCTTGCGTTAATTGGCTTTGAAATATATCCCTTAACAGAAACGGAATCAAGGGTATAATCAACAGGTATAAGTCCTTTGGCAAAATCCTTTCCAAATACGGAATAAATGGCAGACAACAGCTTTCCGTCACCAAAAGTGCGCAAAACCTGCTTGCCATCTCTTATAAATGTAAAAGCAACTTCCGGATGAGAAAGCACAATTTTATCCACAAGGGCAGAAACAGCATTTCCCTCGGCTACATCTTTTTTAAGGAATTTAGAACGAGCGGGAATATTGTAAAACAAATCTCTGATAACAAATGTTGTGCCTGTCGGGCAGCCTGCGTCCTCAAGCGAGATTTCTTCTCCGCCCTCAATTTCATAGCAGCTGCCGATTTCCTCATTCTCGTTTTTAGTAATAACCTGTAATCTTGAAACCGCACTTATAGATGCAAGCGCCTCTCCTCTAAAGCCGAGAGTTGCAATGGAATCAAGGTCATTTGCTGTTTTAACCTTGCTTGTCGCATGGCGCAGAAAGGCTTTTTTTATGTCATCTCTGTAAATTCCGCAGCCGTCATCGGCAACACGCATAAATGTTGTGCCGCCGTTTTTTATCTCAACAGTAACATTTTTTGCACCTGCATCAATAGAATTTTCTACAAGTTCTTTTATAACAGAGGACGGTCTTTCTACTACCTCGCCTGCCGCAATAAGCTCTGCAATGTGTTTGTCAAGTACATTAATTACACCCATAATTTCACCTGCCTTTTTCGCTCATACTTTTATATCATACCTTTAAGCTCATAAAGCAGATTAATAGCTTCTATCGGAGTTAAGGTGTTTAAATCAATTTCAGAAAGCCGCTCAACAACAGCATTGTCATTTGATATAAGCGACATCTGCATATCATCGTTCTTTTCTTTTATAACAGTCGGTGCATTAGAACCCAACTCAAGCTCTTTTAAGATTTCCTTTGCTCTGCTAATTATAGAGTTAGGAAGTCCTGCAAGTTTAGCTACCTCAATGCCATAGCTGTCATCTGCACCACCCGGAATAATTCGGCGTAAAAATGTAATATCATCTCCACGCTTTTTTACGGCAATGCTGTAATTTTTTACTCCGTCAAGCAAATCCTGCATAACGGTAAGTTCGTGGTAGTGAGTAGCAAACAATGTTTTTGCACCGAGCTTTTTATGATCGGCACAATATTCAAGCACTGCCCTTGCAATGCTCATACCATCAAAGGTAGAAGTGCCTCTGCCGATTTCATCAAGTATCAAAAGACTTTTTGATGTGGCAGATTTAACTATATTGGCTACCTCGCTCATCTCTACCATAAAGGTTGACTGTCCCGAGGCAAGGTCATCTGATGCGCCCACTCTTGTAAAAATGCTGTCTACCACACCGACGGTCGCACTTGAAGCAGGAACAAAACTTCCCATTTGCGCCATAAGCACAATGAGGGCAACCTGTCGCATATATGTAGATTTACCTGCCATATTAGGGCCGGTAATTATTGCTACTCTTTCGCCTGCACTGTCAAGATAAACATCATTAGGAACAAACGGAGTATCTGTAAGAAGAGCCTCTACAACAGGATGTCGGCTGTCTTTTAATCTGATAACGGTTGAAAGGTTCACATCAGGTCGCACATACCTATTGTCTGCCGCAACATTTGCGAGAGAAACAAGCACGTCGAGCACAGCAATAGCCTTAGCCGTTCTCTGTATTCTCTCAAGGTTATTTGCAACCGTTTTTCTTACTTCGTCAAACAAGGTATATTCCATAGCAACAGAACGGTCTTTTGCACCTAAAATTCTGCCCTCTATGTCTTTTAAGTCCTGAGTAATATAGCGCTCACAATTTGTAAGCGTCTGCTTTCTTATGTAGGTTTCCGGTACAAGGTCTTTGTACGAATTTGTTACCTCTATGTAATAACCAAACACCTTGTTGTAACCTACACGCAGTTTCGGAATACCTGTCTTTTCCCTTTGCTCAGCTTCAATTCTTGCAAGTATGCCCTTTGAATCGTTCATATCTGTAAGCAAAAGGTCAAGTCCACTATTGTAGCCTTTTTTTATCATTCCGCCCTCACGCACAGAGAACGGCGGTTCTTCTACAATGGCAGAATCAATCAAATTGAAAATATCTTCAAGCAGGTCTATTTCCTTATAAACTTTTTTAAGATATTTTGCATTGCAGTCGGCAATTAAATTTGAAAGCTGCGGCAGTTTTTGCAGAGCCGCCGCAAGTGAACGGAGCTCTCTGCCGTTTGCCGAACCGTAAACAATTCTTGTCATAAGTCGCTCAATATCAAAAATACCGCTTAAAGCGTCCACAATATCAAGTCTAAGAATATTATTGTTTACAAGTTCCTCAACCGCAGACTGACGGTTGTTGATTGCCGACACATTAAGCAACGGGTGTTCAAGCCACGAACGAATAAGTCGCTTGCCCATTGCTGTTTTAGTTTTGTCAAGCACCCACAAAAGCGAACCTCGCTTTCCTTTGTTGAGCATTGTTGCTGTAAGCTCAAGATTACGCTGTGTGTTGTAATCAAGATTCATAAACTGTTTGTCGCTGTAAAGCTCAATTTTGTTTATACGCTCAAGTCCGTTTTTCTGTGTTTCTTTAAGGTAATTTATCAGCGCACCAATCGCACTTATAAGCACCAGAGAATCTGAAATGCACTGCATCTCTTCACCAAATTGTGCTTTTACAATTTCAGCGCAAACCTTGTTATCAAAGCTCTCGTCCCTGAGCATTTCAACTCCGGCAGACAGCTTCGATTTTATAAATGACGGCAGAGATTTAATTTTTACAATATCTCCGCCAAGTAATATTTCTCTCGGATTGTAGCTTGCAAGCTGACTTGTAAGGGAATTTACCGAGTCACTTCCTGATATTTCGGTAGCATAAAGCTCGCCTGTTGAAATATCGCAAAAGCAAAGTCCGATTTTTTTATTTTCGGAAAACATACAGCAAATGTAGTTGTTTCTGCCCTCATCAAGCATACTCGACTCCATTACCGTACCCGGAGTAATTACTCTTATAATATCACGCTTAACAAGTCCCTTTGCAGTGGCAGGGTCTTCGGTCTGTTCGCAAATTGCAACCTTATAGCCCTTAGCAACAAGCCTTGCAATATAGCCCTCGCAGCTGTGGAAAGGCACTCCGCACATCGGTGCTCTTTCCGCCTGACCGCAATCTCTGCCTGTGAGTGTAAGCTCAAGCTCCTTTGATGCTATTTTTGCATCATCGTAAAACATTTCGTAGAAATCTCCCAAGCGGAAGAAAAGAATACTGTCTTTGTTCTGTTCTTTAATTGCAAAATATTGTTTCATCATGGGAGATAACTCTGCCAATGTTTTCACACCCTTTCAAGAAAAATTTATCAGCCGCAACCGCCACAAGTGCTGCAGCTGCCCGAACAAGAAGATGTTGAGTAGTCGGCTGTTTCAGGGTCTGCGCCCTCTGCCGACTGCTGAACAATAGCGAGAACTCTGTTTGCAATTACATCAAAAGCATCCTTTGCCTCGTTGTAAGCAATCATATTCTTATTTGACATAATCTTTGAATAGTCCTCTCTCATCTGGCTGTTGAGAAGTGCGAGTTTATCGCTGTCCTTATCTTTTTTAGATGCCTCGTTGTTGATAGACATTCTCTTCATATTAAAATCGCCGATAAGGTTTTGAAGATCCATATCTGTGTCAGCGTCTGCCTGTGCTTTTTGAAGAGCAATATACGACTCCTCCTGCTGAATAAGCTTACCAAGCTCTCTTGCCTTTTCAATAATATCCATAATTTTATCCTTTCCTTACACAAGCTCGCCCTTGAGTATCCAATTTCTCGCCTGTGTAATCTTAACATTCTGAAATGTGCCTATAAGGCTCTTATCGCCTTTAAGCTCCACTATTATATTACCACTTGTTCTGCCGCTTAATTCACCGTTTTTGCCTGTTTCTGATTCAATAAGTACCTTTTCGGTGTTATTAACCATAGACGCACATCTTTTTGCTGCGATTTCTTCCTGAACATCAAGCAGTTCTCTGAACCATTTTGATTTTTCCTCTGCTGAAATCGGGTCATCCATCTTAGCGGCAGGTGTGCCTACTCGTGGAGAATAGATGAAAGTAAATAACGATGTAAACTCAACCTCACGAATAAGCGAAAGTGTTTCTTTAAAGTCCTCATAGGTTTCACCCGGGAAACCTACAATAATATCACTTGTAAGCGATACTCCGTCAATTTTTTCTTTGGCATAATTTACAATATCAAGGTATTTTTTTCTGTCATAATGCCTGTTCATAGCTTTTAAAATTCTGTCAGAACCGCTCTGGAATGGCAAATGAAGATGCTTGCTGATATGTGTACCGTTGGCAATGGTATCAATAAGCTCTTTTGAACAATCCTTTGGATGCGATGTCATAAATCTAAGCCAATAGTC
>OGXL01003604.1_pt1 | contig 10184 bp, 8 predicted proteins | sample 1576311 | NCBI WGS metagenome assembly OGXL01 (sample SAMEA3541564, study PRJEB24748) | human gut metagenome | biome: human gut; feature: human-associated habitat; material: faeces | place: China | collected 2012 | reverse complement strand
GCGGAAGCAGCGGGGTTTACCTCTGTCTGTCAATGCGAGTGGGCGGCATTTCCCGCCGCTGTGCTGGCAAGCCACTGGCCGGAAGTGCCCCGTTTTCAGGACATCACCACCGTAACAAAGGAGGCTTTCTTTGAAAAAACAGGACTTCGCACCGTCACCCTCATTTCAGGCGGCTTCCCGTGCCAGCCGTTCTCCACCGCAGGGCGGCAGCGTGGCTTCCACGATGAACGCTACCTGTGGCCCGAAATGCTGCGGGTCATCCGGGAATTGCAGCCCCGTTGGGTGCTTGGAGAAAATGTTGCTGGCTTCCTCCGTATGGGGCTCGACAAAACGCTCATTGACTTGGAGCAGGCAGGTTACGATGTTCGGGTTTTCGTATTACCTGCTGCTGCCGTTGGCGCGTGGCACGAGCGGAAACGAGTATTCATCATCGGCTCCGCTGCTTCCCACGCCCCTTGCCAGCGACACCGGGGATGTGGGCAAGGGGCTGGACATCCAGATCTCTGCGAATGGCAGTTACCGCAAGATGAACAAGGATGGCAAGGCGTGGACGGCGCGGCTTTCCCATGTGGTCTACCGGATGACCCCCACCACGCTGGAAAAGCCCTACCTCAACCCGGACTGGGTAGAGTGGCTGATGGGTTTCCCGCGCAAATGGACGGACATTCCCTTTGGGCTAAAGAACCCGCCGACATCCCGCGTTTGACCGAGGATGTGCCGAACCGCAGCAAGCGGATGAAAACGCTGGGCAATGCGGTTTCGCCGCCGCAGGTGTTCCCGATTCTCAAATACATTGCGGACATTGAAACGGGCCGCTGTCCGATGGGAGGTGAAGAACTTTGAAAGAATTGCAGGCGAAAGCCAAAGTCACCCAGACCATGACCCGTGACGGTCTGGTGGTGGAAAATCAGGCTGATGGTACTGTGGAGAATGTTTCCAGCCGGGAAGCGGAACAGGACTACTCCACGGATGCCGGGGGCAAGGCCGAAAAAATACTGGAACGCACCGAGGACGTAAAGGACAAGCACAAGGCAAAGAAAAAAGCCAAACAAGCTGCGGAAACCGCCGAGAGTGAAGATGGTCTGCACCGTTCCGCTGCCCGTTTGGAATTGACCGAGGAAGAACGGACAGACCCGGCGTTGCAGCCGTATATCCAAAAGGCGGGAGCGAAAGCCGACAAACTGGATGCAGCCCGCGCCGCTCTGCCCAAAAAGCGTGTCCCGGTCAAGGAAAAAGTCTACGATGCTGCCAACGGCAAGGCAAAATCCACCCTGCGCTTTGAGCAGCAGGACAAAGGCCCGCCCAGCCTGAAACCAAACCCGGCCAGCCGCCCGCTATCAGAAGCATTGCTGTTCGCTCACGGAAAAATCCACGAGGTCGAACACGAAAATGTGGGCGTGGAGGGCGGCCACAAAGGTGAAGAACTGGTGGAGCGTCAGACCGCCAAAGCCATCCGCAGCGGCATCCGGCACCACAAGATGAAGCCCTACAAGGCCGTGGAAAAGGCAGAGCGTCAGCTCATGTCTGCCAATGCAGAATACTTTTACCAGAAATCTTTGCGGGACAATCCGCAAATTGCACAGGCGGCCAGCAACCCCATTTCCCGGATGTGGCAGAAACGGCGTATCAAACAGCAGTATGCCAAAGCTGCACGGCAGGCCGGACAAGCCGCCGCGCAGGGTGCAGCCGCCACCGCAGAGAACGGTTTCCGGGCAACAAAGCTGGCGGCCGAGGGCGGCGAACGGGTAGCCGAATTTGCGGCCCGGAACTGGAAAACCATTCTGATCGTGGCGGTGTTCGGTCTGCTGGCTCTGCTCTTGATAACGGGTTTGCAGTCCTGCACCGTGATGGCGGGCACCGCTGGAACCGGCGTGACGGCATCTTCTTATTTTTCCAAGGACAAGGATATGCTGGGTGCAGAGAAGGCTTATGCCAAGCTGGAACAAAAGCTGCAACGGTATCTCGACACCTACGAGGCCACCCACAACTATGACGAGTATCATTTTTATCTGGATGAAATCGAGCATGACCCCTATGTGCTGATCTCGATTTTGTCCGCGCTGCATGACGGCGTGTTCACACTGGCCGAGGTGCAGGGCGAACTTGAAATGCTCTTTGAAAAGCAATACATCCTGACCGAGACCGTGACCATGCAGATACGTTACCGTACAAAAATGATGGTCATTATTGGCCCGTATGGTGTGCCGCAGGTTATCACCTACCAAGAACCGTATGAATACTACATCTGCACGGTCAAGCTGAAGAACAAGGATTTATCTCATCTGCCTGTGGAAGTGCTGACCGAAGAACAACTCAGTGCTTATTCGCTCTATATGCGCACGCTGGGCAACCGGCCGGATTTGTTTGGCAAAGCGCAGTACCCCAATGCGTCCACCATCAAACAGCCCACCTACTACGATATTCCCCCGGAAGCACTAAAGGATGATAGGTTTGCCGCCATGATGGAGGAAGCCACGAAGTACATCGGCTACCCGTATGTGTGGGGCGGCAGTTCGCCCAGCACCAGCTTTGATTGCAGCGGCTACATTTCGTGGGTGCTGAATCACTCCGGCTGGAACGTGGGCCGCCAGAACGCACAGGGCCTTTACAACCTCTGTACTCCTGTTTCGACGGCGCAGGTCAAACCGGGCGACCTTGTATTTTTCAAGGGAACCTACGATACCCCCGGCGTGAGCCATTGCGGTATCTATGTAGGCAATTCCATCATGCTGCACTGCGGCGACCCTATCTCTTACACAAACCTCAACTCAAAATATTGGCAGGAACATTTTTACAGCTATGGGCGTTTACCGTGACGCCAGAAAGGATTTTGTATGGCAAAAAGACTTTCCCGCATTGAGCGCGACATCGAACGGCTCAAAGAAAAAATCAGCGAATACCAGCAGCAGTTGAAAGAACTGGAAGCTGCAAAGACTGAACAGGAAAACTTGCAGATCATTCAGTTGGTGCGCAGCATGAACATGAAGCCGGACGAGTTCGCGGCTTTCCTGCGCAGCGGTGCGCTGAACGCTGCACCCACCGTCACCCCGTACCACAAACAGGAGGATGCCGCCAATGAAACCTGATTGGAACCGCCGTTTTGCAGCTGGGCTGCTGGCTATCCTGCTCTGCCTCTGCTCTTTTTCCATGCCCGCTTTCGCAAGCGGTACTGACCCTGCCCCGGAACCTCTGCCGGAGATTATCGAAGAAGAACCCACCACGGGCGGCATGGAGCCGGAGGGCGTGTCCATCACGCCCAAGGGCAATGCAACACTGGTGGATGACTTTTACGGCGACAAGCAGCTTATCACTGTGACCACCAAGGCCGGGAATTATTTTTACATCTTGATTGACCACGCCAATGAGGACAAGGAAACCTCTGTCCACTTCCTAAACCAAGTGGACGATGCCGACTTGCTGGCCCTGCTGGATGAAGAACCGCCGGACACCGAGTTCTGCACCTGCACCGTGAAATGTGAAGCCGGGGAAGTGAACGAAAACTGCCCGCTTTGCGAAAAGAGTCTGCGGAACTGCACGGCCCCGGAAGCGGTGAAAACTGACACTGAAACGCCGCAGGAAAAACCTAAGTCCAGCATAGGCAGTCTGATGATCCTGCTGGTGCTGGCTCTGACGGGCGGCGGTGCGGCACTCTATTATTTCAAGTTCCGCAAGCCTAAGGCCGATACCACCGGGCACGATGATCTGGACGAGTACGATTTTGGCGAGGACGAGGATTCAGACGAGGAACCGGCTGAAATCGAGATTCATTCGGAGAACGGACAGGAGGACGAAACATGAGCGTTCAGCTGGTAATTGCCGAAAAGCCCAGCGTAGCCCGCAGCATTGCCGCCGTGATCGGGGCCGCTGAAAAGCAAAACGGCTATTGGCAGGGTGGCGGGTATCTGGTCAGCTGGTGCATCGGGCATCTGGTGTCCTTTGCCGAGGCGGGCCAGTACGATGAAAAATACTGTAAGTGGCGGTATGAGGATTTGCCCATCCTGCCCCAGCCGTGGCAGTTCATCGTCCCGGACGAGAAGAAACAGCAGTTTGAAGTTCTGCGTGCCCTGCTCAACCGCCCCGATGTGGATAGTGTGACCGCTGCGACCGACGCAGGCCGGGAGGGAGAACTGATTTTCCGTTTCGTCTACCAAATGGCCGGTTGCACAAAACCTGTGAAGCGGCTCTGGGTTTCCAGCATGGAGGATGCCGCTATCCGGGAGGGCTTCGCAAACCTGCGCCCGGATTCGGATTACGATGTGCTGTACCAATCGGCCCTCTGCCGTGCAAAAGCAGATTGGCTGGTGGGCATCAATGCAACGCGGCTGTTTTCGGTGCTGTATCACAAGACCCTGACGGTGGGCCGGGTGCAGACCCCGACACTGAAAATGTTGGTAGACCGGGACGCAAAAATCCTGCGCTTCCAGAAAGAAAAGTATTACACGGTCGGCATCCATTCCGGCAGCTTGAAAGCGGACAGTGGGCGCATTGCGGATGCAGAAACCGCAAATTCTCTCAAGGAAAAATGCACAGGTACAACTACCGTTTGTACTTCTGTCAAACGGGAGAAAAAGACAGAACAGCCGCCCAAGCTCTATGACCTGACCACCTTGCAGCGGGAAGCAAACCGTCTGTTCGGTTTTACCGCAAAACAGACCCTTGATTACGCCCAGCAGCTTTACGAAAAGAAACTGCTGACCTATCCCCGCACGGACAGCCAATATCTGACCGAGGATATGGGCCAGACAGCACAACATCTTGTGTCTGATCTGCTGGGGCTGCTGCCCTTTGCCCAAGGACTTGCGCTGACTGCGGAAGTAGGCCGGGTACTGAACAGCAAAAAGGTATCGGACCACCACGCCATCATCCCCACGTCCGAATTTGTAAAGCAGGGTTTCACTGGTCTTGCCGAGAGTGAATGCAAGCTGATGAACCTTGTCTGCTCCAAACTGCTCTGCGCGATAGCCGCGCCCCATGAGTACGAAACTGTGACTGCTGTGTTCTCCTGCGCCGGGAACGAGTTCACCGCCAAAGGAAAGACTGTGCTTGTCCCCGGCTGGAAAGAGATCGACCAGCGGTTCCGTTCCACCATGAAAGCAGACGGCGAAGAAGAAGCGGAAAGCCTGAACACCCTGCCAGAACTGGCCGAGGGGCAGAGTTTCCGCGTAACTTCTACCGTATCGGAACACTTCACATCCCCGCCGAAAGCCTACACCGAAGATACGCTCCTGTCAGCAATGGAGCGGGCCGGAGCCGAGGATATGCCGGAGGACAAGGTGAATTGCTCCGCAGGAGCAAGAGAAGGTGGCCTGGGCCATGCAGAACGCAAGGGGCTGGGCACACCCGCCACCCGCGCCGCGATTCTGGAAAAGCTGGTGCAAATGGGCTTTGTGCAGCGCAAGGGCAAGCAACTGGTGCCCACCAAGGACGGCATCAATCTGGCGGTGGTTCTGCCGGAAAGTTTGACCTCTCCCGCTCTGACTGCTGAATGGGAAAATCGCCTGACCGAGATTGCCAAAGGCAAGGCAGACCCGGACGAGTTCATGGCCGAAATTGAAACGCAGGTGCGCCAGTTGGTCAAGACCTATTCCTGCATCAGTGCAGACAAACAAAACCTGTTCCAGTCGGAACGGACAATCATCGGTAAGTGTCCCCGGTGCGGTGAAAACGTCTATGAGGGCAAAAAGAATTTTTATTGCGGGAACCGTGGCTGTCAGTTCGTGATGTGGAAGAACGACCGCTTCTTTGAGCAGCGGAAAAAGGCGTTCACCCCAAAGATCGCCGCCGCTCTGCTCAAAAACGGTAAGGCAAAGGTCAAGGGCCTCTATTCCGAAAAGACAGGCAAAACCTATGATGCAACGGTGCTTCTGGCAGATACGGGAGGCAAGTACGTCAATTACCGAATTGCGAGGGATTCTATAATGTGATAAAATAAACTTAACTAAAGGAACTTTGCAGGGAGATGCCGTAATGAAATTCACAGATAGATGTCCAGCTACTTGGAAAGAGTTACAAGATTATGTTGCGTTGTTTTTGAATCAATCGGGATATCGAGCAGTCAGTCCTTGCACAATTGATACTGTCCGTGGCAAAGTGGAAGTTGATGTTTTGGTCGAATCTCCTGACGAACTAGTTAAAAGAATTGTGTGTGAATGTAAATTCTGGAATTCTTCAGTTCCAAAAGAAAAAGTACACGCATTCCGAACAGTTGTACAAGATTCTGGTGCATCATTGGGTCTTTTGATTTCACAAGCCGGCTTCCAATCCGGCGCGATTGAGGCTGCAAATCTTTCAAATGTGCGCTTGATGACGTGGAATGAATTTACAGATATAATTGCCGACAAATGGACATTAACGCGATTAAAGCAGCTCAAAAAGGAATCTGTTCCATTGTCTGAATACACCAGTCCGCTTCATTTTCCATTTGATAACTTAAAAGATGAAGATGTCGGACGCTATCTAAAGGCTTGTGACAAATACAGGCCTTTGCGTACTACCTGTTGGGAAATCACTAGAAAAGATTTGAAAGAAAATGATTCTTTAACGGATTTTTGGTATAAAGGTTCGGAGTTCACAACAATCGAAAGCTATCTAAATTTTCTTTCAGATCAAGTAACAGCAGGTCTAAAAGAATTTGGCGAAATTCTTGCAAATTCCAATATCATAATTCCACCTGAACGGCTCGAAAAGTCGTATGGGTATATTTATATGTCCCTTTAACAGATTTCGGATAAGTTCATAATAAAATTACGAGGGCCGGTTATGGTAAGGTGAAGCATTCATTTTGCCATAACCGGCTCTCTCTATCCGTAGGATAGCAAAAAAAGGAGTGTGACCAAATGAGCGAATTATTTTCCATCCAGCTGCAAAATCGGCAGCAGCAAGGCAGGGATGGCGTCTGGCTGGACCTGCCTACCACAACCGAACAGGTACAAGCAGCCCTGCGGCAAATCGGCATTTCGTCCGATAATCCGCAGGGCCTTTTCATTTCCGGCTATTTTGCCGAGGTAGAAAAGCGTTTTGCCATCCCTTACAACATAGTGCTGGCATCCAATGTGGACGAGCTGAACTTTCTGGCCGCACGGCTGGAAACGCTTTCTGCCGGGGAACGCGCAGAGCTGAACGCCGCCCTGCAAGCCCCGCAGAGTGAGCTTTTCAGCATCGGGAGAATCACCGACTTTCCCGAAAACGTGGACTACTATGTGCATCTGCCGGATGTTCACGGGCCTGCCCAGCTGGGCGACTACTATCTGAACCGTTCCGGCATGGTGGATATGCCGGAGGAATGGAAAGGCGGCATCGACACGGCACAGTTTGGCCGGTATGTGGCCCAGCAGGAGCAGGGCGTGTTTACCGAGTACGGCTATCTTGTCAAAAGCGGGGACGAGTGGCAGAAAGTCCACGAGGGCCAGTCTGTGCCGGAGGAATACCGGGTGCTGTCCTTTCCTGCACCGGAAATCCTGCGGGATGCGGCCAACATCCCGCCGCCTGTTCAGCCTGAAACGGAACCGCAGAAAGTTATTCCCATTATCCTGAATGGTAAGGACAGCGCAGAGCGGATGAAAGAAATTACGGACCGACTGGAAACAGGGATTCAGCAGTTGTTCGACAGCGACCGCTACAAAGCCTATCTCACCACGATGGCGAAATTCCACAATTACAGCTTCAACAACACCTTGCTGATCGCCATGCAGGGCGGCCAACTGGTGGCGGGCTTCAACAAGTGGAAAGACACGTTCCACCGCACCGTAAAGAAAGGCGAAAAAGGCATCAAAATCCTTGCTCCTGCGCCGTACAAGGTCAAGCAGAAGATGGAAAAGCTGGACGAACAGGGCAAGCCGATTCTGGACAAGGACGGCAAGCCGCTGACGGAAGAAAAAACGGTGCAGATTCCGGCGTTCAAGGTGGTGTCTGTGTTCGATGTCAGCCAGACCGAAGGCGAACCGCTGCCGTCCATTGCTGTGAATGAGCTTTCTGGCAGCGTGCAGGACTATCAAGATTTTTTCAAGGCGTTGGAGCAGGCATCCCCGGTGCCCATCGGGTTTGAGGACATTGAGGGCGAGGCGCACGGTTACTTTCATCTGCTCGACAACCGCATTGCAATTCAGGAGGGCATGAGCCAGCTGCAAACCATCAAAACGGCCATCCATGAGATCGCCCATGCTAAGTTGCACGCCATCGACCCAGACGACCCGGAACAGACCAACCGCCCGGACAGCCGCACCCGCGAAGTACAGGCCGAAAGCGTGGCCTATGCCGTCTGCCAGCATTACGGGCTGGACACGTCCGAGTATTCCTTTGGCTATGTGGCTGGGTGGAGTTCTGGCCGGGAACTGGCCGAACTGAAAGCCTCTCTGGAAATTATCCGCAGCGCGGCCCATGAGCTGATCTCCGCGCTGGACGAACATCTGGCAGAACTTCGCCAGCAGCGGGAAGCAGACCTTTCCGCTGCACAGAAGGCCGCATTTGCACTGGATAATGACAATACGCTGTTCATCCAGACCTGCGATTCTGGCTATGACTACACTCTGTATGGCCCGGACCACACGGCTCTGGACGGTGGGCAGCTGGACGCGCCCGGTCTGACCCTGCCGGATGCCGGGCAGGAAGCACTTAATCTGCTGGGGCAGACAGCCGCGGTGGCGGAAGTTCTGTTGGGCGATAAGCTGGCGGCGTTCCAAGAGGCGGCGGAAAAGGCCAATGAAATTCCTGCACCCGTTAAAATTCCAGACCCCACCGCAGTGCGTCCGATCTTGATGACCTCATTGGCGATGGTGGTCGGATTGTTGCCTATGATGTTCGCGTTCGGAGTAGGAGCGCACGGTAACCGTACATTGGGTACAGCGGCTATCGGCGGTATGTTCATCGGTATGATCTTCCAGATCTTTATTGTTCCGGTTTTGTTCGTGGTATTCCAGTACTTACAGGAGAAATTCAAGCCGATCGAATGGGAAGATTTGGATAACAGCGATATGAATACGGAAATAGAACAGTACGCAAAAACAAAATAAGAGATGACAATGAAGAAACAGATTATATATATGGTATGTGCAACCGCTCTTTTGAGCAGTTGCCATATCTATAAAGCATATGACCGTCCGGATACGATCGAAACTTCCGGTATCTACCGTGATCCGGTCTCTGCCACCGACACGTTGGCAGCAACAGATACGGCCAATATGGGAAACCTGCCCTGGAAGGAAGTTTTTCGTGATCCGAAGTTACAGGCGTTAATTGAGGAGGGATTAGCTAATAATGTAGATATGCAGGCAGCCGTTCTTCGGGTAGAGGAAGCGAAAGTATTGTTGACTTCCGCCCGTCTGTCTTTCTTGCCTTCTATTAATTTCGCTCCCCAAGGGACGATTACATCGATTGGAAATAGCGAATACGTAAAGGCTTACTCAACGCCTTTGGCCGCTAGCTGGGAGGTTGACCTATTCGGAAAGCTCTTGAACGCGAGCCGTGGCCAAAAAGCCTCCTACTTACAGAGCCAGTATTCAAGACAGGCCGTGCGCTCTCAATTGATCGGTGGTATAGCGAATACTTATTATACCTTGTTGATGCTTGATCGGCAGGTGGAAATTACCGCTAAGACGGTTGATATCTATAAAGAGAATGTTCGTGTCATGGAGGCTATGAAGATAGCGGGTATGGCTACCGAGGCTGCCGTGACGCAAATGCGTGCCGCTTACCATCAGGTTTCCGGCTCGTTGATCGAGTTGGAGAGCCAGGTGCGTAGCGTGGAAAACTCATTGTCCGTGTTATTGGCTAAGGCCCCTCAACAGATTGATCGGGGTACTTTGGAGGAACAAGTAATGCCGGAGGATATCATGGTGGGTGTGCCTTTGCAATTGTTAGAGAATCGTCCGGACGTGAAGATCGCGGAGATGACACTTGCTAGTGCCTATTATACGACGAACAAAGCCCGTGCCGCTTTTTATCCGGGATTGAATATCACGGCGACAGCGGGCTGGACGAATGGTTCAGGCATCTCTGTCGCCAATCCGGGCCAATTTATGTTTCAAGCTTTGGCTTCGTTGGCCCAACCGATCTTCAACAATGGTAAGTTGGTCGCTAACTTGAAGGTATCGAAGGCAGAAGAGAAGATCGCTCAAATGAATTATCAGCAGACAATTCTGGAAGCATGTTTTATGGATGCAACGCTTTAGAAAAACTTGATGTCTCAA
>OGXL01003598.1_pt1 | contig 10193 bp, 10 predicted proteins | sample 1576311 | NCBI WGS metagenome assembly OGXL01 (sample SAMEA3541564, study PRJEB24748) | human gut metagenome | biome: human gut; feature: human-associated habitat; material: faeces | place: China | collected 2012 | reverse complement strand
TTTTTATTGCAGAAATTGCACATTCATCTCCTTTGTTACCCAGTTTGCCACCGGCGCGATCCTCTGCTTGCTCCATTGTATTGGTAGTAATTAATCCGTAAATGACTGGTATGTCGCCAGTTGCGTTTAATTCGGTAATTCCTTGAGTCGCTCCCATACAAACATAATCAAAATGTGGAGTATCTCCTTTAATTACGCAACCGATTGCAATAATTGCATCCACATCGCAATTTTCCATCATTTGATTGGCGCCGAAAGTTAGTTCGAAACTTCCCGGTACAGTTTTCACCAGAATATTTTCGTCTTTTACTCCATGTTTTTTTAATGTATTGACTGCGCCGTTCAATAAGGCTCCGGTAATATTGAAATTCCATTCGGATACGACGATGCCGAATTTCATGTTTTCAGCGTTCGGGACAGAGTTGAAATCGTATTCGGATAAGTTATGGTATGCTGTTGCCATAATTGTAGTAATTAAAGTGGGTTATAAATACATGATTTTAAAAAGGCACGGATTACACGGATTTCACGGTAGCTTCGCATAATTGCATTAGTACATATTGTGCGTACTAAAAACCGTGAAATCCGTGTAATCCGTGCCTAACCTTCTATTATATATAATAAGGTATATTATTTCTTCATCAATTTAGCCTGTTCGATGTACTTGTCGATATCCATAGCCTGATAAGACTGGAAGTATTTGTCCTTGATCTTAGTATACGCATTAACGGCATCATCATACTTTCCTTGTTTCACCAGGATTTCACCGGCTTGCATCAAGAAGATAGGGCTTAATGAGTTATTGTCAGCTTTGTCTGCTGCAGACAGCAGGGTAGAAGCGGCTTTGTCCAGCTGACCCAGTTGTGCGTAGCAGTTTCCTGTTGCGCCGAGGATAGCGGGAGCTACCATCTGGTCGCCTCCGTTGAAGCTGTCGAGCATCTTCACTGCTTCGTCATATTTACCCAGTTGTGCGTAGCAGATTCCTGCATATGCTTTTGCCAGATTAGCGGCTTTAGTTCCGCTATATTCGTCGGCAACTTTGAGGAAACCTACATAACCAATACTATCACCGTTCAGTGCTTGTTCATAAGCATCTTGTTCAAAGTATTCCTGTCCTTTGAAAAGAGCAGCCTGTGCCTTTTCTTCACGTGGCTCAGCATAGAGGTTCTTGTACATGATAAAACCTGCTACGATGATAATCACGGCTACAACACCGCCGATGATTGCGTTTTTGTACTTAACAAGAAATGCTTCCGATTGTGTCAGTGCATCTTCTACGTTCAGATGTTCGTTCTGATTCTTTTGTTCTGCCATTTTATATGATTCTTTTTGTTATTATTCACAGTTTGATATTTCGACTCGCAAAAGTAGTTTTTTTATATCTACAAACGAAATTTAGAAGCATCTTTTTTTGTTTTACACCCGAAAACCACGAAAATCTTGCTACTTTTGTGAACAAATTAACGTGTACACAATGATACTGAAACGAATATCCATATTAAACTATAAGAATCTGGAAGAGGTAGAACTGGGATTCTCTGCTAAGCTGAATTGTTTTTTCGGACTGAATGGAATGGGAAAGACGAATTTGCTGGATGCGGTGTATTTCTTGTCTTTCTGTAAGAGCTCCGGAAACCCGATTGATTCTCAAAATATTCGTCATGAACAAGACTTTTTCGTGATTCAGGGCTTTTATGAAGCGGAGGACGGAACTCCTGAAGAGATTTATTGTGGGATGAAACGCCGTTCGAAGAAACAATTTAAGCGGAATAAGAAAGAATATAGCCGTTTTTCGGACCACATCGGTTTTCTGCCTTTGGTGATGGTTTCACCTGCCGATTCCGAATTGATAGCCGGGGGAAGTGAGGAGCGTCGTCGGTTTATGGATGTAGTGATTTCGCAGTATGATAAGGAATATCTTGAAGCGCTGATACGGTATAATAAAGCATTGGCGCAGCGTAACATATTGTTGAAGAGTGAGTTTCCGGTGGAGGAGGAGCTGTTTCTTGTATGGGAGGAGATGATGGCGCAAGCCGGTGCAATCGTATTCCAGAAACGTGAAGCGTTTATCCGGGAGTTTATTCCTATTTTCCAATCTTTCTATTCCTTTATCTCGCAGGATAAAGAGGTGGTGGGATTATCTTATGAGTCTCATGCGCGGGATGCTTCTTTGTTGGAAGTGTTGAAGCAAAGCAGGGAGAGGGATAAGATAATGGGATTCTCTTTGCGTGGGATTCATAAAGATGAGTTGAATATGTTGTTGGGTGAATTCCCGATAAAGAAAGAAGGTTCGCAGGGACAGAACAAAACGTATCTGGTAGCATTGAAACTGGCGCAGTTTGATTTCTTGAAGCGTACCGGCTGGACTGTTCCTTTATTATTATTAGATGATATTTTCGATAAGTTGGATGCTTCCCGTGTAGAGCAAATAGTGAAGCTGGTGGCTGGAGACAATTTCGGGCAGATATTTATAACGGACACGAACCGGGGACATCTCGACCGTATTTTACATAAGGTAGGCAGCGATTATAAAATATTTCGTGTAGAAGAGGGCACAATTCAAGAAACGGAGGCTGATAATGAAGCGCAATGATGCCGAACAAATAGGAAAACTGATTCAACAGTTTCTTCGTCAGGAGAGTTTGGAATCTCCGCTGAACGAACAAAGACTGCTGGATGCCTGGCCTCAAATCTTGGGACCGGCAGCGGCTTATACCAGCAATCTTTATATTCGTAATCAGACATTATATGTGCATCTGACTTCCGCAGCTCTTCGTCAGGAATTGATGATGGGGCGTGAGGTATTGGTGCGCACGCTGAATCAGAGAGTCGGAGCTACCGTAATTACAAATATTATTTTTCGTTGAAGAAAGATATTCTGTCTATAACCTTTATACCTAGCTTCCGGAGTGTTTCGGTTGCACGGTTGTAATAAAAAGGGTTTTCCAAATATTGATTGTTATGGGCGTCTACGCCGATGATAGCGGTGCAACCTTCATGGGCGGCTATTTTCCAGAAATCCGGATGAGGAATGGTAGTAATACCATGAATATCATTGTACTCTTCATATCCGATATTATATTCCAACGGTAAGTTTAACCGTACTGCCGTCCGGCAGATATGTCTGCTGACTAGCTTACAATGACGATCAAACTCGGGGTAAGAACGCATAAATAAATCCGGATGGGCAAGGTAGGCAAATAGTCCGCTTTCCATTCCTTCAATGGCACTCTCTTCATAGAGTTCGAGCATGTCTACCGAATCTGTATTCCGGCCGAAGTAGGGGAACTTCTCATCTGTGTGAAAATGGTGATTTCCGAAGATGATATAGTCCAGTTTATATTCTTTGATGATTCCTTTTAACCAGTGTATGTATTCAGGAAAGTATTCGCATTCCAATCCTATTTTTATGCTGATTTGATTTTTATATTTCTCTTGCAGCTAACGGATACTTTCCACATATCCCGGTAACTCTTCGGGAAGCATCCGAATGTCGGATATATAATCAGTGTGATATTTCCACGGAGTGTGGTCAGAAAAGCCTAATTCTTGATAGCCGCCTTTGATGGCACTTAAAACAAATTCTTCGTCACTCCCTGTCGCATGATGGCAGCGGGTGGTGTGGGTGTGATAATTCGTCTTCATTGATTGTTATGATTATATCCATGCGGATGTCGAATGATTCCGCCGGAACTTCTTCTACTAATTGAAATGGGAAACAGATTCCTGCTTTATAGGCTGATGGTATGCGTGGCAGGAGACGGTCATAATATCCTTTTCCCCGCCCCAAACGGTTACCTTTAGCATCGAAAGCTACTCCGGGAACGACGATGAAGTCTATGGCCGCATAGTCTGTGAATATTTCTCCGGTTGGTTCTGCTATACCGTAGATACCGCTGATTGACATGTCTTCCAGTCCTGTGTATATCCGTAGTTCTAAATCATCGCCTACTACTACAGGGAGTAGAATCCGCTTTTCGCTACTCCATTTTTGAATAAAGGCATGTGTATCTACTTCATCATTCAGCGAATGGTATAGTAATACAGTATTTGCCGCCCTGAAAGCCGGATGGGCTTCAAGGGCGGCAAGTATATTAGCTGATTGCAGCTTTCGCATAGTTGAATCCGCGTGTTGGGTCTTCAGTAATGCTATATGCTTGCGCAGTTCTTTTTTTCTTTCCATCTTTTTTATCTTTCGTCACTTCTTCTTCAACGGCTACCGGAGCTTTGGGGAAAGCTTCTCCTTTTTCAAGTATCTCAATACCTTTAATGACAGTAGCATCTGTTTTGTTGAAGTATTGGAGATAGGCTTCCAGTCCAAGCATATTGTAGATGATGTTGCCAAAGAGGTTCTTTTCCAATAGTTTGTATGATTTCTGAATGAGGATATTTCTTCTTTTCACTCCTTTACTGTCGGCAAAACGGACAAACTGTTCCACCAAACCTTGATGACGAAGATAGTTTAGTAATTCTTCCTCAGTTTCGTATTGGCTTAACTTCTTCCGGTTATTGTCGGTGTATTGGAATGTGAACTGAATAGTCAGTCCCCGGTTAATAACTGTCGATAGATAAGAAGTGACTCCCGTTGTATCCTGCGGTACGAATATATCCGGCATGATACCACCGCCGCCATACACAGTACGTCCCAAGCTGGTATTATAACGTTCGCTCTCATTCTGCTTGATACTATCACGTGAGAAAAATTCTCCATGTTCGTAACGGGTGTATAAATCCAGCTCGTAGTTACGGTCTTTACCGCTTTCGTATGGGCGTTGGATGCAACGTCCGGATGGGGTGTAGTAGCGGGCGATTGTCAGGCGGATAGCCGATCCGTCACTGAAATCGATAGGCTGTTGCACAAGTCCCTTACCGAAAGAACGGCGTCCTACAACTGTACCCCGGTCGTTATCTTGAATAGCTCCGGTGAAAATTTCACTGGCGGAAGCAGATCCTTCGTCAATCAATACAACGAGCGGCATTTTCTGACAACTACCCGTACCATTGGCAAATTCTTCTGCACGTGGATATTTACGGCCTTGAGTATATACGATCAACTTACCTTCAGGCAAGAATTCATTTACCATGCGGATAGCAGCTTCCATATATCCTCCGGTATTACCGCGCAGGTCAATGATTAGACCTTTGCATTTTTTGTGGTTGAGTTGTGCTAATGCATTAAGCAATTCCACATGGCTGGTACGTCCGAATTTGCTGACTTTCACATAGCCGATATGGTCGTTTACCATGTAAGCAGCATCTACGGTATTTTGAGGAATGTCTCCACGTGTGATGTTGAAGTGTAATAAGTCCTTTTCTCCTGTTCGTTTGATTCCCAATTTTACCTGTGAGCCTTTCGGACCTTTCAAGGTGCGCATAGCCCGTTCGTTCGTTACTTTCTTGCCGACAAACAAGCTATCATCTACAGTAACAATGCGGTCGCCCGCCATTAATCCTATCTTTTCAGAAGGACCTCCCTGAACAACAGCATTGACATGAATGGTGTCATTCTGTATGGTAAACTGGATACCAATTCCGCTGAAGCTGCCTTCCAGTTCAGAGTTGACTTCTTCGAGATTTTGGGCTGGGATATAAGTTGAATGCGGATCCAGTTCGGCTAGAATTTGCGGCATGGCTTTTTCTACCAAATCGGCCATGTTTACGGTGTCGACATATTGATCGTCTACAATGCGTAACAAAGCGTTTAGCTTATTGGAGGAACCATTAATGATACCCAAACGGTTGCCGGCAAAATGCTTGGCATAAAATGTACCGATAAGAATCCCGACTACCACACTGACTGCTATGATGACAGGTGTAAAACGTGAAGAGTTTTTTGTACTCATGTCTATTCCTTTTTTAAAACGTTCGTCTTCTTATTTATTTGGAGAGGAATTATCATCTAACTCTGTGTAGATAACTTCGATTCCCGCCCGTTTTAATAACTCTATTCCATCTTCCAGGCGGTAATGCTCGGAATAAACTACCCGTTTGATTCCTGCCTGTATGATTAACTTTGCACATTCGATGCAAGGAGAGGCGGTGACGTACATGGTAGCACCGTCGCTACTGTTATTTGAACGCGCTATTTTGGTAATGGCATTGGCTTCCGCATGCAGAACGTATGGTTTTGTCAGGTTGTTTTCATCTTCACATACATTCTCGAATCCGGAAGGTGTTCCATTATATCCGTCGGAGATAATCATTTTATCCTTAACAATTAAAGCTCCTACTTTACGGCGTTGACAATAGGAATTTTCAGCCCATATACTGGCCATACGTATATAACGTTTGTCAAGTTCTAATTGTTTCTTTTCAGTGTCCATGTTGTTTACTATTTACTGCTTACTACCCGGAAAACCATACGGAAAGTTTGTTTACCGGATGCCGGTTTGTATAAAAGGTATAAGTTATTACTATCTCCTTCGTAAGATGTAGCTGCATTAAGCCCCTCTATAAAATTTTTGGCGAGTTTGTCGTCGCCATAACTACCTGCAGTGGTAACTGTAGCTTTGAAGCTATTGTTTTTGGCGTTGGCATTCCATTTTCCTTCAAAAGTACTGGTTGCAATTACAGTTCCTTTTATATTTCCGTTAATAACATCTCCATCTACTGTGCCATCAAATACAATATTATATGTACCGTTTTTATTAAGCTCTTTAATACTTGTTTTCTCTTGTTCTTCATTCTCCCAAAAGCCAAACATCTCATGACCTCCATCTACTGTGATATAATTTAGTTTCCAGGTTTTTCCTGTAAAGATGGCAGCTACATCGTCCGAATCATTACATCCTGAAAATAAAGGAAGCAATAAAAGCAATCCTACAATTTGAAATATACTTCTCTTCATATTTAATATCTAATAACTTAATATTTACTACTTATTTCTTTATCCCATTTCTGATTAGCAAAGCATCAATGCTCGGTTCCTGTCCGCGGAAACGTTTATAAAGTATCATCGGATGTTCCGTTCCTCCTTTCGACAGAATATTATTGCGGAATGAGTCTGCCACTTCCTGATTGAATATCTCTTTTTGCTTGAATAATGAAAATGCGTCGGCATCCAATACTTCGGCCCATTTATAGCTATAGTATCCGGCGGCATATCCACCGGCAAAGATGTGGGAGAATTGCGTACTCATACAAGCTTCTTGTACTACCGGCAATATTTGCGCATCCTTCCAGGCTTCTTGTTCATAAGCTTTCACATCTCCTTCAAAAGGAGTGTTGCGCGTATACCATGCCATATCAAGTAAACCGAAACTTATTTGTCGTAGACAAGCATACGCAATATTGAAGTTTGATGCATCTACAAGGCGTTTTATCAATTCATCCGGCAATACTTCTCCCGTCTGATAATGGCGGGCAAAGGTATTGAGGAAATCTTTCTCTATGGCGAAATTTTCCATAATTTGTGAGGGAAGCTCCACGAAATCCCAATATACATTGGTTCCACTTAAACTCCTGTAAGTAGAATTGGCAAACATACCGTGCAGACTATGCCCGAACTCATGCAAGAATGTTTCTACTTCATTGAAAGTCAATAAAGCGGGCTTATTCTCGGTTGGCTTGGTGAAGTTCATCACAACGGATACATGAGGGCAGCTGTTTTTACCGGTCTTTTTATCTATCCATTGGTCCTTATAACTCGTCATCCAGGCTCCGGCCCGCTTTCCCGGACGCGGATGGAAATCGGTGTATAAGACGGCTAAAAATTTACCGTCTTTATCAAACACTTCAAAGGCTTCCACCTCTTTATGGTAAACCGGAATTTCTGTATTTTTCCGGAAAGTGATTCCATATAACTTTTCTGCCAAGCCAAACACTCCTTTCTTCACTTGTTCCAGTTCGAAGTAAGGGCGGAGCATTTCTTCGTTGATATTGAATTTTTTGTCCTTTAGTTTATTTGAATAATAACTCCAGTCCCAAGGCATGACAACGAAATCAGCTCCCTGTTCTTCGCGAGCCAGTTCTTGTATCTCTTTATATTCTTGTTGTGCAGTAGGAGTGTATGCTTCCAGCAGTTGGTTGAGCAGCTTGTATACCGACTTGCTGTTTTCAGCCATTCTTTTCTTTAGCGTATATTCCGCATAATCTTTGTATCCCAGTAACTGGGCTATTTTCATGCGTGTATTGGCTATCTTTTTTACGATGTCGATATTATTGAATTCGTTATCGTGTGTACATTTGGTATTATAAGCCATATAGAGTTTTTGACGTAAATCCCGATTGTCAGAATACGTCATGAAAGGAATATAGCTCGGAGCGTGAAGTGTGAATGCCCATCCTTCTTTTTCTTCGTTCTTGGCCGTTTCTGCAGCTGCTTCTATGATAATTTCAGGTAGTCCGGCGAGGCTCTCTTTTTTCGTTAACAGCATTTGATAAGCATTCGTCTCTTTCAGGTTGTTTTCACTGAAGGTAAGCGTCAATTTACTCAATTCGGTAGTCAGACGACGGTATTCTTCCCGTGCTTCTCCTTCTAAATTGGCGCCATGACGAATAAAACTGTTATATGCATTTTCCAGTAACTGTTTTTGTTCCTGTGTCAGTTGCAAAGTCTCTTTTTGGTTATACACTTCCTTCACACGTGCGAATAGCTTTTCGTTCAGTGTGATATTATTGCTGTGTTCACTAAGCAACGGCATAATCTTTTGAGCGAGTTCTTGTAGATCGTCATTCGTTTCTGCGCTCAACATATTACCGAAGACGGCAACTACTTTGTCAAGTAATTCCCCTGACTCTTCGAAAGCTTCTATCGTATTGGTAAAATCAGCCTTTTCCGGATTCTGTATGATGGCCTCTATTTCAGCATTTTGTAGCTTGATTCCTTCGAGGATAGCAGGCTCATAATGTTCTGTTTCAATCCGGTCAAACGGCACGGCTTCGTGCGGCGTGTGGCGTTCTGACTGGAATATTGCCGCAGGTTGTATGCGTTGATTTCACTCGTTATACTAAGTAGGAATAGTAGAAGTGAAAAGGTATAGTATAGATAGGAGGTTCTCATAAAATGTAGTTGTGTGTCACGATTAATATAAAGAGTTCCTGTACTTGCTGCAAAATTAAATAAAAAACAAACAAAGACACAGGAGAAAGAGGAATGTTAGAAAGTAATTTTTTTACAAAGTTCTTACAACTTAGTGATTTTAGAACTTTGGCATTTATCGTAGCATTAATAGCATTATTTAAAGTAATCAACGTACTTCAAAAGAAAAAGGTTAGCTTTTCTACAAGAATGACTACTGGTACAGTTTTAGGATTAGTTTTAGGAGTTATAGTACAAGCCGTTGCTAAATTCCCAGATTCACCAAAGGATATAGCTTGGATAAGTGAATTATCTGGATGGTATGGATTTGTTGGTGGTGGATTTATAGACTTATTAAAAATGTTAGTTATTCCACTTATATTATTATCAATAACAAGAGTAATAATGAATATGAAAGGTGATAACCTTGGAAAACTTACAACAAAAACAATAGGATCATTAATAGGTTTAACAGTTTTCGCTGCTATAACAGGTATAGTATTAGCACTATTATTTAACCTTGGTCAAGGATTTGATGCAGGAAACAACACTGCTGAAATAAGAGAAGCAGTTTCTTTATCTGAAACAATAAGAGCACTTTTACCAAGTAATATAGTATCATCTATGGCAGAAGGAAATATAGTTGGTGTAGTTATATTCTCAGCATTTATAGGAACTTCAATAAGACGTTTAAGCAAAAAACATGCAGATACTATTGAACCTTTTGTAAAATGGGTTGAAGCTTTTTATAAAATAATAATAAGTGTAACTATGACAATAATTAAATTTATGCCATATGCAGTTATAGCTTTACTTGCAAACACTATAATTTCAAATGGAATAGGTGTACTTGCATCTGTTGGTAAATTTATAGTTTGTCTATATTTAGCAGTGATTATAATGTTAGTAGTTCATATGACATTAGCTATGTTAAATGGAGTTAGCCCAATAACATATATAAAAAATGCTTCAGAACCATTAATTATAGCATTTACTTCTCGTTCAAGTTTAGGAACATTACCTGTTACAATTGAAACTCTAGAGAAAAAATTTGATGTTAATGAAGGGGTTGCAAGTTTTGTTGCTAGTTTAGGAACAAATATGGGTATGAATGGTTGTGCAGGAATTTATCCAGCACTTACAGCTGTAATGCTTGCACAAATAACTAATACAC
>OGXL01003595.1_pt1 | contig 10198 bp, 8 predicted proteins | sample 1576311 | NCBI WGS metagenome assembly OGXL01 (sample SAMEA3541564, study PRJEB24748) | human gut metagenome | biome: human gut; feature: human-associated habitat; material: faeces | place: China | collected 2012 | reverse complement strand
CACAGCCAGATGCAGGATGAGCTGACCGCCGCCCGCATTGCGGCGGCAGAGAACGTAATCAGTCCGTGTCCTGCGTCAACATTCGTGATATATGAAAGCTGGAGGTCGGAAATGTTAAGGAGCTTGGCAAGCTCAATTCTGTCGGTTGACGCCTGATTGAGCATAATCAAAAACTCGCTGTTTGCAAGCATAGTTCTTGCCGTATGGCTCTGTAAAAGGTCGTCCACATTCTGCGTAATGCCGGTGGCATAAGCACCGTACTTTCTTACACGCTTCCAAAGAGTAAACAGGAAGTTTGCGGAGTATTCGTGCTGGAACAGGAGGTAGATTTCATCAATGAAGATGAAAGTCTGCTTACCTTTTGCACGGTTCTGTGTAATACGGTTCAGGATAGAGTCGAGGACGACAAGCATACCGATAGGCATAAGCTGTTTGCCGAGGTCAAGAATGTCATAACATATAAGTCGGTTATCCGTATCAACATTGGTCGGCTTTGCGAAGGTATTCAAAGAGCCGTGTGTAAACAGCTCAATAGCAAGGGCGATTTCCTTTGCTTCCGGCTCGTCCTGTTTCAGAAGCTCCGCACGGAAATCCTGCAAGGTAGGAACAGTACCGGTATATCCTCTCTGCTGATAGTCTCGGTAAACGCTCGCCGTACAACGGTCAATGATAGATTTCTGCTTTGCGCCAAGACTGCTGCCGCCGATGAGCTGTTCGCAAAGGGACAAAATAAACTCTGATTTCAAGATAACGGGGTTTGCACCGTCACCGTAATCGGAGTTCATATCCATAGCGTTGATATGGTTTTCGCTCGTTGCTGAGATGTGAATGACCTCGCCCTGCATTGCCTTAACAAGCGGCGAATACTCTCGCTCTGGGTCAATGATGATAATATCGGCGTTGGGGTCGGTCAGAATGATGTTCGTCATTTCTTCCTTTGCCGTAAAGGATTTGCCTGCACCCGATACGCCGAGGATAAAGGAATTACCGTTGAGCAGGTGGCGGCGGTTGGCGATAATCATATTTTTGCTGATTACATTCTGCCCGTAATAAACGCCGTTCTCGTGATAGATTTCCTGCACCCGAAACGGAATAAACACCGCAAGACTTTCCGTTGTAAGGGTGCGCAGGGCGTCAATCTTTCGCACACCGAAAGGCAGCACCGTATTTAAGCCGTCCATCTGCTGATATTTCAGCACGGCAAACTGACACAGGTGCTTTCTGGCAGTCGTAAGCAACGCTTCTGTGTCGCTGTCAAGCTGCTCCTTGCTGTCAGCCGTATTCATCAACGGGCAGACCGCTTAAAGATGTGCCGTAAAGATGGAATTTCACTCCTTCCACCAGATTGTCCTCGGAGCTTTTGATAATCTCCAGACTTCCACGCTTCAGCGTATTGCTGAAGGTCACGGTAGAGGTGTGACCGCTTACGATAGTAATTCTCTGAACGATCTGTGGCTCGTATCGGTCAATCGGCTGTTCTGTGACGGTGTAGACCCCCGGCATCAAAGAAATATCTACCGTGCCGTCTGCTTTGGTCACGACGGTTTGATTTACGCCGTTGCCAGAAATATTGAATTTGATGCCAGATACAACACCGTCCTCCGAGGTCTTTTTGATAAGACCCGTTCCGTAGGTTTCGGTATCGAGCTTGAAATAGAAATATACAGGGTCGGAAGCGCCCGAAACCATTGTTTGCTTGCCTACGCAGCCCCAGATAAGCATTTCGTCGCAATCCAGATTGACGGCTTTCTGTGCGGATACCGTAATAGGCGAGGCAATCATTTTGTCGCTTGTAAAGGTGTACTGATTTCCGCTTCTGGACACCTTAATGCCGCTTGCCGAAAGGCTTAGATTGGCGAGGGTGTTGTTTGTATCGGTAAGGGTCAAGCTGTAATTCTGCTTGTCGGGATTATATTTGAGCGTATAGGTGTCTGCCTTGTTCTGATTTCTTGCGGCAAAGCTCGGAATGGTGTAGTGACTTGCCATCTGCGACAAAATCCAGTCATAACACTTCTCGGCAGGTCTGCCCTTTAGGGAATAGCGGTAAGTGTCCGCATCAATGCCGTTTGCGCTGTGCAGGTCGGACGGGCTTGTGCGGAGCTGCTGCTGATATTCCCAGATAATCGTTTGGGTCGCAAACGCATAATCGTCTGTGTTCGTGCCTGCAACAGGCGAGGATTTTCCCTCGTGCCAACCATACATCAAAGCCATCATTACGCCGAACTGCGCTTCGGTAGGCAACTTGCGGAAATAGGAGCTGTTTTTGCCGTTCTGGGATACATAGCTGTTTCCCGTATTAAAGTCAATACCAGACTCTACGCAGTAAACTTGGTACGTTCCGCTGCTGTCGGTCATCAGGTATTTGCGCTTGGCGTTGCCTGCGCTGATTGTTCTTACAGAGGTGTTGCCGTCGCTGTCGTACACAATGAACGAATAAGAGGATTTGCTGCGATAGTATCCTCCGTCAGAGCCGACATAGTAGTCCCCGAATGAGGAAGTGCAGCTAACGCCTTCCTCGCTTGTCCACGCAAAGGCGGATATCGGCAATGCCATAACCGCCATAACAAGGCAGAGGATAGCCGCCAGAAGCCGCCTTCCGTTCTTCTTAAACTTGGTTTTCATAGACTGTTAAACCGTCCTTTCTTGATTTTGGGTATAAAAAATCCCCCTGTTTTTGAAACAGAGGGATAAGCCTTGCTGCCGCTTATGCAAAAAGGAAGTAAACCAGATATTCGCCGTTTCCTTTTGCTTCGCAGCAGATATTAAAATCTGAGATTTCATCAATTCCGTATGCGCTGAGATTTTCAGCGGTATGAAACTTGATATAGCTTTCAAGACTTTGCTTTAGAGTTTCACCTTGATTGCTCCGTGACGCCGTTACAGGATTCCACCAGCTTGCATTGCTCGGAGTGAGAGAGGTATCCAAACAAAGCCCCATTGACTGCCCAACACCGATACAATCCGCCTTTATCGCTTCCATATCAAACTCAAAATCATAGGCTGTCTTTGTGTTTTCGGAAGCGGTTTGCGTCGGCATTTCCACAGGCGGCGGATTATTATTTTCCGTTGTGGGTTTCGTCGCAGGTGTTTCTGCTTCACTCTGCTTGACAGGCTCGGTTTGTTTTACCGTTTCGCTCTGAACAGGCTCACGCTCCGTTACCTCTGCGGCAGTTTCAAGCGCCGCACTCGTTTCTGGAGCTTTGCTCTCATTACTTTCCGAGGAATAAATGCTCTTGGTGCTTTCGGCTTCGGCAGCAGCTTCGGTTTCCGTCACAAACTCGCTTTCATCATTTCGTGTGGGGGCTGTTGAAACATCGGAGCAGCCGCTAAGCAGCATTATCAGCACAAGAAGCGCTGCAAACATTGATTTTCTCATCATCTCGACCTCCTTTACGGCTTCATTATACGAAAAAAAGCAGAAGTCCTCAAAGGTACAAACCGATTTGCGAGATATTACAGATATTCTTTTCTCGGATAGTCTTGGCAGTAATTAGGGGGTGAGGTGTGGAGAGGGGGAAGCACAAAATGCGGCTATCCACGCAAACAGGCAGACCTCGCCCTCGGTGTGCGGCTATCTTTCGTGTGCTTTGTTCCGTTGCAGGTGTCGGTTGTAAAACTCCAACGCCTTGACAACGAAATCCGCTTCCTGTCCTTTGGGAACGGTTTTCGGAATGAGCTTGGTTATCCGTTCATCACGGAAAACAGGCTTTTCCTTTTGGTTTGGCTTTTCTTCCTCCATAATGGATTGGATAACCTCGTCCGTCAGTTTTCCGTCTTGGTTAAACTTTTTCATTTTGATAGCCTGCGCCAATGAGGGAGTAGCGTCGTTATAGCTCATCGCTTCAAGCAAGGTGTATTGCTGCTCCTCGGCAAGATAGGAAATCTCCACCGCAGGACGGAAAGCAATCTGCTTTTCATCTACCATCTGGAGAATTTCGGGTACAAGCTCGGTCAAGCGGATAAAACGGCGTATTTGCTCACGACTTTCGCCAACTTTGTCGGCAAGTTCTTCGTTAGACCTTGACTTCGACACCAATGGTGTCGAAGTTAAATCATTGCGTTTTCCTTGTCTGTCCATTGCTTCAAGCCGCATTTTATAAGCAAAGGCTTTTTCACTCGGCAGAATGACAGACCTTTGCAGATTGCTTTCCACCATAATGATAATGGCTTCATCACGGGTAAGGTCTTTGACCTCGCATTTAAGGGTTTCAAGTCCCGCAAGTTCACAAGCCTTTTTGCGCCTGTGACCGCTGATAAGCTCATACCGCCCGTTCTCTTTCAAACGCACGGTCGCAGGAGTCATCACGCCGTTCCGCTTAATGCTCTCGACAAGCTGCTCCATATCCTCGTCCATTAAAACCTTGAACGGGTGGTCTGGAAACTCGTCAATCTCCGACAGGGGAATATCCCGTATCTTGCTTAAAGCTGCTTCCGCACGGCTTTCGTCTGTCTGGAACAGGTCATCGTAAGCGGTCAGCTCGATTTTGGTTTCTCTGTTTCTCGCCAAGCTCTGCCACCTCCTTTGAGAACTGTTCATACGCTGCGGCAACCTTGCCGCCTTTGTCGTAGGCGAAAATGCTTTTACCCTCTGCGGTTGCTTCCACCGCACGGATAGAATGAGGTATCTCGGTGTCAAACACCTTGATTTTCTGACCGTAGGCGCTCTTGACCGTCGCCGTAATTTCTTTTGAAATGTTGGTACGGGGCATAACCATTGTCATTAAGATACCGTCAATTCTGAGTTTGGGATTGATTTGCCGCTTGACCATTGACACGGAGCGAAGCAACAGCTCTAAGCCTTTTGCAGAAAGATAGTGGGGCTGTGTTGGGATAACCACGCTGTCAGCCGCCGCCAGAGCGTTAATGGTTATCATCCCCAAGCTCGGCATACAGTCGATAAGCACATAATCGTAGTTTTTCTTAACCTCATTCACATAGGTTTTCAGAACACGCTCACGGCTCATCGCATTGATTAGCCTTACTTCAAAGCCCGATAACTCAATGTTTGACGGAAGCAGGTCAACGCCCTCGCTGTGGGATAAAATCCCTTGCGAAACATCAAAAGATTTATCGTCTATGATGTTCTGCATTATTGTGGAGAGCGTAATGGGTAAATCGTCTGGTCGGCTGTAACCCAGAGCCATTGTGAGATTTGCCTGTGCATCGGCATCAATCAACAGCACTCTTTTTCCTTGCTTCGCCAGACCCACACCCAGATTGACCGCTGTTGTGGTCTTGCCAACGCCGCCTTTCTGGTTGGTCAGAGCAATCACTTTGCAATTTGACATAGCTGCGTCCTCCTTTCGCATAGATTTAGCCGCTTTGTCAAGGCGGCTATGTAAATCGTACAGAGGACGCAAAAAAGCCGCTTACTCTTATGGAAAAGAATAAGCGGCTCACTCTTGAATTGCCTTAAACATATTCGATTTTCATTTTCTTGACTGGTGCATTGGCTACCTTGAAAATGAGTTCGTCAATGCAGTCCGTATATCTGCCTTGCCGTATAAGAGCATTTTTCAGCTCCACAAGGCTATGTAATATCAGCGTTCTTTCGTGACTGTCTACATATAGATGTGTGGTTTGGTCTTTCATACGCTCGACCTCCTTGCGTTTATATTGTACTGTAGGTCGGTGTCAAGGTCCAATGTGCGATAGGCTTGTCCTATGCAACATCGGGAACAGCGGCGTAGATATTGATTGTTCTCATGCTGCCACGCTTAACTACCGTAGGATGCTCGGAGAAGTCCACTTTGTTATTTTCGCCGTACTTCAACACCTTGTCCGATGTCTTTAAGCTATGTACCCAAAGCCCACAAAACGCAGGATTTTGAGCTGAATTTGTGCTGTGGAACATTTCCGATGCTTCTCTGGGCACGGAGGAGCTCGGGCATCTGGAGATGGTCGGCACGATCGTCCACCAGCTCACGCGGAACCTGACGGAGGAGCAGCAGGAGAGCTCCTTTGCGCCGTATTTCGTCGATCACACAGCTGGCGTCTATCCGCAGGCGGCCTCCGGCACGCCCTGGTCAGCCGCAACGATGCAGGTCATGGGCGACCCCATCAGCGATTTGTGCGAGAACCTTGCGGCCGAGCAGAAGGCCCGCTCGACGTATGACAACATTCTGCGCCTGTCGGACGATCCGGATGTGAACGACGTCATCCGCTTCCTCCGCGCGCGGGAGGTCGTGCATTTCCAGCGCTTCGGCGAGGCGATCGAGAAGCTGCGCGAGCACCTCGACCGCAGGAACGTATATCTCTACAATCCGGCGATCGAGGCATAAAAATCTCCCGGCGGGAGCATCCGCTCCCGCCGGGCAGGGATCTTCAAATATCGAACTGGCTGCGGTACAGCTCGGCATAGAAGCCGTTTTTCTCCAGCAGAGTCCTGTGGTTGCCCTGCTCGATGATGTGGCCGTCTTTCATCACCAGAATGACATCTGCCTCGCGGATGGTCGAGAGGCGATGGGCGACGATGAAGCTCGTGCGGCCCTGCATCAGGCGGTTGAAGGCCTCCTGAATTTTGATCTCCGTTCGCGTGTCGATGGAGGACGTCGCCTCGTCGAGGATGAGCATCGGAGGCAGGCAGAGCATGACGCGCGTGATGCACAGCAGCTGCTTCTGCCCCTGGGACAGGCCGCCGCCATCCTCGGTGATCGGCGTGTCATAGCCCTGCGGCAGGCGCCGGATGAAGCCATGCGCATGCGAGGCCTTTGCCGCGGCGATGACCTCTTCGTCCGTCGCGTCCGGCTTGCCCATGACGATATTCTCGCGGATGGTACCGGTCTTGAGCCAGGTGTCCTGCAGCACCATGCCGTAGGACGTGCGCAGGCTGCCGCGCGTCAAATCGCGGATATCCTCGCCGCTCACGCGGATGCAGCCGCTGTCAACATCGTAGAAGCGCATGAGCAGATTGATGATCGTCGTCTTGCCGCAGCCGGTCGGTCCGACGATGGCAATACGCTGGCCGGGCTTCGCGGCAAGATCAAAATGCTCGATCAGGTGCTGCTCCGGGACATAGGAGAACGAGACGTCCTCCAGCGCGACGCTGCCGTCGGGGTCCGTGAGCGTCTTCGCATCGGCGGGCTCCGGGGTCTGCGGCGTTTCCTCGATGAGCTCGAAGATGCGGTCGGCGCAGGCCAGCGCATTCTGCAGCTCCGTTACCACGCCGGAAATTTCGTTGAAGGGCTTCGTATACTGGTTGGCATAGCTGAGGAAGCTTGTCAGCTGGCCGACGGAGATGCCGCCGTGCACGGCGCTGAGCGCGCCCGCCACGCAGACGCCCGCATAGACGAGCGAGTTGACAAAGCGCGTGGACGGATTCGTGATGGACGAGAAGAAAATGGCGCGCAGCGAGCACTTGCGCAGCCGCTCGTTGACCTCGTCAAAGCGGTCCTGTGCGCGTTCCTGATAGCCGAAGGCCTGCACGACCTTCTGATTGCCGACCATCTCGTCGATGATGCCGGTCTGCTCGCCGCGGGCGGCGGACTGCTCCTTGAACATGGCATAGGTCTTGCGGGCAATGAAGCTCGCAACGAACAGCGACACCGGCGTGATGACCACAACGACGAGCGTGATAACAGGATTCATCCACAGCATGAACAGCAGCGTGCCGACGATGGTGAGCACGCCCGTGAAGAACTGCGTGAAGCCCATGAGCAGGCCGTCTGCGAACTGGTCGACATCCGCGATCATGCGGCTGACGATCTCGCCGTAGCTGTGCGCATCGATGTAGCGCAGGGGAAGGATCTCCAGCCGCGCAAAGGCATCGCTGCGGATATCGCGCACGGTGCGGTAGGTGATGCGGTTGTTGCAGGCGTTCATGATCCACTGCGACAGCGCCGTTGCGCCGATGAGGATGCCCATTTTGAGCAGCAGGCGGGCGATGGCAGAGAATTCCACCTGCCCCGGCGCGACGATGAGGTCGACGGCCTGCCCGATGAGGATCGGCAGATACAGCGTCATGGCTACGGTCAGCGCCGCAAACAGCAGAGACAGTGCCAGCAGCAGCCAGTATTTTTTCAGATAGCGCAGGAGCTTGCGCATGGTGTTTCTCTTTTTCATGCGTTCTGCGCCTCCTTCGGGAACTGGGAATAGTAGATTTCCTGATAGACCGGGCACGATTCGAGCAGCTCAGCATGCGTGCCCTGCCCGACAAGCGCGCCGTCATCCAGCACAAGGATCTGATCGGCATACTGGATGGAGGCCGCGCGCTGCGACACCAGAAATACGGTGACATTCGCGTCGTGGGCGCGGATGGCCTTGCGCAGACGCGCATCCGTCGCGTAGTCCAGCGCAGAGGCGCTGTCGTCCAGAATGAGAATTTCCGGATCGCGCACGAGCGCGCGGGCGATGGTCAGGCGCTGCCGCTGGCCGCCGGAGAGGTTCTTGCCGCCCTGCGCGACCTCGGCATTCAGCCCGCCCTCGCGGGTCGAGACAAATTCCGCCGCCTGCGAGGTCTCGAGCGCGACCTGAAGCTCGGCCTCCGTTGCGTCCTCCTTGCCCCAGCGAAGATTCTCCGCGATGGTCCCGGCAAACAGGACGGCCTTCTGCGGTACGATACCGATCTTGCTGCGCAGCTGCCCGGCCGGATAGTCGCGTACATCGACGCCGTCGACAAGGATACGTCCATCCGTCGCGTCATAGAAACGGGGGATGAGATTGACGAGCGAGGACTTTCCGGAGCCCGTGCCGCCGATGATACCGACGGTCTGCCCGCGCCGCACGCGGAAGCTCAGGCCGGACAGCGACTCTGCGCCCGCGCCGCTATAACGCAGCGCGACATTTTCGAACACGACTGCGTCCTGTGCAGTGGGATCATCCTGAGCGGGCTCGCCCGGGAACGTCATGCTCGAATTCTCGTCAAACACGCTTTCGATGCGGCGGGCGCAGGCCGCTGCCTTCGTGATCGTGATGATGAGGTTCGCGAGCTTGATGAGCTCGACCAGGATCTGGGACATGTAATTGACGAGCGCCACGACCTGGCCCTGCGTCAGCGCGCCGCGCTCGACCTGCCACGCGCCCGTCCAGATCAGGGCGACGATCGCGCCGTTGATGAGGACATAGGTCAGGGGATTCATCAGAGCGGAAATGCGGCCCACAAAGAGCTGCAGGCGCGTCAGGCTCTCATTCTCCTCCGCAAACTGCGCCGTCTCCTCAGCCTCCTTGTGGAAGGCACGGATGACGCGCACGCCGCTGAGATTCTCGCGCGTGCGGCGCAGAAGGCGGTCCAGCCCGGCCTGTGCACGGCGGTAGAGCGGCATGGTCAGCAGCATGATGCCGAACACGACGACGGACAGCAGGGGAATGGCCACCGCAAAGACGAGCGCCGAGCGGACATCGATGGTAAAGGCCATGACCATCGCGCCGAACACGATAAACGGTGAGCGCAGGAACAGGCGCAGCACCAGATTCACGCCGGACTGCAGCTGATTGACGTCGCTCGTCATGCGCGTGATGAGCGAGGCCGTGCCGAGATGGTCCATCTCGCTGTAGGACAGGCTCTGGATATGGCGGAACAGAGCGGATTTCAGCCCGGCCGCAAAGCCGACGGCGGCCTTCGCCGCGAAATACTGCGCCGTGATGGAGCAGATGAGGCCGATGAGCGCCAGACCGACCATCAGCAGCACCATACGGACGATGTAATGAACGTCGCCCGTGGCGATGCCGACGTCGATGATCTTCGTGACGACAAGCGGCACGAGCAGCTCGAACGAAGCCTCGAGCAGCTTGAACAGCGGCCCCAGAATGCTCTCTTTTTTATAATCCTTCAAATAGACCAGCAGCTTTTTCATGCTTCACCTCACGCCCCGCAGGGCAAATGTTTTTCCCAAATATTTAGTATAGCATATCCGCCGCAGTTTGAACAGACCCACTTCCGGCAAAAGCAGCCTCCCTGCAGGAGGCCATCGACCACATGAAGAAGCTGAAAAAACATCTGGAGTAAAAGAAAGCCGGGCTCCCGGGGAAGGGGAGTCCGGCGTGATTATTTCTTCTTTGACAGATGCCATAACTTCTTCCTTCCCGCAGTAAGAAAAGGAGAAATTGAGAAGGTCTGTTGTCCATTTGTTGTCCAAGGTGAAAACGCCCAGTACAAAACAGACTGAAAAGTATAGAAAAACACTCGATTTCAAGTGAAATCGAGTGTTTTTGGTGGAGATAAGCGGGATCGAACCGCTGACCTCTTGAATGCCATTCAAGC
>OGXL01003588.1_pt1 | contig 10213 bp, 9 predicted proteins | sample 1576311 | NCBI WGS metagenome assembly OGXL01 (sample SAMEA3541564, study PRJEB24748) | human gut metagenome | biome: human gut; feature: human-associated habitat; material: faeces | place: China | collected 2012 | reverse complement strand
AATCCAGAGAAGGCAGCAGAAAATTTGCAAAAGAGCGGTGCTTATATCCACGGAGTCCGTCCTGGTAAAGGGACTGAAGAATATCTACATGACGCATGGCGGCAGTCACTATCATGTGGTGGTGCAGATGGACCCGCCTAACAATGGAATGGCAAAAAACGCCATTATGGCGGCTTTTGCGGCGTTCTCTGATCTGCAGATGGTCACCGTGGTCAACAGTGACATCGATATTTATGATGCAGAGGATGTGGAACGTGCCCTGGTGACCCGGTGTGACCCAGCTAAGGACATCGTTATCATTCCGAACGCGTTCGGTCACGAATTGAACCCGGTGGCCAATGGAGGGAATGTCCTCTCAAAGATGGGCTTCGACTGCACCTATCCGGTTCCGAAGCCTGCCTCTTATACACGGGTCTCTTTCGCAGATGTGGATATTTCTCAGTACGAGATTGTCTAACAGTGCTCTGATCTGTGCGTTAGAAAGGGAAATCTCTGTACAACGATAGATGCACACGATATACCCGCTGAAACTATCTGATAATCTGGGAATACTATGGGGATACGCGGCATAACAGTGACTTTCCAGTATTCTCCCTATAGAGTGCGTCAGAGGGCCTTGGCCCTCTGACGTATATATTTCATCTGCATGAATGTTCTCAATATGCCTCTCAATTTGCGTCTGGTTCAAAGCCTGTTTCAGATCCTCTACCGTCTCAAGGGCGCGGATATTGCGGCCCTCACGGCCGATGATGCGGCCCTTCATCTCGTCGCTGGGCAGCGGGACGACGCTGACGGTGGTCTCGCTGCAGTGGTCAGCAGCACAGCGGCTGATGGCCTGGCCGATGAGGTTGCGGGCGATGCCGTCGCAGTTCTCCTTCAAATCGGTCTCGTAGGCGGCGACGCGGATGGCCTTCTCGTGGGTCAGCTCCTCGTCCACCTTGTGCAGCAGCACTTCGCGGGCGTCCTCCTGGCTCAGGCCGGCCAGCGTTTCCAGACGCTCCATCTCCTTGGCGCGCAGGGCATCGACCTCGGCCAGATGGGCCTCGGCCTCCTCGTGCTTCTTTTTCAGCTCTTCCTCGCGCTTTTCCAGAGCCTCGGTCTTGCGGTCGAGGGCAGTTTCCTTCTGGTCGATGCGGTTTTCCTGACGGCTGATCTCCGCACGGCGCTGCTTGATCTCTTTATCGGCCTCTGCCTTCTGGGCATCGACCTCGGCTTTCAGGCGGAAAGCCTCATCCTTTGCCTCCAGAATGGCTTCCTTGCGCTTCTGGTCGGCGGTCTTGATCGCTTCGTTCACCAGCCGGGTCGCCTCGGCCTCGGCGCTGCCGATCTGGGCCTCTGCGGTCTTTTTACGGTTGTTGTAACCAATAAAATAGCCCGCAGCTGCGGCAGCGACAGCAACGATCAATGCCACGATCACTCCGATCACGGTCATTGTTCTTCACTCTCCTTAACAGTCAAATTTTGCTTTAACAGGCAGGAGACGCTGTGCGGCCGAACGCGGGCCAGACATAAATCAAATTTTCAACGCAAAAGAGGCCAACAAGAACAGACGCAGAGAAAAATCTTCCTGTGCGGTAGGTCTGGTGCAGCTTTTCGATTTACAAGATGTGCTTATAAAAACGGGCAGATGAAGCCCCATTGAAATATCTGGTCGCGGAATGTTCCGCCTGCAGCGTCTTAGATTCCATACTACTTCTTATATTACGAAACATTTTGCACAATGTCAAGGAGAAGTAAGGCCGAAAGCGGAAATTATTTTTTTCTTTATTCGAGATACATCCGGCGCAGGCGCATCAGGCGGGCCGGAGTGAGGCCGTATTCGGCTTCCAGATAGGCGTCGGCACTGCCATAGCGCTCCCGGATGATGCTCAGCACGAAGGGAGCAGACTCCGGGTGGACGCCGAACACGCCGAGGTAGAAGTCCTTCCGGGCAGGGTCAGCGGCGATTTCCTCAGCGTGCTCGGCCCAGACGGCTTCCAGCTCCGGCCTGCGCCAGATGTTCGTCTTCTCAAAATCTTCGGCGATGGTCTTGTCCGACGCGCCCAGCGCCAGCAGGATGAGCATGGCGGCCACGCCGGTGCGGTCCTTGCCCGCCGAGCAGTGGAAGAGCACCGGCGTCTCACCGGCTTCCAGCGCACGGAACAGCTCCTTGTACGCCTTGTTGCCGAAGAGCATCCGCTCGTACATGGCGTCCGCCATCCGACGGCCCTCGTCGGGCATTCCTTTCAGCAGATTCTCCCGGTCTTCGGGCGAAAAGTCCACCTCTTTGCCGTTCTCGAGGCAGAGACCGCAGATGCGCACCAGCCGCGCGCCGTCCGGCACGTAGTCGGGCGTCTCGGCAGCTTCGGCCTCGCTGCGCAGATCGAGGATGAGGCGCAGACCCAGACTGTCCAGCAGCTTCCGGTCAGCCTCGCTGGTGAGTTTCCACGTCGGGATGCCCCGGTAGATCTGGCCCCACTTGATGTGCTTGCCCTCATCGGCCTCGTAGCCGCCCAGCTCGCGGAAGTTGTGTCCGCCCTCAAAGGGCAGCTGAGTGCCGGGGGCAGGATGTACCACGGCAGGCTTTGCCGCCGCGCTGGACAGGACAGGCAGGTTATAGAAGGGCTTCGCCGACCGTCCGCGCCGGGGCGGCAGGCTGGCCGCACTGCCCAGCACCTCCATCAGGTAGCTGCGCAGCAGGTCGATATAAGCCGAAGCATGGTCGCGCCGCTGCAAAAGTGAGACGCAGAGGGGCGGCAGGTCTTCCAGCAGGACGTCCCGCACCCGGTCCAGCTCCCGCCGCGCGCCCGGCTCGTACCGGGTCAGGCAGGTGCAGAGCTGCTCCTGCACGAGGTAGTACGCCTGATAAAAGCTGGGGCCTATCTCGGCGTTGGGCGCAAAGCCCGCCCTGGCGCAGGCCTCCCACAGCGGGGCGAACAGGTCCTGCCGCAGGCTGGGCAGAAGGATCCTCTGGTTCCGCAGCTCGGCCAGCGGCACACTCTCCTTTTCCCAGAAAGGGTGGCCCCGCGGCACCAGCAGGCAGGCCGGGTCGGCCCGCAGGGTGGTGCGGGCCAGCACCGGTGCGGCACAGCCCAGGTCCATCACAAGGCCCGCATCCAGCTCGCCCTGCTCCACGCCCTCGGCCACGGCGTCGTTGTCCAGCAGGCGGAACCGCATCTCGATGTGGGGGTACTGCTGGCGGAACTTGTCCAGCTGGGTTTCAAGGCCGGGCAGATAGTCCGGCACCAGCGAGACACTGATGCCGATGCGCACCGGCTGGGCCGACTGTATCTCGGCGTGGAGCGCCGCCTGCATCTGCTGGAACTGCTCCACCACCGGCGCGGCATGGCGCTGCAGTCTCACGCCCCGGTCGGTGAGGCTGAGCTTGTGGTGGGCGCTGAGGAAGAGCGGCCCGCACAGTTCAGCCTCGAGGGCCGAGATGCTCTGACGCAGAGCCTGTCGGGATAAAAACAGGCGCTGGGCCGCGCGGGTGTAGTTCATCTCCTCACAGAGGACCAGAAAATAATGCAGCTGGCGGATGTCCATCGTTTCCTCCTGAATCTTAGAGTGGTATGGGTAAAGAATACCGCCTTTTGGCCGGATTGTAAAGCCGCTGGAAGCAAAATCCCGCTTTTTCTCCGCTATTGACACCGGGCTTTCCCGCGTGTAACATAAAGGAAAGGAGACTCTGCCCATGAAACATAACACTCCGGCGCAGGAGGTCAAAAGCCTCGGGACGCTGTTTTTCACCTTTTTCAAAATCGGTCTGTTCACCTTCGGCGGCGGCTACGCCATGATTGCCCTGCTGGAAGAAGAGTTCATCCAGCGCCGCAAATGGCTGGACAAAGACGAATTCCTCGACATGACCGCCATTGCGGAATCCACCCCCGGACCGGTGGCCATCAACAGCGCCACCTACCTCGGCTACAAGCTGGCCAAAGTTCCCGGCGCGGCCACGGCCACCGTGGCCGTCTGCCTGCCGTCCTTCCTCATCATCTACGCCATCTCGCTGTTTTTCGAGCAGTTCACCCAGCTCACTGTCATCGCCAACGCCTTCAAGGGCGTTCAGGTCTGCGTCATCTACCTCATCTTCTCGGCAGGCGTGCGGATGCTCAAAGCGCTGGACAAGTCGCCCTTTGCCACCGGCGTTCTCGCCGCCGTCATGCTGGTGATGGTGGGCCTCTCGCTGGCCGGTGTCAGCGTCTCGTCCATCCTGCTCATCCTCCTCAGCGGTGCGGCAGGTGTGGCTGCATGGCTCATCGGCCGCAGAAAGGAAGGGAAGTAAGATGTTTCTGAAATTATTCCTCACCTTTCTGGAGATCGGTGCCGTCTCCTTCGGCGGCGGCTACGGCATGATCTCCCTCATCCGGGAGAAAGTCCTGCTCAACGGCTGGCTCTCTGAGGCCGAGTTCCTGAGCTTCATCGCGGTGTCGGAGTCCACACCCGGCCCGCTGGCTGTCAACATGGCCACCTTCATCGGTGCGTCGCAGGGCGGGGTGCTGGGGGCGTTCTGCGCCACGCTGGGCGTCGTTCTGCCGTCCTTTTTCATCATCCTGCTCATCGCGGCCCTCATCCACGACCTGCTCAAGTACGCCGGGGTCGAAGCTTTCCTCTCCGGCGTCCGGCCCTGCGTCGTGGCCCTCATCCTCTCCACGGCCTTCACCATGGGGCTGAGCACCCTGCTGGGCATCTCCACTGCCGCTGAAACGCCTTCGCCCGCATGGCGGGGCATTGGCATCCTTGCAATTCTGGCCGGGGTGCGGCTCATCTGGCAGAAAGCCAGAGGCAAAGCCCCTTCGCCCATCGGGATGATACTGTTCTCGGCGGTGCTGGGCGCAGTTTTATACCAATAAAAAGAACGGCATCTGAGCTTTTCTCCGATGCCGTTCTCTATTTTGCTCTTCTGAAATCCGATTCACAGACCCGGCCATTCTGGGCCAGAACGCGGCGCAGGACCTGCATCACGCCGGAGCTGGTGTTGGGCGGCGCGAGGAATGGCACCTCCTCCCGGAGGGCGGGCGAGCCGTTCTCTACAAGGAAACCGTATTTTGCCGCCTTCAGCATCTCCGCGTCGTTGAAGGTATCGCCGAAAGCCATCATGCCCTCGGGCGGGACCCCCAGACGCTCCCCTAGCCGAAGCAGGGCCGCACCCTTGTGGATGCCGGGGTTCATGATGTCCACCCAGTCTGCACCGGCCACCGCCACCGAGAAGCGCCCTCCCCAGACCGGGCCATAAAGCGCGTCGTAGCCCTTCTGGGCATCCCCCTCAGGGAAGTAGATGGTGAATTTATCCACCCGGGCGGTCACGTCCTCCAGATGAGGGACATATTCCACCTTGGTGTAGAATCTCTTGAAGACCCTGTCGTATGGCCGGAACTGCTCCTCCACATAGGCCGTTTCCAGCCCGCAGAGGACGGCGGCGTGGCCCGCGCTCCGGGCCTGCCCGGCCAGCGTGTGCCAGTCGGCAGCGTCCATCTCGGAAAGATACAGGCTCTCGCCCTTCCAGCAGATGGCACCGCCGTTGTCACCCACAAAGATGATGTCGTCCCGCAAGGGCGCGAACATCTCCTCTAAGGTATAGATGGGCCGTCCGCTGGCGGCAGCGAACCGGATGCCCCGCTCCGCCAGCGCGCGGACAGTCTCCGCAAAGTCCGGCGGAAGCCGGCTCTGGCCGTCCAGCAGGGTGGCGTCAAGGTCGGAGGCAATGAGGCGGATAATGTCCATGGGCGCCTCCTCAGCCGACGTAGCTGATGTTCACGTCGATCTGTCCGCCGTAGCCGGGGATGCGGGCGGTACAGGTACCCTGCCACATATCGCAGGCGATGGGGCTGCCGGCCACATTATAATGTGCGTTCCAGATGCTGTAGCTCTTCAGCTGGTTCAGGTCGATGCGCTTGCGGAACCACAGGGTGGAGGCGTAGACGCCCGGCTTGTAGCCCTGCGCCTTGACTTCCTCGCAGAAGGCGATGGCACACTTGGTGCGGTCCTCGACACCCAGACCATCGGCACGGCCATTCTTGCCGCCGGAGGCCTCAGTATCGAAGTAGATGGGGTAGTCGAGCTTGCGGCCGTTCAGGACATAGGCGCAGCCCTGCGCTTCTTCCCGGGCCTCGTTCTCGTTGACTGCCTGACTGAAGAAGTAGACGCCCACCTTGAGGCCCGCGTTCCGGGCATTGGTGAAGTGTTGCTCAAACATGGGGTCCAGCACCAGTGCGCCGCTGCCGTAGCCGCGGTAGCCGATACGGACGATGACGAACTTGACGCCTGCTGTCTTGACCTGCTCCCAGTTGATGTTCGACTGATATTTGGAGACGTCGATGCCGAAGGTGGCGTCCTGCTGGACACCGTTAGCGTCGAAGTAATAGAGCTTGTTGTCGATGGACTGGATGCCCGTGACCGGCTGGTTGGTGTACTGGTCATAATAGTAGGTCTTGCCGTCCACGGTGCGCCAGCCGGAATAGACCGGAGCCGGGGTGCTGCTGTCATCGTCTCTTTTCCCGAACAGGAGGTTCCACAGCCAGCTCAGCAGGCCGTTCTCGTCGGTAAGACAGGCAGTATCAATGTTGCTCGCATCCAGCGTACCCGCATCCAGCGCCGCGCGTATCTCTTCCGGCGTCAGCAGAATGGTGCCTTCCTCGGTCTTCACCGGCAGGGTGCTCTGCTCTTCGGAGTTCGTCTCCGGCTCAGCGGGCTGAGACACTGCATCCTGCTCCACCGGGGCGCTCAGGGGGTCTTCGGCGGCCAGTGCCTCGGTCTCCTGCTGTAAGCGGGGGAAGCCGTTCTCCTGTTCCAGCTCGTCGATGCCGCCCATCATGGGGGCAGAAGGAGCTGTTTCCGGGGCTGCAGGCTCTGCGGCAGTCTCCTCTGCGGGTGCAGCCGGAGCCGCCGATGCAGCGGGCTCTTCTTTCACGCTCTGGCTGGGAGCAGACGGCTGCGCGGCAGACGCAGCGGCGCTCTCCGCCTCAGAAGATGCAGAGTCGTTTTTCGGAGTTTCCGTATTATTTTTCTTCGTTTCCTTTTTGGTGCTGTGGGCCGCATCGGTCTCACCCTCCCACAGCAGAGCCGACGGCTCCACCGTCAGACCCGCAGGCTGGGACGCCAGCAGGGCTGTGGTGCCAAAACCGCCCACCGCGATGGCAAGCGCCATCACCGCCGAAGCCACCATCTGGCCCGCCGCACGGCGCGTCTTCTTTTTTGGTGTTCCTGTATCTTTCTGTCTCATTCCGCTTGCTCTGCCTCCAAGCTGTATTCTAACGCGGCCTCTCGCCGCCAGAAGTGCTTCAAATGCCATTTATACGTCTATAGTATACACCCAACCCCAAGCTCCCGTCAATGTCCTTCGGTGTCTCGTGCGGGGCGTTTCGTGGAAGTTTTCCACCATGGCCGACACTCCATGTGGAAAACGAACCGAGCCGCCGTATTATTGCATCCAAAAGAAAAAAAGATGAGTTCCAAACGGGATTTTTGCGTTTTCCTCTTGCTGTCTTGACACGTGTATGGTATCATGATGGTCATGCAGCTTTTGCTGCACTCTGAACGTGTTAAGACGGAAAGGCAGATACTTTATGTCAAATGTAAAAGATTTCTTAAAACGCAAGGACATCGTCATCACCCCCCAGCGCTACCTCATCGAGGCGCTGGGCGCGATGGCACAGGGCCTGTTCGCCAGCCTGCTCATCGGCACCATCATCAAGACGTTGGGCCAGCAGACCGGGCTTGAGACGCTGGTGGACCTGGGCGGCTACGCCACGGCCATGAGCGGCCCGGCCATGGCCGTGGCCATCGGCTGGGCGCTCCACTGCCCGCCGCTGGTACTGTTCAGCCTCGTGACGGTGGGCTACTCTTCCAACGCCCTCGGCGGCGCAGGCGGCCCTCTGGCCGTCCTCATCATCGCCATTGTGGCCGCTGAGCTGGGCAAGGCCGTCAGCAAGGAGACCCGCGTCGACATCCTTGTCACCCCGCTGGTCACCATCTTTGCCGGCGTCGGCCTCTCGATGCTCATCGCCGCCCCCATCGGCGCAGCTGCAAGCCAGGTGGGTACCCTCATCATGTGGGCCACCGAACAGGCACCCTTCCTCATGGGCATCCTCGTCTCGGTCATCGTGGGCGTCGCCCTGACCCTGCCCATTTCCTCTGCCGCCATCTGTGCGGCCCTCGGCCTGACGGGCCTCGCCGGCGGCGCTGCCGTGGCAGGCTGCTGCGCCCAGATGATCGGCTTTGCCGTCATGAGCTATAAGGAAAACGGCGTCGGCGGCCTCATCAGCCAGGGCCTCGGCACCAGTATGCTCCAGATGGGCAACATCGTAAAGAATCCCCGTATCTGGATCGCCCCCACGCTGGCCAGCGCCATCACCGGCCCTCTGGCCACCTGCGTCTTCCACATGGAGATGAACGGTGCCGCCGTCTCTTCCGGCATGGGTACCTGCGGCCTCGTGGGCCAGATCGGCGTCTACACCGGCTGGGTCAGCGACATTGCCGCCGGCACCAAGGCCGCCATCACCCCGATGGACTGGGCTGCCCTCGTTCTCATCTGCTTCGTCCTGCCCGCCGTGCTCAGCGTTCTCTTCTGCGAGATCGAGCGCAAGCTTGGCTGGATCAAGGACGGCGATTTGAAGCTGAACTGATCCCGTAAAAATCGCCTCTGTGCAAAAATGTCGTCAAAACATTTCTGCACAGAGGCTTTTTTATCTTATTTTATTGCATTCCGCACTTTTTCTCTGCTATAATACTGTTACACAATTCAAGACCGGAGGGTTCATCATGACCGTAAAACGCGAAAAGGCATTCCGCAACGCCATTGCATCCACACGGATGGAGGGCCTCTCTTTTTCCAAAAAATCGGAGCAGGACTGTCTGCGCTATCTGGACGGTCATCTTGACGCCGCCACCCTCGTCCGTGAGGTTCTGCGGCAGCCACAGGACACTGCGGCCCAGAGGTAACGCTTATGCCCTACACGATCGACCCATCTTCTGCCGACTGCTATCCCTGCACTTCCGTCCTTATCAATAAATTCGACCTCCGCAGTCAGCAGGAGCTTGACCGTGTGGAAGCCGTGCTCGTCACCGCGAAAGCAGCACAGTGGGAAGAATCTCCCTTGTGCTCTACCTTCGACTTTGAGCATTACAAGGCCATCCACCGCCATCTTTTCTGCGACCTCTACGAATGGGCCGGTGTACCCCGCAGCATCAACATCTCCAAAAAGGGTACGCAGTTCTGCCCCGCAGATGAGATCCCACGCGTCAGCTCTGCTATTTTCCGGCGGCTGGCCGAGCAGAATTTCTTCCAAAGCCTTTCCTTCGACGATTTTGTAGACGCCTTCGTTGATTTTTACATCCGCACCAACGAGCTTCACCCGTTCCGCGAGGGCAATGGGCGGACACAGCGCGTCTTTCTGGCGCAGCTCGCACAGCACGCTGGGTATCAGTTGGATTTTTCCTGCATCGACCCCGACGAGCTGATGGTCGCCACCATCTGGTCGGCGCAGGGCGTGGATACTATGCTGCGCCAGCTTTTCCGTGAAATGCTTTCGCCTTTGGCAGATTAACCCACGATTCTTTCCCCATCCAGCACCGCCTGCCGGAGGACATCCCCCTCATACACCAGCTTGAGGGAGAACCACGGATGTTCCTCGTTGAGCAGCTTGAAGAAAATTTTATCGCCCTCCCAGATGGGCAGCTGCTCCACTTTCTCCTTCGGCACCCATTCCAGCACGCCTTCCCGGCAGGCATCGCCCTGTATCATCTCGCCCGTCCACCCGTCGGCGGTGTAGAGGTGGATGAACTCGGTCATATTGCCCCAGATGAAGGTCAGCAGGCCCCGGCTGCGCCAGTGGGTCAGCGTCAGGCCCGTCTCTTCCTTCACTTCACGGAGAAGGCAGTCCTCCGGGCTCTCGAACCGCTCGAATTTTCCGCCGACGCCCACCCATTTGTCGTGGTTGTAGTCGTCCTCCTTCTTCACGCGGTGGAGCATCAGGTAGGCGTCGTCCCGCTCCAGATAGCACAGCGTCGTGCTGAAGATCGGGTATTCCGGATTCATAAAGGCACCAAGGTTCATCATACTTTCCCTTTCTTTTCACAGCAAAGCGCCCCGCAGATGACCCCTGCGGGGCGCTGATTTTATGCGTTTATGCCTTGCGGCCTGCGCGGCCCTTGCCCGCATTGTTCAGCTTGCGGACGAGGTCGTTCTGGTGCTTGCGCTGGGAGGGCGTCGGCTCCGGATCATGGGCCTCTTCGG
>OGXL01003585.1_pt1 | contig 10221 bp, 9 predicted proteins | sample 1576311 | NCBI WGS metagenome assembly OGXL01 (sample SAMEA3541564, study PRJEB24748) | human gut metagenome | biome: human gut; feature: human-associated habitat; material: faeces | place: China | collected 2012 | reverse complement strand
AAAATATATCCCTTCGTATGGAAGCCATTCCCAGCCGCTTCCACATCATACATTTTCAATGTAATATTTTTCAATCCATTGAGTTTCTCAAGAGCTCTCGGTTCACTAAAATCCAGGTAATTAGTCGTAAGGATCTGTCCCTTAACGCCCTTTTTCTCAAGCTCTTTTAACGTCTGAAGGAGCGGTGTAACTCCTCCCAACGTAATAAATGCAACACTGATCTGAAATTCTTCACAGCGCAGCAATTCATCCTCTACAGATGAAATAACCTTCTTTCCTTCTTCCGGATTATTCGAAATAAATGCCGGCTTGTATACCAGATTTGCCGCCAAAGAGCCATTTATATAAGCGGCACTTAAGCCATTTTTTAATTCATTGATCGCATTCGCATCCATTGTAAAATCTTCCTCTCATAGCGCAATGAGCAAAACAAAAATACTCTGCTTAGTATTATACCTTATGAGAGAAGGTTTGTCATAAAGAAGATGCCGTGAAATTTCTCCAATTTAATTTTCAGATACTTTCATAATGCTAATTGATTAATCTGTGGTTTCTAATCGTTTTGCTTCTTCTCTTTCTATCTGCTTAATACTCTTTTGCGGTATCGGTAAATCTTCCGGCATAGTTCCGCCTAATTCTTTTATTGTCTGACGGACCTTTTGTCCAACCTGAAAATGTACATCTCCTGCATTTTTTGCCGTTTCCGCCAATGATTTATTATGTTCACAGATTTCATTTCTGATTGCAAGACGTTTCTGGTCCTCACTCAACTGCTCATACTCATCAATCAATTCCTGCTGTCATGTCTTCATTGCAAAATATGTCTGTCCCAAGGCGATTACTTCCTTACGAGGATTACCATTCATGACAATTAAGCAGCAGGCATAACGTATTTCTTTCCTTCAGAAGTAATGCATAACTCCTTAATACCTAAATCTATTCCTGTATTTTGATTTACATGTGGCAGTTCCACATGTTCTGTTTCCACTAAAATTGATACATAATATTTTCCACTCGGAATTTGTGATATCGTTGCCGATTTTATCTGCCCGCTAAAATTTCTATGCAGTTTTGCTTTTACATCTTTTAATTTAGGCAGTTTTACTCTATTACCCTCGAAATCTACTGTTATATTGCCATTCGTAAAATTTGTTGTATATGACTTATGATTATCGTGTTTACTCTTAAACTTCGGATAACCTGCATGTTCCTTAAAAAATTTCTGGTATGCAGCATCCATGTTGTAAATCGCATTTGTCAGAGCAAATTTATCCACTTCTTTCAGCCATTCATATTCTTTCTTTAATTGTCTGTTGCAGTAATTGTTACAGTCGGTTTTACTAACTGATTTTTTCTCTTTCTCATATACTTCTTTCCGGTATGCCAGTGTCTGATTATATACAAAACGGCAACAGCCAAATGTTTTTGCAATTTGTATTTTCTGCTCATTATTAGGATATATTCTGTATTTATATGCCTTTAACATCCACTGTCACCCTCTTTCTCAACCTTGATTTTCTATATATCTTTTCAGCATTTCTTCCGATACCTTTCCTACACTACATGCAAAATATCCATCTGTCCAAAAGGTATGTTCTTTCCAAAATTGTTTTCGTAAATATTGGGGATATCTTTTCCATATATGGTATGTTGTATAGCTCTTCATCAGGTTTACAATCTTACTAATAGACATTGTTGGTCCTGTCTCTATCATGTAATGAATATGGTCTTTATCCGTTTCCATATATCTGATAATAACACTGTTCCTTTGACATATCTCATATGAATACTGCTTTATATCATCTGATATCTGTCTCGAAACCAGTAATTTCTTCCTATATTTGCAGACGGAAATAATGTGATATTGTAATAGGTATTTGTGTCTGTTTTTAGATTTCCATGTTCCCATGCCATGAGTATACAATAATTTCTGATTTTTGGCTACCTTAACCCACCGTCTAAAGCCAGTGGGATTGCGGTAGCCCTATTTCAAGATTGTCTGACTCACAACAATTTAATAGCAAACAAATACAAGCACTTTAGCCAATAAGGTTAAGGTGCTTTTTTGCGCCTTGAAAGGAGGTGGTTGAAGCACACCACATCGGGGAAAGCCCGATTTAATCATTACAACAGGCATTGCCTGATCATAATATAGATCAATCGTAACTATTCAGTACAGAAATATGCGGTACCGCATATTTCGTAAGAAAACGTATATTATGTAGGAGCAAGCGCCCATCAGCGAAGCTGATTCTAATGCGCTTGCGGCTCGCAACTGTAAAGGTACTGAACAGTTACGAGTAACTTTTAACAGCCAGTTAGGGATTTATGATATTGTGGATTTTAGAACTTGTTTCTTATCTTTCGGTACTCTCTTGGAGAATATCCTTTCAGCTTGTGGAAAAGCCGGCTGAAATAAAGCTGATTATCATACCCGACGATTTTAGAAATTTCATTGATGGAATAGGTTGTTGTTTCAAGTAACATCTGGGCATTGTTAATTCGGATTCCCACAATAAACTGCATTGGTGTAGAACCTGTGTATTTTTTGAAGTTTCGGATAAACCAACTAACACTCATTCCACGTGAGGCAGCATAATCATCTATGCTAATATTCTGGTTATAATTTTCACTGAAAAAGGTAACTGCGTTATCCATCTCGTGATCCAGGTATTCATTTTTTGAGATATGTTCCCTGGTCAGTTCCCGATGAAAGATGATAAGAAGATGACGGAGCAGAAGGACAAGCATTTCCTCATAATTATCTTGGCAACGCTGAAGCTCGATGATAATACGCTTGAAAATCTGTTCGTATTCCACAGAGGTTCCGACCTGAAATACACGCTCTTTATCCGGGAATCCATATTGCCGTAGGATATTTTTTACATTGTTGCCTGTAAAATGAATCCAGTATACTTCTGTCTTATCTTTTCCATAATATTCATATTTCTGAAGTTCCTTCGGTCTGTACAGTACAATATTACCGGCGGGGACAATCGTTTCGTTATCCACATTGTCAAAATGAAAATGCCCACAACCAGCAGTGATATAGATAATCTGATAATCCAGGCGTCCCCTTGGACGGTAGGTTGGTAACTTTGGATGGCTGGAAAGGCGGTAAGTACCGCAACTTCCTACAACCAGTGGGCGACTTTTGTCTTTGAAATCCATATGGGAGTGGTTTAAATAACCGGTATTCATATACATATGGTAGCACCTCTTTTCCTTTTTTGTTATTGTATCATTTAGTGCATATTTTGTCTAATCCAATTCATAGACATGTTTTGCAGATTAGGATAAGATATATATAGCAAAACAGAGAAGCGTAAACATAAAAGTAAAAGACAAGGTTTGCTGTGGAAAAACAAAGTGCAAAAAAATGTATATGTATTAAAGGAGAGTTATTTATGATTGTACCACGTTATTATGAGGATTTAAGCGTACTGCATGAAAATACAATGCCAGCCAGAGCCTATTTTATTCCGGCATCCAAAAGAATGGATAACCTGGTGGAGCACAGGGAAGAGTCAGACCGAATGCAGTTATTGAACGGAACTTGGAAGTTCCAGTATTTTAACAGTATCTATGATGTTCAGGAACCCTTCTTTGAGAAAGATTATGATACAGAAAATTTTGATGAGATTCAGGTTCCGAGTGTATGGCAGATAGCAGGATATGACACACATCAGTATACAAATATCAGGTATCCGTTCCCATTTGATCCACCGTATGTACCACAGGATATTCCATGTGGAACATATGCACATACCTTTGTTTATCACAAAGATGAAAATGCACCAAAAGCTTTCTTGAATTTTGAAGGAGTAGACAGTTGCTTTTATGTATGGATCAATGGCTCTTATGTAGGGTATAGCCAGGTTTCTCATATGACCAGTGAGTTTGATATCACCGACCTCCTTCAGGACGGAGAGAACAGCATAGCGGTTCTGGTCATGAAGTGGTGTGATGGTTCCTATTTGGAAGATCAGGACAAATTCCGTATGAGTGGTATTTTCCGGGATGTGTACATTTTGAAACGCCCAAAACAGGCAATCAGTGATTATCATATTAAAACAAGAATTGAGGATATGCTTGCGAAAGTAGAAATTGAAATGAAATTCTACTCTCCGTTAAATGTAAAAATTTCGATTGAAGATAGAAACGGAGCAGTTGTAGCACTAGGAAGTATTGCTGAAGAAGGAACAGCTGTATTAGAAATCGCAAGTCCGGAACTTTGGAATACAGAAAATCCATATCTATATAAACTGATTCTTGAAACAGAGAATGAAGTAATTGTAGATCACATTGCATTAAGAAAGATAGAGATTAAAGACCAGGTTATTTATTTAAATGGACAGAAGATTAAATTCCGTGGTGTCAATCGACATGATTCTGATCCGGTTACTGGATTTACAATCAATCTGGAACAGATTACAACCGATCTTACGTTAATGAAGCAGCATAATTTTAATGCGATTCGTTCCAGCCACTATCCGAATGCACCATTTTTCTATGAAATGTGTGACAAGTATGGATTCATGGTAATAGATGAAGCAGATATTGAAGCTCATGGTCCATTTATGATCTACAGAAAAGAAGACACCGATTACAATCGGTTCAAACGATGGAATGAGAAGATTGCAGATGATCCGGTATGGGAAGAGGCAATCGTTGATCGAGTAAAACTCATGGTGGAACGTGACAAAAACCGTTTCTGTATTGTTATGTGGTCAATGGGAAATGAGAGTGCTTATGGTTGCAACTTTGAAAAAGCACTGGAATGGACAAAGAATTTTGATCCAGACCGTATCACACAATATGAGAGTGCAAGATATCGTAATTATGATGAAACATATGATTACAGCAATCTAGATGTGTACAGTCGGATGTACCCAGCGCTTTCCGAAATTCAGGAATATCTGGATAAAGATGGAAGCAAACCCTTCCTTTTGGTAGAGTACTGTCACAGCATGGGAAACGGACCTGGAGATTTTGAAGATTACTTCCAGATGATTCAGGATAATGATAAAATGTGCGGCGGCTTTGTCTGGGAATGGTGTGACCATGCGATTGCTCATGGAACTGCTGAGAATGGAAAGACTATATATGCTTATGGGGGCGACCATGGCGAAGAAATTCATGATGGCAACTTCTGTATGGATGGATTAGTATATCCGGACAGAACGGTACATACAGGACTTTTGGAATACAAGAATGTTTATCGCCCGGCAAGAGTTATTTCCTATAACAAAGAAAGCGGAGAACTGGTGCTTCATAACTACATGGATTTTGATGACTTGAAAGATTATGTGAAGATTAGTTATGAGCTGACACAGGATGGTCTTGTGATCAGCAAAGGCATACTTCCGGAGTTTTCTGTGGCACCACACGGGGAAGGAAAAACAAACCTGAAGATCAATGTTCCAGAGAATGGGAAATGTTATTTAAAACTTATTTACCATCTGAAAAAAGAGTTGCCACTGTTGGATGAAGACCATATTCTTGGATTTGATGAAATTGAGGTAAGTAAAGAGGATACAAAATGTAAACTTGCAGAGAAATGGATACCAAAAACAGTAGTGGACTCTGAATTACAGGTAAATGAAAATGATACACAGATTCATATCAAGGGGCGTGAATTTGCTTATACCATAGACAAACGTACTGCACTTTTTACAGAGATGAAATTTGCAGGTCGGGAATATCTGAACCACCCGATGGAATTAAATATCTGGAGGGCACCAACAGATAATGATATGTACATCAAGTCTGAATGGAAGAAAGCCCATTATGATAAAGCTTATACAAGAGCTTATACGACAGAGGTCGTGCAGGGAAAGCATGGTGTGAAAATTACAAGCCATGCATCCGTTGTGGCAGAGACAGTACAGAAGATTCTTGATGTGACGATTACATGGAAAATAGAAGCTGCTGGAAAGATTGATGCAGATATTGCAGTAACAAAAGACGATGAATTCCCGGATCTTCCGAGATTTGGTGTGAGGATGTTCCTGGATAAAAAACTTTCAGCTGTAAGATACTTTGGAATGGGACCACAGGAAAGTTATTGTGATAAACATCAGGCTGCGAGCCACGGTTTGTATCATGCAAATGTAGATGATTTGCATGAGGATTATATTCGCCCACAGGAAAATGGAAGCCATTATGATTGTGAATATGTAGAGCTTAACAACAGCCGATATGGAATTGTGGTCTCTGCGGAAAATGCCTTCTCATTCAATGCTTCTTATTATACGCAGGAAGAACTTGAGGAGAAAACGCATAATTATGAATTAATAGAATCAGATAGTGTAGTATTCTGTGTTGACTACGCATTAAATGGCATTGGTTCTAATAGTTGTGGTCCAGTTGTATTGGAGCAGTACCGATTTGATGATGTATTATTCCGGTTTCAGTTTACACTGATACCGTATGTAAAGGGATAATAAAGTTTCATGTAACCCGTAAACAAGGAAAGAGAGTCTGATTGTAATGTAAAGTCCGGATATACAGAGCAATCAGACAAAATCAGAATTAGATATCATACGGTTAGCTATATTGAGATTCTAAGTGCGATGAAGATGAGGAGCAAAGAAATTCGATGGAAGAAAAAAAATATTTGAAATGGTATAACAAAATTGGATATGGATCAGGCGATATTGCAGGTAATGTAGTCTATGCGTTCCTGACCTCTTTTATGATGGTCTATTTGACGGACTCAGTAGGACTTGCTGCAGGTGTCGTAGGTACCCTGATTGCCGTATCAAAACTATTTGATGGTTTTACGGATATATTTTTTGGATCAATGATTGACAAAACACACAGTAAAATGGGAAAAGCGAAACCCTGGATGCTATATGGATATATTGGTTGTGCCATTACGCTGATCTGCTGTTTTGCAGTACCAGTCAGCTTGGGAACAACGGCTAAATATGCATGGTTCTTTATCTCTTACACATTGTTAAATGGTGTGTTTTATACAGCAAACAATATTGCTTATTCAGCACTTACGTCACTGATTACAAAGAACAGCAAAGAGCGTGTGCAGATGGGATCTTACCGTTTTATTTTTGCGTTTTCAACAAGTCTTCTGATTCAGGCAATTACAGTTGGATTTGTAGATAAATGTGGTGGAGATGCTGCAGCATGGAGAACGGTTGCTATTATCTATGCAATCATTGGTCTTATCGTAAATACGATTTCAGCACTTTCTGTTAAGGAACTTCCTGAGGAAGAACTTAACGAAGGAGAAGTAAAGGATGATAATGAAAAGTACGGAATGGTACAGGCATTCAAGCTTCTTGTTAAAAACAAATATTACATGATGATTTGTGGAACATATATTTTACAGCAGTTATATGGTGCCATGATTGGAGCTGGCATTTATTACATGACATGGGTACTGAAAAATAAGAATTTGTTTGGACAATTTGCATGGGCAGTAAATATTCCACTGATCATTGCCCTGATTTTCACACCGACATTAGTTGGTAAGTGGAAAGGTATGTATAAACTGAACTTAAGAGGTTATGTCTTAGCAGTCATCGGTAGAGCACTTGTTGTTGTTGCAGGATATATGGGCAGTGTTCCGCTGATGATGGCATTTACAGCTCTTGCAGCCTTAGGTCAGGGACCATGGCAGGGAGATATGAATGCAGTTATCGCATCCTGCTCTGAGTACACTTATCTTACACAGGGAAAGAGAATTGACGGAACGATGTACTCTTGTACTTCTCTTGGCGTAAAAATCGGTGGAGGTATTGGAACCGCTGTTGTTGGATGGCTGCTTGAGTTCAGTGGATATATCGGAACAAATGCAACTCAGCCGCAGTCTGCACTCGATATGATGCAGTTTATGTATCTTTGGCTTCCGTTAATCTTTGATGTATTGATTATGTTTGTACTTTCAAGAATGAATGTAGAAGATGCAAATAAAAAACTGAAAGCAGAAAAAGGAATTGCTGCAGATGAAGTAACAGATGCATCAGACATAAATTAGAATTGACAGGAGAAAGCATTGTCTAGTCATTGCTCGATGAGACAGTGCTTTTTTCTATATATAAAGTGATTGAACTGTATTTTGAAAAAGACAAATGTTGCAAAGGGGAGTGTTTCATGCAGTTAAAATATGTTGACACAAAAGAGGAGATCATAGCAATAAATAGGAAGTCAAAACATATTGAACCACATCTTCATAATGCACTGGAGATCGTTTGTGTAACAAGTGGAGCATTAGAATTTGGTGTCGGACAGGAACTATACCATATGGAAAAAGGAGATATAGGCTTTGTATTTCCAGATGTTATTCATCACTATCAGGTACTGACACCCGGTGTAAATAAAGCGACTTATCTGATTGCATCGCCATTTACGATAGCCAAATTTGCAGATATCATGCAATTCATGGCTCCTGAATACCCAATCATCAAAGCGGAAAAGGTTGAACCGGAGGTATATAGGGTTATAAATGCAATTTTAGATACATTCCCAACGGATAACGGGCTGGTTTCCCCGTCAGCGTCTACTCTCTTCCCTGAAGATTTCAAGCTGCCCTCACAAGTCCATTCAGCAAAAACTCTTGCTGCCCCGCTCCCACCATCCGCGGCTCTCTGAAAACAAATATCTCTGCTTACTCTTCTTATTCATCGGTTTAAAGTTTTAATTTGTCACAAAGTATAAGGGGGATTTTGGGATTTGTCAAGCATTTTTTTCGGCGGCTGTATTCTTTTCTTTCTGCTTTCCCACTTCCGGTTCCGCTCCTGTTTCCTTTGCATACATTCCAAATCTATTTCATAAATGGTGTTGCCTTCCTCCACCAATCTGGTTTTTTCATCATTCATAGGAAATTTCTCCTTTCGTAATAGGATATGCAGAAAAAATTTCTGTGTTCAGAAACATATCCCACCCTCTTTTCGCATATAGTGATAGAAACTCAAGAATTGGAGCCTGCATATGGATTCTCAGAATTTGTTAGATGAGATGGTAAACGGAGATTCCGTACAGATTTTAAAGGCTGCGCTTCCCTATCTGCCGTCTTCGGGGCAGTCTGTGGTATCTGTATTTGCCAAGTTTCTGGAATTGCAGAACACCATACATTTTTTCCATTCTTCCAAAGGAAACATGGAAATCTGTTCCAGACAGAAAAGCGACCCGGTAGAAATGCTGACAGCCTGCAGCAATGCCTGCCACGGCCCTGCAAAAGAAAAACTGAACAATATGATTAACACACTTTTAATGCTGCAGATGTTGGAACTGTCCCAGAAACCCCTGCCCCCGGAATTTCATACGGACGGCATGTATGCGCAAGGAGGCGAACATAGCTATGAATAATCAAAACGAATCCTGGATGAACAATCCCAAACTTTCCGGCATGGATATGTCCAAACTGGCTATGCTGGGACAACTGGCAGAACAGGGAAAGGGCAAAAGCCCACAGGAGCTTCTGCCCTTTCTCATGTCCGCCGCTTCCCGAAACAAAGAAAGCAACCTGCAGTTTTCTTCTCAGGAAATGGAAACTATCATTCAGGTCCTAAAAGCCGGAAAATCCCAGGAAGAAATCCAGCGCATGGACCGTATGCTTCAACTGATAAAAATGATGCGCTGAACCACTATTTTCCGCTTTTCTGTTCAAAATTTTTCAGAATACACTCCCGGAGCAGCACCAGAGCCTGGGTGACTGCCTGTTCTCTTACGCTGCTTCGGTTTCCTGTAAAATGGCATTCCTTTACTCTTGTCTGGTCTTTCACGGTGCAGCCAATAAACACGGTTCCTACCGGAAATTCTTTTGTACCGCCCTCCGGACCTGCAAATCCGGTAACCGACAGTGCCGTATCTGCACCAGACGCAAAGGCGCCGCCCTTTGCCATTTCTCTGGCACAGGGCTCACTGACAGCGCCGTACTTTTTCAGCGTGTGCTTCTTTACCTTGACCGCTTTTCTTTTCGCTTTATTGGAATAGGTCACAAAGCCCTGTTTCAGCACATCCGAAGCCCCCGGCACATTGATAATTCTGGCGGCAAGTGCGCCTCCTGTACAGGATTCTACCGTGGTCAGCGTCAAATCCTGCTTCTTCAGAAGCTCCACCACTGCGGTTTCCAGATTTTTATTTTCCTCTGTGGTATAGATATCAGCTCCAAAACGAACCTTCAGTTCCCGGATAACCGGTTTTAAAAGGTTTTTAGCTGCCTTTTTGGTTTCCCCGTATGCCGCTGCACAAATATGC
>OGXL01003580.1_pt1 | contig 10247 bp, 6 predicted proteins | sample 1576311 | NCBI WGS metagenome assembly OGXL01 (sample SAMEA3541564, study PRJEB24748) | human gut metagenome | biome: human gut; feature: human-associated habitat; material: faeces | place: China | collected 2012 | reverse complement strand
AAAATTCAATTATTGCTCAAGGCTGTGTAATCAACGGCCTTGGAAGTACAAAATGGGCATGGATCGCAATTGTGATCGTCGGAGCATGGCAGGGAATAGCGATGAATACGATCATTTATATTTCCGGTCTGCAGACTGTTCCGGAAGAAGTTTATGAGGCATGTATGCTGGATGGAGCATCCGGATGGAAAAAATTTAAGAGCATTACACTTCCATTGATCATGCCATTTGTAACAATTAACCTTGTCCTTTGTATGAAAAATGCGCTGATGGTATTTGACCAGATCATGTCTTTGACAAAAGGTGGCCCGTCACAGAGCACAGAGTCCATTTCTTATCTGATCTATAACAATGGTATGAGTGGAGGACAGTTTGGTTTCCAGAGTGCGAATGCATTTGTATTCTTTATTGTGATCGTTGCGATATCACTGTTTCAGATGAAATTCCTGGGAAGTAAGGAGGAGCAGTTATAATGAGCAGAACAAAGAAAAAAGAAGGCGCTGTTCGTGGTAAGACTACAAACAGGATTATTAATATTTTACTGGTACTTGGCTGTCTGACGATTTTATTTCCACTGTATATGACAGTGATCATTGCATTTAAGAAGCCATCGGAAATGACAAATGATGTAGCTGGTGCACTGGCATTCCCACAGAAATGGAGTTTTGAAAACTTTGCAGAAGCAATGCGTGTAACTGATTTCTGGCATTCTCTTGGAAACAGTCTTCTTATTACCGGGGTAACTGTGGTATTATGTATATTAATACATTCACTTGCCGGTTATCTGATCGGAAGAAAGATGAAGCAGCGTAAGATATTTAAGATTTCTTACTATTACATTGTAAGTGGTATGTTTGTACCGTTTGCGGTTCTTATGATGCCGCTGGTAAAAGAAACTGCACAGCTGGGAATCGCAAACCGCTTTGGTGTTATCGTATTGTATGTTGTGTTTTTTATGCCGATGAATGTACTGCTTTATTCCGGATATCTGAATAATATCCCGATGGCACTGGAAGAGGCTGCCTGTGTGGATGGAGCCGGAGTATGGCAGACTTACTGGAAGATTATTTTTCCAAATATGAAACCGATGCATGCAACAGTAGCAGTTCTCACAGCAATGAGTACCTGGAATGACGTTATGACTCCACTGGTCATCATGTCCGGTACAGATCAGAACACACTGCCGCTGGCACAGCTGAATGTCCAGACACAGTTCGGAACGAATTATAACCTGGCATTTGCATCTTATCTTCTGGCATTACTTCCAATTTTAATCTTTTATATCATCTGCCAGAAACAGATTATCAATGGTGTTGTAAACGGAGCAGTAAAATAATTCTTGAAAAAGACAGAAAGGGAAAACGACAATGGCTATCAATATAAAGAATCAGATTTTTACTCTTCATACAAAAAACAGTACTTATCAGATGAAAGTGGACGAGCAGAATATGCTTATTCACACTTATTACGGAAACCGTACGGATGATACGGACTGTTCCTATCTGATTCGTATGGCAGACCGTGGATTCAGCGGAAATATCCCGGGGACTGACAGAGAGCGTGTATATTCTCTGGATTTTCTTCCGCAGGAGTTTCCGGTATATGGCGACGGAGATTATCGTGTAGACTGTCTGAAAGCAGACCTTGGAAGCGGTGTACAGGACGGGATGTTTTTCTTTGATAGCTATCAGGTAAGAGAAGGAAAATATAACATTCCGGGGCTTCCGGCATTCTTTTCTTCTGAGAAATCAGAAGGAGAGACACTGGAGATCGTTCTGAAAGATGCTGTTGAAGAAGTCTATGTACATCTTCTTTATGGAGTCTTTGAAGAGCTGGATATCATTACAAGAGCAGCAGTAGTCGAAAACCGTACAGAGGGTGATATCCAGATTTCCAGAATTATGAGTGCGTGTCTGGATTTTGGAATGGGAAAATATGATCTGATTCATTTTTATGGAAAACATGCCGGTGAGCGTCAGATGGAAAGAAACAGTCTGCCACACGGCATCACGGAGCTTCGCAGTACCCGTGGAACTTCCAGCCACCAGCATAATCCTTTTGTGATTCTTGCGGATAAAGACACTACAGAGAGTACTGGTGAGTGCTACAGTGCATCTTTTCTGTACAGTGGCGGTTTTCATGCACAGGCAGAAGTAGATCAGTTTAATCAGACAAGACTGGTCATTGGAATTGATGACTATGATTTTTCCTGGAAACTAAAAAAGGGTGAAAGCTTCAGCACACCCGAGGTATGTCTGACATACAGTGCAGATGGATTTTCAAAGCTGTCCCAGACTCTACATCAGGCAATCGTGTCGAATCTGATCCGCAGCTGCTGGAAAGACAGAGTGCGCCCGATTCTGGTAAATAACTGGGAAGCAACCTATTTTGATTTTAACAAAGACAATCTGATTGCAATTGCAAAAGAAGCGGCAGAACTGAATCTGGATATGCTGGTACTGGATGATGGATGGTTTGGAAAAAGGGATGATGATTTCTCCGGTCTTGGCGACTGGTTTGTAAATGAGAAAAAGCTGTGCGGAACCCTTTCTGAGCTGGTGAAAGAAGTACATGATATGGGACTTTCTTTTGGGCTTTGGTTTGAGCCGGAGATGATCTCTGAGGACAGTGATCTGTATCGGGCACATCCGGACTGGGCACTGGTCATACCGGGAAGACAGCCGATCAGAAGTCGTTCCCAGCTGGTATTGGATATGTCCAGAGAAGATGTGACAGATTATCTGACAGAGCGGATCTGTGATATTGTAGAGAAAGCAGATATCCAGTATATTAAATGGGATATGAACCGTTCACTTATGGCTGCTTACAGTGCGAAGCTTCCGCGTGACCGTCAGGGGGAACTGAGACATCGTTATGTGCTTGGCCTTTATAAAGTACTGGAAGCTGTGACTCAGAGATTCCCGGAACTTCTGCTGGAAGGATGCAGTGGCGGCGGTGGACGGTTTGATGCAGGTATGTTGTATTACTGTCCGCAGATCTGGTGTAGCGATAATACGGATGCGATTGAAAGACTGCGTATTCAGTACGGTACTTCCTTTGGCTATCCGATGTCTTCTGTTTCCGCACACGTATCGGTTTGCCCGAATCATCAGAATCATCGCGTGACACCATTCAAGACAAGAGGAATCTGTGCAATGCAGGGAACATTTGGATATGAACTGGATCTCAGTAAGATGACTGATGAAGAAAAGAAGATGGCGGGAGAACAGATTGCGTTCTTCAAAGAACATGGAAGACTGTTCCAGTTCGGAGATTATTACAGACTGACTTCACCATTTGAAAACAGAGACTATACTGTATGGGAATATGCGGCACAGGATGGCAGTGAGGCCTGCATGTCTGTCGTTTATACAGATATGTATGCAAATGCAGCATCTGAGATCGTGAAATGGAAAGGGCTGGATCCGAAAAAGGTTTATCAGATGCAGCTGGATGGAGAAGACGCTGGAAACTTCTCCGGCGCGGCGTTGATGCATGCCGGAATCCTGCTTCCATTACCAGAGCAAAATTATGATGCATTCCAGATTTATCTGAAGGCAGAATAGAATAAAGAGAAATTACAGAGAAAGCTCCTATGGTGTCGAAAGGCATTGCAGGAGCTTTTTTTATATGAAAAATCTACAAAATAAAGCACAAAAAAGGAAGAACGGAGTCGAGTTCTTCCTTTTTTGAGATATATTTAATTCGATTAAATTGCGTCCAGTGCCTGAGCGATATCTGCGATCAGATCGTTTTTATCTTCAAGGCCGCAGGAGATACGGATCAGTCCGGCTGGAATTCCGGCAGCAGCGAGCTGCTCGTCATTCATCTGGCGGTGTGTGGAGGTTGCCGGGTTGAGGCAGCAGGTTCTTGCATCTGCTACATGTGTTTCAATTGCTGCAAGTTTCAGATTTTTCATGAATTTTTCGGCAGCAGCACGTCCACCTTTTAATTCAAAGGAAACAACACCGCATCCACCGTTTGGCAGATATTTCTTTGCAGTTTCATAGTATTTGTTGGATGGAAGTGTCGGATAGTTTACGAATTCTACTTTGTCGTGTTTCTCAAGGAATTCTGCAACTGCCTGGCCGTTTTCAACATGTCTTGGCATACGTACATGAAGTGATTCCAGTCCAAGGTTCAGAATAAATGCACTTTGTGGAGACTGAGCGCAGCCGAGGTCTCTCATCAGCTGAGAAGTACATTTGGTGATGAAAGCGCCTTCTTTTCCAAATTTTTCAGCATAGGTAACTCCGTGATAAGAATCATCCGGTGTGCAGAGTCCCGGGAATTTGTCTGCATGTGCCATCCAGTCAAATTTGCCGCCATCGATGATCGCACCGCCGAGCGCTGCTCCGTGTCCATCCATATATTTGGTTGTGGAATGTGTAACGATATCTGCGCCCCATTCGATCGGACGTAAGTTGACCGGTGTTGGGAAGGTGTTATCTACGATGAGCGGCACACCATGTGCGTGCGCTGCTTTTGCAAATTTCTCGATATCAAGAACGGTAAGTGCCGGATTGGCGATAGATTCACCGAAAACAGCTCTGGTATTTTCTTTGAAAGCTGCGTTTAATTCTTCTTCTGTGCAGTCCGGGTCAACGAAGGTAACGTCTACGCCCATTTTTTTCATTGTAACTGCAAGAAGGTTGTAGGTTCCTCCATAGATGGAAGAGGAGGAAACGATATGGCTGCCGGCTTCGCAGATATTGAAGACAGCGAAGAAGTTTGCTGCCTGTCCGGAAGAAGTCAGCATACCAGAGGTACCGCCTTCGAGAGCTGTGATCTTGGCTGCAACATAGTCGTTGGTAGGATTCTGTAATCTTGAATAGAAATATCCTTCAGCTTCAAGGTCAAAGAGCTTGCCCATGTCTTCGCTGGTATCATATTTGTAAGTGGTTGACTGAATGATCGGAATCTGACGTGGTTCGCCGTTTCCTGGTGTGTAGCCTGCCTGTACGCATTTTGTATTAATAGTATAGTCCATGAATTTGCCCGCCTTTATATAAATTGTAATATCTTTATGTTATACTTTTTTTTGTTATATGTAAAGAAAAAATACATACTTGATCGGTATGAGAAGGAGAAGAAGGTTATTGCTTATTATGTAAACAATAACGAGAGAATTATGGGACAAAGTAATAAAGCATTACACGAGAAATATGAATTCCGCAATATCAGACGGGATGAGATTGAACAGGCAGTGAAAATTGAGGCAATCTGTTTTCCGCCAAATGAGGCTTGTACATATGAGCACATGGTACCACGAATCGAAAATGCACCGGATCTTTTTCTGGTGGCAGTGGACCGAAAAACTGGAAAGATGGCAGCTTTTCTGAATGGTCTGGCAACGAATCGGGAACATCTGACGGATGACTTTTTTACGGATGCTGACCAGCATGATCCGGATGGTACAAATATTATGCTCCTTGGACTGGATGTGCTGCCGGAGCACCAACACCAGGGACTGGCAAGAGAACTGATGGAGCAATATAAGGAAAGAGAACAGGTTAAGGGAAGAAAGAAGCTGATCCTGACCTGCCTCCCGGATAAGGTTGAGATGTATAAGAAATTTGGCTTTAAAGACCATGGAATCGGCGATTCTGTGTGGGGCGGCGAAGCCTGGCATGAGATGGATATTGTGTTGGAGTAGAGTAAGATATCCTTCTTTGCAGACTTGAATTTACATTCGTTTGATATTATAATCAAAGGGATTGAAACGAATCCTGAAACAGCGGGAACATTTAATTTTAAGGAGGAATCTTATTATGATTACCTGGAACAACCTGGATACTCTTGAATCATTCAAAGAACTTTCCAATGTAAAAAAAGTAAACCTTGTAGAGGCCATGACCGGAGAAAATGGTGCAGAACGTGTAAAGAACTACAGTGTACCGATGGCTGCTGGTCTTGCATATAACTATGCTGCAAAGCAGGTAGATGATGAAGTGCTGGAAGGTCTTAAAAAACTGGCAAAAGAAGCACAGCTTACTGAAAAATACGCAGCTCTTTACAATGGCGAAATGATCAATACAGGTGAGAAACGTCTTGTTCTTCATCAGCTGACACGTGGACAGCTTGGTGATACTGTCACAGCTGACGGTGTTGACAAACGTGCTTTCTATGTAGAACAGCAGCAGAAGATCGCTGACTTTGCCAATAAAGTACATGCAGGTGAGATTACAAACGCAGCAGGAGAAAAATTCACAACTGTTGTTCAGATCGGTATCGGCGGAAGTGACCTTGGTCCTCGTGCAATGTATCTTGCACTTGAAAACTGGGCAAAGAAAAACGACAAATTCAAAATGGAAGCAAAATTCATCAGCAACGTAGATCCGGATGATGCGGCAGCAGTTCTGAATTCTATCGATGTTGCACATTCCATTTTTGTACTGGTTTCCAAATCAGGTACAACCCTTGAAACTCTGACAAACGAATCTTTTGTAAAAGATGCTCTGAAAAATGCAGGTCTGGATGCTTCCAAGCATATGATCGCAGTTACAAGTGAGACATCTCCTCTTGCAAAGAGCGATGATTACCTTGCAGCATTCTTTATGGATGATTATATCGGTGGACGTTATTCTTCTACATCTGCAGTTGGTGGTGCTGTGTTATCTCTGGCATTCGGACCGGAAGTATTTGCAGAATTCCTTGAAGGTGCAGCAGAAGAAGACAAGCTTGCAAAGAACGAAGACGTTATGCAGAATCCGGCTATGCTGGATGCACTGATCGGTGTATATGAAAGAAATATCCTCGGATATCCAAGCACAGCTGTTCTTCCATATTCACAGGCACTGAGCCGTTTCCCGGCACATTTACAGCAGCTTGATATGGAATCCAACGGAAAATCTGTAAACCGTTTCGGTGAGCCTGTAGATTATGTGACAGGACCGGTTATCTTCGGAGAGCCAGGAACAAATGGACAGCATTCCTTCTATCAGCTCCTGCATCAGGGAACAGACATCGTACCGCTTCAGTTTATCGGATTTAAGAACAACCAGATGGGTACAGATGTAGTGATCCAGGACAGCACAAGCCAGCAGAAACTCTGTGCAAACGTAGCAGCTCAGATCGTTGCATTTGCATGCGGTAAAGCAGATGACAATCGCAATAAGAACTTCGAAGGCGGACGTCCGTCCAGCATCATCATCGGCGAGCAGGTAAATCCGGCAAGCCTTGGCGCACTCCTTGCACACTTCGAAAATAAAGTTATGTTCCAGGGATTCCTGTGGAATGTAAACAGCTTTGACCAGGAAGGCGTTCAGCTTGGTAAAGTCCTTGCAAAACGTGTTCTTGCACACGAGACAGACGGAGCATTGAAAGTATTCAGCGACCTTCTGAATATCTGATCTTGAAATTAGATTAATTATGAAATGATATAAGCCCTTCATTTACAGATGAGATTCTGCAAGTGAGGGGCTTACTTTATATGTTGTTATCTCCGTTCTACGATATGATAATACGATTTTGCGGTCATGAGATAGATCAGGCCATATACCAGTGCAAAGATCAGCACCGTACCAGCGGTACAGCCGATGAACAATCTGGTATTTGTCATGCCGAACAGCAGGAGCATCCGGCGGATCAGTGGAAATGCCATGGAAATATGAAGCATTGCCATGAGAAGCGGAAGGAAAAATACCATCAGGATCTGACGTCGGATTGAGCTTTTGACTTCGCGATGGCTCAGTCCTACTTTCTGCATGATCTCAAAACGATTCTGGTCTTCGTATCCTTCCGAGATCTGTTTGTAGTAGATGATCATCGCTGTACCGAGAAGGAAAAGTGATCCGAGAAAAATTCCGATGAACAGAAGGGAACCGTTAGCTGCGTAGTAGGAATCATATTCCTGTGCACGGATTCCGGAAGTAATCCAGGAGTTATCCGACAGCTGTCCATTATCTTGCAGAGCTTTTATTGCATCCAGTACCGGTGTACCGTAGGCAATTTTTGTTTCATCGGAGCCGGTGATATCCAGACCAAGATGAACGGTCAGATCCTGTCCAGCAGGGGTAGCTGAGGTATTCTTATACATTTCTGTTCGCATTTTATCAAACTTTTCAAAATCAGAATCAGTGACAACAAATACTGCATTTCTATAGACGATATCGCGACCGCAGGTCAGAGGAGAATTCTCCAGCCATTTTTTCACAGAGAAAACAGAATCATTGACTGTGAGAGAATCTGATTTTTCAGTCATCTTTGAAGCCCATGCAAGAATCTCTCCATCCTGTAATGCCGGATTTGTACCAGTGAGTTTTTCATATTCAGACTGACGCACAAGTGAAAGTGTCAGTACAGAACCAGACTCCGTTAAAGTACCTGGCTCAGCAATCTGAATCTGCCCGTGATCTATACGACTGATGATTGTGAGATAAATTTCTTCGGCTTTTTTGTCTACAGGAACCTTGTTGTCAGAAATTGCTTTTTCAAATGTTTCTATTGCAGTCTGGCATTCCTCTTCACCGACACCGGTAATGGAGATATCGGTATCGTATGGGTAACGGTTTACCATGATATCATTCATACCAAAATAGATAGAGACAGTCATGGAGATCATGAGCAAAACTCCGGTACTTAAGATACAGATGCTGGCCAGTCCGACAGCGTTCTGCTTCATACGGTAAAGCATACCGGAAATACTGATAAAATTTCCAGTCTTGTAGTAAAAGCTTTTTCTGCGGCGAAGAAACTTCAGAATTACAACACTGCCTGCAGTAAAAAGCAGATAGGTTCCTGCCATAACAAGGATTACGGCAAGCAGGAAGATTGTGATTGCTTTAATTGGTGATTCTGTTGTGATGGCAAGGTAATAACCGATACCAAGACAGATAAAACCAAGCAGTGCCATAAGCCATTTTGCTTTCGGCTCTCTTTCTCCCGTGTTGTTGCCACGAAGTAATTCTACCGGACGGCTTAAATGAATCCTTCTGAGATTCAGAAGAAGGATCAACAGGAAAATGGCACCGAACATCAGAAGACAAGTAATAATTCCCTTTGTGGAAATATAAAATCCAAGTACTGCCGGAATATGCAGCAGTCTCAGAAGAAGGAGAAGTGACAGTTTACTGGCAAGGATTCCGATTGCGATTCCACCAGTGAGGGAAAGGATCGTTGTAAAAATCGTTTCCAGTAACAGTACAATGCCGATATGATTTCTTTCCAGTCCAAGAATATTGTAAAGTCCGATTTCTTTCTGCCTTCTTTTCATCAGGAAACTGTTACTGTAGATCAGAAAGATCACACAGAAGATCACAACAACAACTTCTCCTGTAGAGAGAATCATTCGTACATCTGCGGCATGGCGAACAGCCTGATCCAGCGTTGGACAGTCGCGTAAAAATTCCATCATATAGATCATGGCGATGCAGAAGATACAGGTGATCATGTAAGGAATGTAGGTGCTTTTATTGTTGCGGATGTTCTGAACTGCCAGTTTTGAGAAGATTCCTTTACGCATGATATTCACCGCCTGTTGTCAGTATGGTAAGCGTATCGGCAATCATCTGATACATTTCCTGGCGGGATTTACTGCCCTTATAAATCTGATGAAAAACTTCTCCATCTTTAATAAAAAGGACTCTGGATGCATGGCTGGCAGCCTGTGCACTGTGCGTGACCATCAGAATCGTCTGTCCTTCGTCATTGATCTCGCCAAACATGGAAAGCAGTGCAGATGCTGCTTTTGAATCGAGGGCTCCTGTGGGCTCATCAGCAAGAATCAGCCCTTTAAGGTGTTGCCGATACCTTCGTTGACCGAGCTGCACGCTGTTTCTGTCCACCGGAAACTTCATAAGGATATTTATCCAGAAGTTCTGTGATACACAGTGCCTGTGCAATCGGGCGGATCTTCTGTTCCATTTCTCGGTAATCTTCGCCGGCAAGGACGAGTGGAAGATAAATATTATCTCTTAAAGAGAAGGTATCCAGCAGATTAAAATCCTGAAAAACAAAGCCAAGGTTTTTTCTTCGGAAAGCCGAGATTTCTTTTTCTGTAAGATGTACGATATTTTTTCCTTCGAGGAGAACTTCTCCGGAAGTCGGGCGGTCGAGAGATGCCAGTATGTTGAGGAGGGTAGTCTTTCCGGAACCGGATTCTCCCATGATTGCAACAAATTCCCCTTTTTCTATAGAAAAAGTGACATTGGAGAGTGCCTGCACTTTGTTTCCTCCGAAACGGGTGCTGTATATTTTTTTGATATTAGTTACTTCTAGTAAAGCCATAACCGGGGCTCCTTTCTTTT
>OGXL01003579.1_pt1 | contig 10255 bp, 9 predicted proteins | sample 1576311 | NCBI WGS metagenome assembly OGXL01 (sample SAMEA3541564, study PRJEB24748) | human gut metagenome | biome: human gut; feature: human-associated habitat; material: faeces | place: China | collected 2012 | reverse complement strand
CCGCCCGCGAGAACACCCGCATGACCAACCAAACGGCAAAATACCAGATACATGTGACAGCCAGTCAGCAGCCGCAGACCGAAGGTCTGTCTAAACTGATGGATATAATGGCATCATGTATCGAGCCTATAACAAACGAAAGTAACAGTAAGTAAATATATGAATTTGATTCAAGCATTAAGATTGCCAAACAGTCAAGCAGTAATGACAAATATTGCACGGTTTCATTATCAAAATATTTATAATGTAGGTTTGACCCCTCCGATTGTCACGCAAAGTAATTTGACATTTCAAATAAAAGGATATACCCGTAACTATCGTTTTCTTAGATTAGACTATGCCTGTGTCATATATATTGCGGATAGAATAGCAGTCGTTGCTTCAAATGGCATAGATACTTTAAGTTCAGGTTTTTCGGGGTGTTATATGGCCAGTTTTAGGCACAATGGCATTAGGTATGTTGCTCATATTCCAACGCCTAACAATAGTATTAAAACATCATGGAATCGGGCGGTTAAAAATCGAATAATAGATAATGTTGTTCTTTTTAAACCTACTGAAGGATTGGCGAGAATCCCAGGAACAATTGGTATTTGGGGAATTATAACATTTAACGATAGATGTTATCGGCTTGATGTAAATGAAAACGCTCCTCCAAGTCAAGCCATACGTGGCCAAAGAATTTTTAACTCAATCCCGAGAAATCCCATACTAACAGAAATTCCATCTATCGCCGGTGGTCAGATGCCTTAATAATTATAACAATTGTAAATAAGGGAAGAATGGTTGTTTCATTGAGGAGTAGAATTCTATTCGGATATATAATTCTGGTGGCGGTCATAGGCAGCATGGCCGCCATTCTCATCCATGAACCTGCGAAGTTCCACGACCTATATGCGTATTTTAAATAACGGTATTTACACAAACAGCAAATGAGCGAACAATTCGTTACCACTACCAAGCATTTCCGCAAGCTGCTTGCCGCAGGCTATCTGTTGATAGTCCTGCTGGTGGGCGGCATCATCTGCACGTGGCTCGGAGAATGGCGCGACTTGGAGTTGCTGGAACGGGAGAACCGTGAAATCAACCGCTTCCGCAAGGAAACACACGATGCGTATGTGGGTGTGGTGGAGTTGTCTCTTTTGGGCGAGTCGGTGCTGGAATGGGACGATAAGGATGTGGCGGCATACCGGCGGCAACGGATGACGGTGGATAGTATGCTTTGCCGCTTCAAGAGCCATTACGAATCGGTGCGCATAGACAGCGTGCGCCACTTGCTGGAGGACAAGGAAAAGCGGCTGTGCGCCATCATGGAGGCTCTGGAACAACAGGCGGACATCAACCGCCGGATAGCCAAGCAGGTGCCGGTGATAGTGCAAACGAGCAGGCAGGAAGAGCCGAAGAAACAGAGGAGGAAAGGTTTTCTCGGGTTGTTCGGCAAGAAACAGGAAGCACCTCCGACGACGACCACCACGATGCTCTACACACTGAACCGTGATATGATAGCGCAACAACGTGCCCAAAGCCATCGTCTGTCGGAATATGCCGACAGCCTTGCCAGCCGCAATGCGGAACTGAACCGCCAACTGCAAACCCTTATCCAGCAGATGGACCACAAGGTGCAGGCTGACTTGCAGGAACGTGAGGCGGAAATATCCGCTATGCGTGAAAAGTCGTTCTTGCAGGTAGGTATCATAACGGGTGTCATGCTGCTGTTGCTCATTATTTCATACATCATCATTCACCGCTATGCCACCCGCATCAAGCAGTACAAACGTAAGACAACAGATTTAATCGGGCAACTGCAAAAGTCAGTAAAACAAAACGAATCGTTGATAGCCTCACGCAAGAAAGCGATGCACACCATCACCCACGAGCTACGCACACCACTGACTGCCATACATGGATATGCGGAACTGATGCAGGACAACGAAGAAGAAAAGATAAGCGGTTATGCGGACAATATCCTGCAAGCCTCCAAGAGAATGACCGACATGCTCAACTCCCTGCTTGACTTCTTCCGCTTGGACAGCGGCAAGGAACAGGCGAATGTCCGTCCGTTTCGTTTGGAAAACATCGCGGAGCTGTTGCAAACGGAGTTTACGCAACAAGCAGAAGCAAAAGATCTTAAACTTACCATCGAGTGCCCGGAGGGTATTATCCTGAATGGCGACAAGGAGCGCATCATACAGATATGCGACAACCTGCTGGGCAATGCCGTCAAGTTCACGAATGCCGGAAGCGTTTCACTTGTCATAAGCTATGACGGCAATAGGCTGACCCTTGTAGTAGAGGACACCGGAACCGGCATGAGTGCGGAAGAACAACAGCGAGTGTTCGGAGCGTTCGAGCGGCTTTCCAACGCCGCCACGCAAGACGGTTTCGGATTGGGGTTAAGCATTGTGAAACAGATAGTCGGGATGCTTGGCGGCACTATACGCTTGGAAAGCGAAAAAGGAGAAGGCAGTCGTTTTACTGTGGAGTTGCCAATGAACACTGCCGATATTGGTATTGAAGAACAGACAGCCGCAGAAAGTCTGGCTCATATAGAAAGACCTTATTCTGTCATCGTATTGGACGACAATCCGATGGTATTATCCATGACAAAGGAAATGTATGCTGGTATAGGTGTGCATTGCGACACGTTCACCACTATTGGCGATGCAATGGAAGCCATGCGGCAGCACACATACGACCTCATGATAACCGATATGAAAATGCCGGAGATTAACGGCTATGAGGTGTTGGAGTTGTTACGCTCGTCAAGTGTCAGCAACTCGAAAGAGATTCCCATTGTCGTGGCGACCGCCTCCGGCAGTTGCAGCGAAGAGGAGCTGTTGGAAAATGGATTTACCGCCTGCCTGTTCAAGCCATTTTCCATTTCCGAACTGGTTGCTGTATCAGACAAATGCCTTTTGACAAGTACGGACAAGGATGAACTTCCCGACTTGTCCTCTCTGCTTGCATATGGTGACAAACGGGCGATGCTCGACCGTTTGATAACCGAAACAGAAAAGGATATGCAGGCTGTCCGGGAAATCATGGAGAGGAATGACCGCAAGGCGTTGGACGAATGGATGCACCGTCAGCGAAGTTCATGGGCTGTTATCCGTGCTGACAAACCCTTGTGGAACCTGTATGAACTGCTGCATCAAGAATCTGAATGTTCCGAAATGGAATTGCGGAAATGCGTGGATGCCATGCTTCGTATGGGAACAGTTATCATAGAACTTGCGCAAAAGGAAAGGAGGTTGTCGGATGAAAGTATTTGTGATTGAGGACAACCCCGTCTATAACGATTATGTCTGCAACCTGCTGAAGAAAGACAGCTTCGATACTATGTCGGCATATAATCTTGCCACTGCCAAGAAACTATTGGCAAAGTCAGAGGTGGATGATATTGTCGTTGCCGACCTACGCCTCCCCGACGGTGAAAGCATAGAGTTGTTACGGTGGATGCGTGCCAACGACAAACAGCAGGTGTTTATCGTTATGACCAATTACGGGGAGGTGCATACGGCAGTGGAAAGTATGAAGCTCGGCTCAAAGGATTACATACAGAAACAGTTGTTGGAGGATAAACTGATACCGCTTATCCGCACCCTGCAAAAAGAACATGAAAAGCGACTACAATGGAACATTCCGATATTCGTCCGGCAGGGCGAAGCCTATCAGAAAATCAAGAAACGTGTGCGCCTTGTAGCCACCACCCGGATGAGCGTGCTGATACTGGGCGAGAACGGTACGGGCAAGGAACATATCGCACAACATATACACCAACAAAGCAAACTTGCCGATAAACCTTTTGTGGCAGTGGACTGCGGAGCCTTGTCCCCGTCATTGATACAATCCGCCTTCTTCGGACACGTCAAGGGTGCGTTTACTGGTGCCGAAGCAAACAAGACGGGGTATTTTCTGGAAGCGGATGGCGGCACGCTGTTCCTTGACGAAGTGGGCAACCTAACAATGGAGATGCAACAGATGCTGCTCCGCGCCATACAGGAACGCCGTTACCGTCCCGTCGGTGCAAAGGAGGACAAAACAGCCAACGTGAGGATAGTGGCTGCAACCAACGAGGATTTGCAGAAAGCCGTAACGGAAAAGCGGTTCCGGCAGGATTTGCTCTATCGCTTGCAGGAGTATGTGATAACCATGCCGCCCTTGCGCGACTGCCCGGAAGACATCATGCCATTGGCCGAGTTCTTCCGTGAAATGGCAAACCGTGAGTTGGAACGTGAAGTAAAAGGGTTTGCCGCATCTGCCCGTAATGCCCTGCTCGCCCATGCGTGGCCGGGCAACGTGCGCGAGTTGAAACAGAAGATACAGACGGCAGTCCTGCAATCAGAAGGCGATATGATAACCGAAGCCGATTTGGAACTTGACAATGAACCGTCCGCTACTTCCGCTTGTTTTACATTGAAGAGCGGGGATGAAGAAAGAGGACGTATCCTGCGTGCTTTGAAACAAGCAGCCGGTAACAAGAAAATGGCTGCAAAGATACTGGGTATCGGCAGGACAACGCTGTATAATAAATTGGTAGAGTATGGATTGAATGAAGAAAACTGACCGGAGTATGGCTGTAAATGGCAATAATTGATTAACTTTGCAATTGTATTTCAGAAAATAGCAGGCGATCGGGTAACTTTTCGCCGATGATATAGACATAAGACCGCAAGGCGTTTCGAGCGAAAATCTGGTAAATTGAAACTACGGAGACGATTGCGTGATGCTTATGCTATGCTTACGCATAGCGTGCATTCACGTACTCTCCGTAAAGGCTTTACCAGAGCCATCGCTTGAAAGTAGTGTGAATTGCACGCTACTTTTTTGCCTCGCCAAAAAGGAAAGAAAATACGTTATGGCGAAAATACAATTACTTGCCGTTATCTCAATAGATGGCTGTCCGATGAAACTGCATCCCCGGAAGCGGTTGCTTCAAACCGAAGATTACGGTATGGATGAAATACGTGCCAATGCCCTGTATAAGCTGACATCCGACTATTCGGTATCCGTGCTTCAAGAATGGAGGGAGGAAGGTGGAAGCATTTGCCATTTGTTGGAAGTAACTGCCGGGAATACCGAATATGCCAACGGACTGTTACGGATGAACGTGATAGATGAAATCATACTATACGTTGTTCCAACCATCGACGGAAACGGAGCGCATTTTTTCAAGTCAGCACTACCTATGAATGACTGGCGGCTTATGGAGAACAAAACTTATAGGGACGGAGTAATCCGGCTTACCTATCATAAAGAGCCACGGGCATAAAATGTTCAGATTATGAACATCTTGGCGGGATTTCCGTGCTCAGAAAGTGAACACATGTTCAGAATCTGAACACATTTCACAAGGGATGCAATCAAGGATAAAATTATTTTTGAATTTTATCTTTCTGAAAAACAATGTAGTACAATTTTCTCACAATCTTTTCTCGTGTTTAGGGCTATGATTTGCACCATATATCAGTGTGCGCATACTGATAAACAAGTGTAAACCCTCAAAACAGAAAAGATAATGAACCATCTCATACTGGCGGAAACACAGTTTTTCGCCATGATAAACGGAAAAGACAACGGTAGCACGGAAACGGCATACGGCGGATTCGTGCAGGAAGTAATAAACCTGTGCTACGGCGGCAATGATGCCAAGCATATTATTGTGGCGTTGGCTTTTGCCGAAATCGAATTACAGCACCATCCACAGAACTTGTCGGTATCGGAGGAGAATGTCGTCACTGTGTATATCCGCAAGGCGTTATCCTTCATCCGAAAGATGCAGAAGATAGTATCCGCTTCTGCAATTACCTCCGTGCCACCACTAACATCCACATCCGAAACCAAAGCCACAGTCCCAGCCCTGCAATGGACCGGTAATGCCGTCGAGTTGGTAGAGCTAATCTATGCCCTCTACGCCACCGGCTGCATCAATGGCGGCAAGGCTTCGCTGAAAGAGCTTGCCCCTGTCCTCTATTCCTTTTTCGGTGTGGAGTCCAAAGACTGCTACCGCTTCTATACGGACATCAAACGCAGGAAAAGCGACAGTCGCACCTACTTCCTTGAAAAGATGCAGGACAAACTGAACGCGAAGATGCGACATGACGATGAATTGGAGCGGATGAGGAGATAAACGAATGCCAAACAAAGGATAAGCGGCCGGATTATACGGTTTCTTATCCTTCTTCATTTACAATCACTCTATTATCTGCCGGAAAGCCGATTAAAATCATTAACTTTGCAAGTATTAATCAATGACGGATGAAAATAGATAACCTCGAAATATTGAACGGACTGATTGCCGGAGCCGAAGGCGGGACAGTTGAGTTCAAAGAAACTACCGGGCAGTTGGAGCGTGGAATGGAAACTCTTTGTGCCTTCCTGAACGGTACGGGCGGCACGGTGCTGTTCGGTGTAACCGACAAGGGAAAGATTATCGGTCAGGAAGTGAGCGACAAGACGAAGCGCGATATTGCGGAAACCATCAGACGAATCGAGCCGTTTGCGACCATTGATATATCCTATACAGACATTCCGGGAACGAACAAAAGTGTTATAGCTTTATCAGCGGAAGAACAACGATATATGCGCCCGTTCACCTATAAGGGGAGGGCTTATCAACGGATAGAGAGCGTTACATCTGCCATGCCGCAGGGTATATACAACCTGTTGGTTATGCAGCGAGGCGGAACCTATGCTTGGGATTCCATGCAAAATCCCAGCTTGAAAATATCCGACCTTGACGAAACGGCAATCTTGGGCGCAGTACGTGGAGGAATCAGAGGCGGACGTTTGCCGGAAGGTTCTATGCAGGAGGATGTCCGAACCATCCTTGAAAAATTTGACTTGTTGAATGATGGAAAGCTGAACAATGCTTCCGTTGTCCTATTCGGACGAAACTTCTACCATTATCCCCAATGTCTGCTCCGTTTAGCCCGGTTCAAAGGAACGACAAAAGATGAATTTTTAGATAATCAGCGTGTGACAGGCAATATATTCAACTTGCTGGATGCTGCAATGGCATTTTTCTTCAAGCATTTGTCCCTTTCCGGTAAAATTGAAGGTTTGTACAGAGAAGAGGAACTGAATGTGCCATATAAGGCATTGAGAGAATGTTGCATAAATGCTTTTGCACATCGTGTTTACCATCGCCCCGGCAGTTCAGTCGGGATTGCTATCTATGATGACCGCGTGGAGATTGAAAACAGCGGAACATTTCCGCCTGATATTACCATTGAGAAACTGTTGGGTGGCCACAATTCCGAACCACAAAATCTGATAGTAGCCAATGTGCTGTACAAAAGTGCAGTATTGGAGAGTTGGGGACGTGGCATAGCCCTTATGGTAAACGAATGTCGCCGTGTCGGTATTCCGGATCCGGAGTTTCATACCGACGGCAATGCTGTATGGATTGTGTTTCATTATACAAGAACTACAGTAGGACAAGACCCCACAGCAACCCCACAGCAACCCTATAGTAACCCCACAGTAACCCCACAGTTAGGAAAACTGTTGTCTGCTATTGGGAACAACACTCTCTCTGCTAAAGAAATCATGGAGAAAACGGGAATGAAAGATAAAAGGAATTTCTTAAAGAACTATATCCATCCGGCAATAAATTCCGGTTTGGTCCTTTCACTTTATCCCATAGGCTCCAAGAGTCCGCAACAGAAATACTATCTTACTGATAAAGGTAAAGGTTTCCTGCAACAATAACGGGTATGGCTAAAAAGAAGAAACATAAGAATGATGTAAAAACTGATTTACCGATAATCATGGATTATGGTATCGGCTGTATATCCGTTTATGACCCGGCAGACATAATGCCATACAACGAGCCGCCAATTAGCGAACAAATCCGCTTCAAGAAACTCGGCAAAGAGATGAAATCCGAGTTCAAGTGGCTGGTATCTTCCGTAGTGATTGAGTATTGGCAAGAAAACCGACAGATACCTTTCGGTGAAGAAATGTCGAAACTCAGAACCAGACTGTTGAGAATGTTTGCCGAAGAATACAGCATACTGCTTAAAGACGATACAGAACTGAAAAATTATTTGCTGATGCTTGCCATTACCACCATCAACAAGCATCTCAAATCTGAGAATAAAAAGAGGGTGTCAAAACTCTCTTTTTAACAAAATTACCCTTGCTACAGATATCTGTGACAGGGGTAATTTTCATATTTTGGGTGTTTTGACACATCCCCTTTTTCATATATAAAGGAATCTGTTATTTCTGCTGCAACAGGTGTTTCAAGTTTTCATCATTTGCGATACGTTCCAGTTCCTCTTGAACAATCTGCTTCACTTCCTCCTTGATGCGCCTGTAATTCGCCTGAACCGTTTCCTTCATGCGGTCGTTGCCGTCCCCGTCCGTAAAGTCGGTAATGACGGGGATTTTCTTGTAGGCTTTCTCCTCGCGCTTCACCTTCTCGGCATCCACGACAATCTCGCAATGGAAAATCTTCTGCTCGATACGCTCGTTGAAGTTGTCGGATACCGAACCGACAAACATACCCTGCGTCAAGCCGGAAATCTTGCTCGGCGGGATGAGTGAATCCATCTGCGTGTTGATGGAGGTGGAAACATCTTTTCTCCATATTTCACCAAGTCCGTGATTTCGAAGATGAAGGCTCCGTATCCGCCTCGGTGCTCACCTATATGCTTGCGATTAATAAATACATCGGCTATACTGTTTACTCCGTCGAAACGAAGAAAAAGACGTTTACCTTTCCATTCGGGGCGGATGTACAAAGCTTTCTCGTAGTTGCCAATACCTCGTTTATAATCTATTTTGCCGGCAAGTGCGTCTTGTGCATTCCAGGTGTGCGGCAAGTCCACCCGCCGGGTGTCTCCCTGTACCTGATGCGAAAAACGGAAATTCCAGTTATTGTTGAGTAGAATATCCTGACGCTGGGCATGGAGCGAGATGGAAAAGAAAAGTAGGAAAAGAAAAGTACTTAAACCTTTTTCTCGACCCCTCCACCACAAGGAGGGAAAATAGTTACATTTCTGCTGTTTCATATGTTCTTGATTATGTATTGATTAATGATGTTATTATTGAGATCATCGGTATTTCTCTATCCGTTTTGTAATACGTCCGCTTTCTCCGGTCCGCCCGGATCGGGAGTTACTTGTGGGTGAACCACATCGAAATAATAGATGCCTTGCTCCTTCAGATATTCCAGGAAAGACGGTAACCGCATGCAGAAACGACTCCAGTCTTTCTCTTTGGGCGATGTCCACGCAGATTCTGCCAGTGCTATCAGGCGTGGGAAGGTCATGAAGTCCAACCGTTTTCCGTCTGCAATCCGTTCGGTCCAAAGTGTGAACTGCATACCCAGTATCTGATCTTCGTATCCTTTAAAAAGATGACTGATCGGTTCGGGGAAGGCATATATGTCTTGCAACGGATTGAATCCATCCCAATAGCGTCCCACTTTATGTGAGGCATCCTGTACGAAATCGCCATACAGCGGGCGACGTGGAGTCAGGACTACCTGATAGCCTTGCTCAAGCGCTTTCAGCAACTGGTACTTACGGTCGTGGCGCCACCACATAACCAACGCTTTGGAGGGGGAGATACCAGCGTCCACTATTTCGTCCCAACCAATCATTTTTTTACCTTTGGCCGCTACCAGATCGGCAGCACGGCGGATGAAGTAATGCTCCAGTCCGGTTTCATTGATCAGCCCTTTTTCCTTTATGAAGTTCTGGATTTCAGGATCTGTGAACCAGTTCTGATTGCCGTAGTGCACTTCATCACCTCCAATATGGATATAGGGAGCCGGGAAGAGGGCTACTATTTCATCGAGTACATCGCTGATAAAACGATAAGTTTCTTCTTTGCAAGGATGGAATGTGAAATGCTTCCAGCGTCCTTCTCCTCCGCCCGATACTTCGGGATAAGCGCGGCAAACCGCTGTGGCATGTCCGGGCATATCGAATTCAGGAACCACCATAATCTGGCGTTCGGCCGCATAAGCCACAATCTCTCGTATATCGTCCTGTGTATAGAACTGCGGAGCTGCTTGGGCATCATGCCAATTGCCAACGGCCCCTATTTCCGTCAGCTTAGGGTATTTTTTGATTTCAATTCGCCATCCCGGTTCGTCTGTCAGATGCCAGTGGAATACATTGAGATGGAGTAAAGCCATTAAGTCGAGGTATTGTTTAACTTTCTCTTTGCCGAAGAAGTAGGAGCTTTCATCGAGTGTTTTTATGGAAAAAATCAGAGAACAGGACAAAATGGAAATTTT
>OGXL01003574.1_pt1 | contig 10264 bp, 11 predicted proteins | sample 1576311 | NCBI WGS metagenome assembly OGXL01 (sample SAMEA3541564, study PRJEB24748) | human gut metagenome | biome: human gut; feature: human-associated habitat; material: faeces | place: China | collected 2012 | reverse complement strand
GGATCTGCAAACAAAACGGACCCGTCAGCTGACGTCCGGCAACGAAGAAAAAAAAGCGATTTGGTGGAACAACGATACGCTTGTTTTCACCGGCTGCCGTGATCCGAAATTAAAGGAGAAAACCGCGGAAGGCGAAAGCATGACGGTTTTTTACAAGCTGAACATTCATGGCGGCGAAGCTACAGAATGGTTCCGGTTGGCCATGCCGGTCGGCAGTTTCCAGAAGGTTAATGACAATCAGCTGATTCTGTCTGTTGCTTACCGGGCGGACGGAATGAATGATTTTGAATGCAAGAACGATGATGAAAAAAAGAAATGGAAGGAAGAACGCGATTCTCACAAAGACTATGAATGGTTTGATGAAATCCCATTCTGGGCAAATGGACAGGGCATCACCAATATGAAGCGGTCGCGCCTGTATTTGTTGGATCTGGACAGTCAGAAGACCACACCGATCTCCGAGCCGTCAGCCAACGCCTCCATTTCGCACATTCAGGACAACAAGCTACTTTATATCAGCAATCCGATGAATTCAGTCCGTGAGATTCCAAGCTCGCTGCACCAGTTTGACTGCACGACAAAACAAGATCTGACACTGATTCCGGACCATGAGGTCAATGTCAGCTGGTGCCGGGGTGTACTTCACCGCATTGTCCAGCAGGTTAAAAAGGGCTTCGGATGTCCACTTGCTGTCATGGAAAACGGTCAAATCCTCCGGGCAGTCCACGGACACGACGATTTCCTTTTTCTCTGCTGCATACACAATTCCACTCATGGCCTGTGCCACGGTATCAAAGAGGCGGCCCGGTTTCTTATCCAACTGGATCACGCCCGTTTCCAGCCGGGAAGTTTTCACAAGGGCCTGAAAGAGAAAGTCCAGCTTATCCGTCTGGCTGCGGATTCCCCGGATAAAGTCGGTGCGCTCCGCCTCGGTCATGGGCTTTTCCAGCAGGGTGTCCGTCGCCATTTTCAGATTGCTTACCGGCGTTTTCACCTGATGGGAAATATCCGATACAAGGGTCTGTAACTCCTGCCGTTCCTCGTCCACCCGGCGGCGGTTCTCCTGCATGATCTGGTAAAGCCTTGCCAGCCGGTGTCCGATTCTGGCAAGCTGGGTTTCGCTGTCCTCTGGCCGCTGGGGCGCTTCATTCCCGGCGATCATGTGGTCTAAGGTCTGGCACAGGTCAGCGGTAAACTGCGACAGCCGCTTTCCAAACGCCTGCGTCAGTACAAAAATCCCCACAAGGGCGCACAGCAGCAGCGTCCCGCCTGTCAGCAGCACCGCAATCTGTTTTGTCACAAGAAACAGGGCTATGGTGATCCCGGACATGGAGAGGACAAGCTCCATTGCCACCCGGCCAAACAGCCGCTTTACCGAGAGGTTTTGAAACTTCATTTTGCCTCGCCTCCCGTCCATTGATAGCCCATGCCGTAAACAGTCTTGATGTAGGGTGCGCCGCCGTCAGATTCAATCTTGCTGCGAATCCGGCTGATGGAGGTTGTCAGGGTGTGTTCGTCTACAAACCTCTCGTCTATATCCCACAGCTTTTCCAAAAGCTGCCCACGGGTCAGCACTTGCCGGGGATTTTTGCGGAACAGGTTCAGCATTTTATACTCCATCGGGGATAGGGTCAGGGGCTTGCCGTTTAGGGAAGCCGTCTGCTCCGAGAAGTCCAGAAACAGCCGCCCGTCGTCGTAAATGTCCTTGGCCGGTTTGTGGTGTTCCAGCATGGCGAACATGGCTTTGATTTTTCGCTGCAAGGCCCCGATCACAAAGGGCTTTGTGATGTAGTCCACCGCGCCCACCTCATAGCCCCGTATCTGGTCGCTCTCCTGATCGTTGGCGGTCAGGAATATTACGATGGTGTCCGGGTGCTGGGGCTTTATCAGCTTGCACAGCTCAAAACCGTTCCCATCTGGCAGGTTAATGTCCAACAGCACTAAATCAAATTCCCGCTGGCGGATGGCTTCGGCTGCGGTTCTGGCATTTAGAGTAGAAGTCACGCCGTAGCCGTCTGCGGTCAGGTTATAGGCTAACATCTTATTCAAAAAACTGTCGTCCTCGACAATTAAAATCTGCTTCATATCCTCACTTCCTTTGCTTTTTGCAGATAGTATAACAGGCAAATGTCCTTTGTTGCAGAAAACACAATTTTCTGATAAAGGAAAATTTACTCCATTGTTTTAATGCGCTCGATCACAGGATGTCTTTTGCTATATCGTACAGAGAAAACGGAGTAAGCGGCCAGTATGAAGAAAAGCGCTACAAAATATATGCTTATTTCTAAAACTGGAAAATGATAAGTCAATGTCCCGAATGTCCCAACCTGATTGAAAACTTTGCAAAGTACAAATCCTGTTAAAGTTCCAATCGTTAAAGTTAAAATAGCCGTACCAGAAACATAATAGAAACATTCTGTTTGCAGCATTTTGGAGAATTGCTTACTGCTCAATCCCACAGACTGTAAAATACCAAATTCCTGCTGTCTTGATATAATGTTTGTCATTAGCGTGTTGATAAGGCTGATTAGCCCAAAAACAGCAATGAAAAATACCAATCCGTATAACGGCATTTTTATGTTATCCATTTCCTCTTGCAGATAAGTAATAATATCGCTGATACTGAAAACTTCTATACCTCCACGATTTTCCGCCAACTGGAAAATCTTATTCTCAACTTCTGTAAGCTGATCTCTTTCCACATCTACAATGCAGGTTATGTTGAAGTTGGAAACATTTTCTTTCATCATAGGTAAGAGTTCCTGCGGAAAATAGAAAGAAGCTGAATCCCCACCGAGATTAGGAGCTTTCCCAATCCCCATTACAGTAAATTCTTCCCATTGTCCATCCGCTGTTTCCACTTTGACTATATCGCCAATTTGAGGAGTGTAATTATAATAGTCGCTTAACAGCTTGGCGGAATTATCTACGATAACTCCTTTTCCGTTGATAAGTTTCTGGCGGTCTGCGGTTCCCTCAATTAGTCCTTGTGAAAAGGCCTCGTACTGATTTTCGGGGATTCCAATTTGGGTAAAGAAATGGCTGTTACCATCCTTGAAAGGAGTGGGAAATTCCATATTTGAAACACAGCCCTGTATAAATTCAATATTCTTTACGCCATCCATATCTGAAATCGTTTCTTCCAAAACTTCATCCAATGGATTTTTCGTTTGAAGTGCATTGATCCCGGCGGGGCGATCTTCCGCATTTGTGTTGGCGGGATCAAGGGAAAGTACAATGTCGCCATTTGCAAATTGCTGTTTTGCCATGCTTTCTACATCAGTTGAATTAAGGTAGGTGGCGGCACACATCAGTAAAACTCCGGCAAATCCCAAAGACAATACGGTTAGTATAGCTTTTTTCTTGTTCCGGGCAAAGCTCATTCGGGCAAGCGAAGATGGCGTAATTTTTCGATGTTCGATCCGCGTTTTTTCTGTCGCCGGTGTATCAGTCGTATTGATTCGCAGCGCCTCAATAGGCGATACCATAGAGGCTTTCTTTACAGGGGTATGGACAGCAATTTTCAAGGCAATTTCTGTAACAAGGGCAATCACAACGGCACATTCCAGTGTAGTCATCCAATGCCAGCCGTCCGGGACGAAACAATAGCCCAAAACACTTCCCAATACAACGCCGATAGGAATTGCAGCACAGGATAACAAAAAACTTTCTTTTCGCACGATACGCTTGATCTGAACAGATGTAGCCCCCAGCACACGCAGTCTGCCATACTCATGTGTTTTCCCGATAACAGAAATGTAGAACAGGCTGTAAATAACCAAAGAACAGGCCAGTACAATTAAACTGCTTGCTCCGATAATCACCAATAGCTCCAGCGTGGATTTTTCTTCTGCCAATCCAAAGTAGGTAGAGCTATACATAACATACTGTTCAGGTACACCGCTTTGTTCCGCAATTTCGTTTATCAGCAGTTTCAAAGTTTCGCTGTCCATATTTTCGGTATTTTTCACGCGAACCAAAAGATCGTAACAGTTTGCTTTTTCATACCGGCTATATAAGCCATCCGATACAATGACTTGATAAATACGGGACGCATTACTGCTTTGAACAATGCCGCAAACATGATATGTCTGATTTTTTCCAAAAGGCATATCCAGTGTAACGGTTTGATCCAGTTGAACCGGCAACCCTAAATGCTCCAAATAGGACTGTTCCACAATGATTTCATTTTCTGCCTCCGGCATTTTTCCCAGCAAGTCAGTAACGCCTTTTAGTTCAAGTGCATTTTGATCTCTGTAATACACATCCAAAGTGTAGTCATTGATACGGCTCGTTCCCATTGCAGCCTCTTTGCCGACTGCTTCAATCTGGTTGTTATGTTCCAGTTTTTCAAAGACGGCACTGGTACTGTTAATAAAGCTGCTCTGGTAGCGTCCTTGCAGATAAAGCCTATTTTCACGGTCTGTTCCGAGATTATATAGTGCTAATACCATCATCAAACTAACTGCAAAAGCAATCGTTATGATAATAAACGCATTGCGTCTTTTATCCGCTTTCATGCTCCGGTCTGCTAATTTTTTTACAATGGCGCTGGTGTCATTCTCAAAAGGCCATGTCATAGTTGTATCACCTCCATATTTGATAAGGCCATTGTAAACCCCAAATGTCCGCGAAATGTTACAGCGGACAAAAAATTTTAATTTTTTGCATTTCTCTGTTATAGCAGTTCAAAATAACAACTCTATTATAGGCAGTTATCAAAGGTTTATCAATGCGGCAACTGTAAACAGATCCTCTGCCAAAGACTCTTAAAACTACTGGCAAGCAATGCAATCTTACGTAAGATTGCGTATTTAGCAGAAATCCCGTTTCCGGAATTCCTGCTAATGCTTGTTGGTGACATATCCCCAAACCCCTGAGATCATTGCCGGTGGCAATGGCTGCGCGTTCCGTTGGAACGCTGAAAACGAAAAGCAGACAAATCTTATTGACGGGATTTTTCTGTGCTGCGCTGCGGTTGTGCTGATTGTAGTTTACGCAAGGCTTCTGCCAATTCATCATCATAAACACGAATATCGTAACCGCATACATTGAAAATCGTATAGTCCGTTTCATAATCGTCCCAGACAGCCAGATTTTCTACAACGATTTCTGGGAGTTCGCAAAAGAGCGTTTCTTTCTCTTGTCGTCGTTTTAATTTCTGCTGGTAGTCCTTAACAACATGACGGACAACTTTCTTCAAACAACTTTCAAAACGGCATTGAACTGTTTTCTGGAAGTCAGACGGTTTCATCAATCTCACCCCCTTTCCGCTATGACGTGAAAAGTGGTTCTCCCTCTTTCCGCACCATATAGGGAACGGCAGGTGTGATTTGTTAAGTTGAGAACTCAAAAAATCCAAAATTTTTCCAGAATGAAAAAAGCCCGCACAAAACAGACTGTTTGCACGAGCGAATGAATTTATATATCTAATTAACGATTTTATTGATTGCTTTTTCCATTTATAGCCGATAGATTTCTTTAAAACATTCCATGAAACATACTCCTTGATTTACACATCAAAATTATTTTCCAAAATCATAAAGTATATTTCTAAATAATTTCTAAATGTACCATAGACTTCTTTGTTTGATGTGGATAGCATAAAAACCTTATGATACAATATCTAATTAAAGGAGATGAAATCACATGAATAAAATTGCTATTATTGAAGATGATATAGACATTTGCAATATGATTGCAAAATTCTTAGAAAATAATAAATATATCGTTCATTATGCCTTGAATGGTGCAGAGGGAATAGAATTATGTAAATCGCTTGTTCCAGATTTAATAATACTTGATATTATGTTACCGAAGTTAAATGGAAATGATGTATTACAGAGATTGCGTAAATTTACAAACGCTCCTGTCATTGTTGTTTCCGCCAAAACAATGGTACAGACAAAAATAGATTTATTAAAATTAGGTGCTGATGATTATATGACTAAGCCGTTTGACCTGCATGAGCTTCTTGCTCGTATTGAAGCAAATTTGAAAAGGACTTCAAATACGTCCTGTCAAAATGATACTTTGACATATAGAGATATTGAAATCAATAACTCTCTAGTTTATATCAAAGAGGTATTAGTATCTTTTACATCAACCGAGTTAAAGATTTTAAGACTATTATTGCAATATCCGCAAAAAATTTTTTCAAAGCAAAATTTATATGAATCCATTTGGAATAAAACTTATGCTTATGATGATGATACGATAAATACCCATATCAGTCATATTCGTAAAAAAATTAAGGCGATTACAAATGAAGATTATATACAAACCATTTGGGGAATCGGTTATAAAATTAAATAACTTTAGATTTTCTTTAGACTTATTAGATATAGTGGCATAGAAAGGAGTGTTTAGAATGACAAAATTTATATGCGAAACAAAAAATCTAAGCAAAAAATATAAAGATTTCTATGCTTTAAAGAATGTGAACTTAACTATTCCAAAAGGAGAAATCTACGGTCTTGTAGGCGAAAATGGGGCAGGAAAAACGACTTTAATCAGGTTATTAACAGGTCTTAATTTTAAGAGCGAGGGAGAAATTATCCTATTTGGACATAAGGATAATCTGCAACATGAAAGGTCAAAAATCGGTTGCACGATTGAAATGCCTGCGTTATATAAGGATATGACAGCTTCTCAAAATTTGGAAGTACAAAGAATACAACGAGGTATTCCAAATAAAAAATGTATTACCGATACTCTAGAGTTGATAGGCTTATCCAATGCTGGTAAAAAAAGAGTAGCAAACTTTTCTTTAGGAATGAAACAAAGGCTTGCTTTAGGCGTTGCATTATTAGGCGAGCCAGAATTTTTGATTTTGGACGAACCCGTCAACGGACTTGACCCAACAGGAATTATTGAATTAAGAGAACTTCTTAAAAAATTAGTAAAAGAACGAGAGGTAACGATTTTAATATCCAGCCATATATTAAGTGAATTACATCAGCTTGCTACCTGTTACGGATTTCTTCATAAAGGAGAACTTTTGAAACAAATTTCTACCGAAGAATTAAACGAAGAATGTAAACGCCATATTTGTTTAAGGACAGATAATATCCAAAAAACCACTCTTTTATTAGAGCAAAAGGGAAATATTAACAATTACTCCGTTTACCCCGATAATTCTATTCGGATATACGAGTGCTTAGATAATGTAAGAATGATTTCTAAATTACTATCCAGTAATGGAGTTATTATTGATGAAATTTCTGTGCAAGGAGAAAATTTGGAAACATACTTTGAAAATCTAATAGGGGGACGAAAAAATGTTTAATCAAATAAGAGCAGAATTTTATAAGTTATTTCATACAAAGGCATTGTACTTAACCTTTGCTTTGATTTTAGCAGTCTTTGGAATTTTCTCCATAGGCGGTCAGCAACAATTTGTGGCATCAAGTTCAAGTTTAGACGAAACATGGAAAATAGGAGAAACTGTTGGATTTCTTGCTCGTGCTTATAGCGATACAGCACACCCATTGATTGAAGAAATAATAAGGACAGCCACATCTTATACTGTATTTTTCTGGCTGATTGTTCTTATATTTTCTGTCATTTTCTTTTCAAGAGAATATACGGATTCAACAATTAAAATTGCAATCGCAAGCGGACAAAGCCGAATTAAGTTTTTTGTTGCGAAATATATTGTGATTTCGATTACCAGTATATTTCTATACTTTTCATTTATTATGATTGCATTTATAATAGAATGTGCGAAATTTAATATTCCAATACAACTGTTTCCAATGCTGAAAATTGCAGGACTAAATTGTATGATTATGGGAGCATTTATCGGAATTACACTTATGTTATGTGTAATATTCAAACATACGGCAATCGTTGTAGGTGCTATGTCATTGTTTACATTTAGCGGACCGCTTATCTATATGATGACATGGGATAATATGTCAACTCAATCATGGAGAGTTCTAACCTATTTAAAAATAAATCCTATGTATTACTGGATGAATACCTGTTCTTATAATATGATAAATAATTTAGAAATCAATATTTTGATTTATTTCGTGGGAACTGTAATTATTACATTTCTTGTTTCAGCATTGATACTAAGAAAGCAAGAAATACGCTAATCATAACAGAAAGGGGAAATGCGAATATGTTATATTTCTTATTGATTTGCTTTATTTTCATATTAGCATTTTCCTTATTCTCTATTATCAGAACAATTCGCAACATAAATAAGCAAATAAAGCAACAACGGAAAATACGAGTATCTTTATCAAATAGGGACATTGAAGAATTAGCTTATGCAATCAATCAAAAAGATAATCTACATAAAAAATTACAGGTTCAAATTAAGCAGGAAGAAGAACAGTTAAAACAGTCTATATCTAATATAAGCCACGATTTAAGAACACCTTTGACATCTATACAAGGCTATTTAACACTTCTGCAAGAATGTGAAGATAAACAGGAACAAGGACAATGCATTAAAATCATTAAGGCAAAAACAGATTATCTCACGGATTTAGTACAAGAGTTTTATGATTTATCTGTGATAGAAAATGAGCAAGTTGATGTTGAATGTGAGCGTGTTGACATAAATAGAATTGTTACAGATTGCTTAATTGAAAAGTATTATGAATTTGGAGAAATCCAACCAACCATTCAAACAGAAAATACTTCTGTATGGATATACGGAAATAACCTTATCTGTAAACGAATTATTGAAAATTTAATTGTAAATGCACTTCGTTATTCAGATAATTACATTGAAGTTTCTATCAATCAAAAAGGAGTGTTCACAATTAAAAATTCAACAAAATCCCTTGATGATATTGATGTAAACTTATTATTTAACAAGTTTTATACTGTTGATAAATCACGCACCAAAGGAAGTTCTGGTCTGGGCTTGTATATTGTAAAGGAATTGCTGAAAAAGATTGACGGTAAAATTGAAAATGTAAGTTACGAAAAAAATATTTTGTCTATTAGCATTTGTTTTCCCTTGTATAATGATAAAAAGTTACTGTGATCAGAACATCTGAATACAGTAACTTTTTTAGTAGCTTTAACTCTCTTTTATAAGTTTTTCAAAATATTCTCTTTTCTTCTCTGGAAGTTGATTTAAAAATTCTTCCAGCCATTTTTCTTCTTCTAAAATTCCCTCGTCCTCATAATACTCTGGATATTCCAAATATATTTCATGTTCTCTTTCTTCTCGTTCTTCGTCAGCTTGTGCTAAGTCCATATATTTTCCAATAAGGAATTGAAGATATTGACTATACCCAAGAGAACTAACTAAATAAGTAATTCATTCATAGTCTTTCAATGTCATTTCTTTTTTTCCAGTTAAAAGGTCATGGTCGTAAGAAGAACAAACTTCTAAAAATTCCTGTTCCTGCATTTCTGCTTTTTTCATCATATACGCTCCACATCTGCTAAAATTTTAAATTCTTGCCAACTACACAAATAAATTCTTCTGGACTAGGTATCTTATTTCCAAATAAGCGTTGAAATTCCGCTTGCTTGTCTGGGTCATCACTATTTCTAGCTTCATCAATAGCATACTGCATTTCTCTGCGAATTTCAGATACCGAACAGCCATTTGTTTTAGCCATTCTTTTTATAAGCTCTTTACTATCCTTTTTACGAAATCTTAACATATAGACATACCCCTTTGCATTTATATTCTTCCATATTTTAAACTTTTTAGCCTGAATATATACTGAAAGAATTGTTCATTTATACAGAGTATTATATTACACTCTGCGAATGGTTACAATATAAAAAAGCAGGAAAGGAGAGGAAACTGTGGAAGTTGATTACAAAGCAATCGGACAGCGTATTAAAATTGCAAGAATTAAAAAGGGCGTAACACAAGAAACCGTTGCCGACCTTATAGACATTACGCCAGCACACATGAGCAATGTAGAAACAGGAAAAACAAAAGTCAGTTTACCAACCTTGATTGCGATTGCCAATGCACTTTCTGTATCAGTCGATACTCTTTTATGCGATAATGTGATTACTTCTAAAATCGTTTTTGAAAAAGAAGCAAAAGATATTTTGTCAGACTGTGATGAATACGAAGTACGTTTCTTAGTAGATTTAATGAAGTCTGCTAAAATAGCGTTTCGTAAAGACAAGGATATACGCAATCAATTTCAAAAATAACCGTAGCTGTAAGGCACATAAATGTGTATTACAGGCTACGGTCTTTTTATATCATTTATTCTACAATCTTCCAGTTGCTATCCTTATGTAGCACAAGCTCATACTGTGATACTTG
>OGXL01003562.1_pt1 | contig 10278 bp, 9 predicted proteins | sample 1576311 | NCBI WGS metagenome assembly OGXL01 (sample SAMEA3541564, study PRJEB24748) | human gut metagenome | biome: human gut; feature: human-associated habitat; material: faeces | place: China | collected 2012 | reverse complement strand
GCCCCAACCCCAACCCCACTGGCATGCCAACGGCACACAGCAGCAGAATTTCCAGGGAAACCACAGTATACATCTGACGTTTCTCCCCGCCAATGGCCCGCAGTGTCCCATATTGCTCCGTCCGCCGGGAAACCGATATGTTCAAAATATTATAGATCACCAGCCCCGCCGCCAATAGAATCAGTCCACCTACCAGAAGGCCGGCCACAGCCAACAGGGAAAAGCCGTCTCCGTCCTCCTCCGTATCCGCCGATTCCTCATCAAAGGAAATTCCTTTGGCGTTGAGATAGGTCACATTGTAAAGCGTGTCCAGTTCCGGAACCTTTAGCGTTTCCACAAGGTCATCCATGGTCTCTTGAAAGGCAGCCTTTTCCTTGGTTCGAATATCCACATTATAATAAAGGTAGTCTGGGGGAAGAAGGGCCTCTGCGGTTCCTTTGCCCACAATTCCCTGCACCACACCGGCAGAATATCCCAAATAGTTGCTGCGCAGAATTCCCGTCAAGGTGAACTGGCCGGTATAGGAAAAATCGCTCGTCTGAACTCCATGGCGCAAAGCTTTGGAGGCGGCAAGAGAAATCGTATCCCCCACATCACCGGAAAAGCCAAGCATCTGGAGAACATCTTCCGGTAAGGCAATCTCCATGGGCCGCTCCGGCAGCCGCCCCTCCTCGACTTGGGACAGGGAAGGGTAGGCAGACAAGCTGTCTCCCCAATATTCGTTGAGTCCCAGGGTAAGGATACGATTGAGCTCAACTGTGCCAACCGAGACAGAGACCCCAGCATAGGAAATTCTTGGGTCCGCTCGTATCTTATCCACCTGCGCCTGATCCATCTGAACAAACGTCGCATATCGGTTCCCATTCAGCGCAATGGCCTGCTGATCCCGCATGGCAGAGAGAATACCAAGGGATTGCCCAATGGCGGTGGTCATCATTGTGGACAGAATGACCGCAATCAGGATCAGAACAGAAGTGATTTTGGAAGCAAGCAGTTCCTTGTATGCCAGTGCTCGATAGGTCTTCATCTGCGGCTCACCTCCGAGAGAATGCCGTCCACAATGGAAAACTTTCGTTCCGCCATTTGGGCGATTCGGTCGTCGTGGGTAATCACCACGATGGTCTTTCCAAATTCTCGATGGACACTTGCCAACAGGTCCATGACTTCCCGCCCGCTTTGCGAGTCCAGATTACCCGTGGGCTCATCTGCAAAAATCACATCTGGCTTTGCAATCAACGCCCGGGCAATGGCAACCCGCTGCTGCTGCCCACCGCTAAGCTGGCAGGGATAGGCGTCGGCTTTGTCTGCCAGACCCACCCGCTCCAGCAGGCTCTTGGCGTTCTGCTCCAGTGCCTGTTCTTGCGCCTGCTTAAAGGCTTTGGCATTTTGACCGGCCTTTTTGGCGGCTTTCACCTGCTCGTGCAGCGCCAACTTTGGTGCCAGGGTCAGGTTGTCCATCACCTTGTACTGGGGAAACAGGTTGAACTGCTGGAATACCAGGCCAAAGTGCAGGCGGTTTTTGCGAATCTCTTTATCGGACAGGGTGTCGGCGTCGTTTGCGTCCAGCAGCGTTTGTCCGTCCACGGCGATGGAGCCGCCGCTGGGGGTTTCCAAAAAGTTCAGGCACCGCAGCAAGGTGGTCTTGCCGCTGCCGGAAGAGCCGATGATCACCAGCACATCGCCCTTTTCCAGCGAAAAATCAATGCCTTTGAGCACCTCGGTATTGCCAAAGCGCTTTTGCAAATTCTTAACTTCTAAAAATGCCATACCATCACCCCTTGTAGTAGTCCAGCTTCTTCTCCAGCCGGTTAAAGAGCACCGTGAGAATGCCGCAGAAGATCAGGTAGAACACGCCGGTGTAGAACAGCGGCCACAGCAGGCCGTCCAGCTTCATAAACTTTTCGCCTGCCCAAATAATCTCGTAAACGGAGATGACGCGGGCCAGGGAAGTGTCCTTCACCAGAGTGATGATCTCGTTGCTCATAGGCGGAATGATCCGCTTGACCACCTGCATAAAGACAACTTTACGGAAGATCTGGGTGCGGGTCATGCCCAGCACCTGACCGGCCTCGTACTGACCCTTGGGAATGGCCTCGATGCCGCCGCGAAAGATCTCTGAAAAATAGCAGGCGTAGTTGATGATAAACGCTACGGATACCGCCACAAAGCGGTCAAACACCGTCCACCCGGCCAGCCAGGTGATGAAAGCGTTCGGATTTTCTAAATTTTGCGCCCAGTTGCCTACCAGTCCCGGGCCGTAATAAACAATAATCATCTGGAGCACCAGGGGCGTACCTCTGATGATCCAGATGAGTGTTTTGCACAGCCACTTTAAGGGACGGAACTTGCTCATGGAGCCAAAGCTGATGATCAGCCCCAGGGGCAGAGCGGCAACCAGCGTGATGCAAAAGAGCTTTAAGGTGGACTCAAAGCCCTCCAGCAGTTGCTGTGTAACTTGCCAGAACATGGTATTCCCTCTCGTGTATGTTGTAATTTATTTGTTGTCTGCGTCCTTGATGAGTACGATCTGGTACTTCTTGGCCAGCTTGTCCAGGGTGCCGTCCTTCATCATACCGGCCATCAGTTCATTGGCCTTGGCGGTCATGTCGGAGCCTTTGCGGAAAGCAATGCCGTACTCCTCAGCCTCCAGTTTGATGCTGTAAGTTAGGTTCTTGTTGCCGGTGCCCTCGCCGGTCATGGCGTTGGCCATGGTCAGATCAATGATGCAGGCATCCGCAGAGCCGGAGGTCACCTCGGTCAGAGCCAGTGCCTGGCTGTCGGATACCACGGTGTTGGTGAGACCGGCGGCCTGGGCAGCCTTTTCACCGGCGGAACCGCCCTCTATGGCAATGGACTTCAAGTTCTTCAAATCATCGGTGGTTTTGTACTTGCCCACTTCGGACTGCTTCATTACGACCACCTGCGCGTTCTCTGCATAGGCGTTGGTAATGCTGGCGGCCTTTTTGCCCTCGTCGGTAATGGTCATACCGTTCCACAGGCAGTCCACTGCACCGGAGGTCAGCTCGTTATACTTGTTGTTCCAGTTGATCTCTACGAACTGAACCTTCACGCCCAGCTTCTCGCCCAACGCTTGGGCAAACTCGGTGTCAAAGCCGGTCCACTCGTTGTTTTTGTCCTTGTAGTTCATGGGCTCGTACTCGGTGATGCCCACTTTCAGCACACCGGCAGCCTGGATCTTGGCCAGATCGGACTGGGCGGTGGTGTCTTCCTTTTTGTTGTTCTCTTTGTTGCCGGAGCAGGCGGCGAAGCCGGCCACAATGCCGCACACCAGTACCAGGCTCAGCACCAGGGAAAGCACTTTTTTCATCTTGCGCATACGATTTTCTCCTTATAACCTCTAATGATTTTGCAAAGGACGCAATTTTGCGTAGTAGCAAGGTAGCGATTTACCACGCTAAATTCCTTTGCCGATGTGCGCATTATACCACGATTTATGACAAATGTAAATAGGAAATCCAAACAGAGTGTGAAATTTCTGCCGTTTTTGTTGCCAAAGTCCCGTCGGGGTGGTAAAATAGACCGCAAAGGAGATGTTCGTATGAACTGGAATTTTCACCTGCCGGTGGAGCTGGTTTTCGGCAGTGGCACCCGGCATGAAATCAAGTCGTATATAGAGAAGATCGGCGGCACGCGTGGCGTGCTGGTGTGCGGCAAGAGCTTTTTGCGAAACGGCACCGCAGACGCCTTTTTGCAGGCGGCGGACGGCGCTTTAGTGTCCGTATTCAGCGATATTCGCCCCAATCCCACTACGGAGAATGTGAATGCCTGCGCAGCAGAAATGCGGCGGGTCGAGGCGGATTTTGCGGTGGCGCTGGGCGGCGGCTCGCCCATGGACTGTTGTAAGGCGGCCTGCGCCATTGCTCGGGAGACGGACAATATTGAACCGTACCATAACGGTGACAAGCCGGTGACGGCAGAGGAGGCCATTCCCATGATCGCCTTTGCTACCACCGCCGGTACAGCCTCTGAGGTGACCAATATCAGCGTGCTGACTAATGTGGAAGCCGGGGTGAAAAAACCCATGAACCACCCGGCCATGTACCCCAAGATTGCTGTGGTAGACCCGGAGTTGACCTTAACGGTGCCGCCCCAGGTGACCGCCTCCACCGGACTGGATGTGCTGTGCCACGCGGTGGAGAGTTACTGGAGCGTGAACCACCAGCCGGTATGTGCTGCCTGCTCCGTGCATGCGGCGCGACTGGTGTTTGACTGGCTGGAAAAGGCCTACCGGGACGGCAACGACCTGGAGGCTCGGGAGAAGATGGCGGAGGCGTCTATTGTGGCCGGCGTGGCCTTTAGTCACCCCCGCACCACCGGCTCCCACGCCTGCTCCTTCCCGCTGACCAATTTGTACGGTATGCCCCATGGCGAAGCCTGCGCCTTTACCCTGGACTACTTTATCCGCTTTAACGCGGAGCACGCAGACGGGGACGGCCGGATTACCGCTCTTGCCCGGGACTGCGGGTTTGACAGCCCGGCAGCCATGGCGGACGCGGTGCACGACATGAAAAACAGAATGGGTATGCGCACCAATCTGTGTGAGCTGGGGGTAGAGAGCGATGCGGAGATCCGCGCCCTGGCCCACCAGAGTATGTCCATGCTGATGACCTTAAACCCGGTGCCTTTGACAGAAGAGGATATTTACAAAATGTTCTGTGCCTTAAAGTAACAGGCATTGACAAACGGCGACGAAACTCTATAATAAAAGAACAGACACAGAAAGGAATTTTAGCGTTATGGTTTATGGCGTTGTATTGGCCGGCGGCGTCGGCTCCCGAATGGGCGGGGACAAGCCCAAGCAGTATTTAACGGTAAAGGACAAGCCCATTATCATTTATACCATCGAGAAGTTTATCTCCGTGCCCCAACTGGAGAAGATTTTGGTGCTGTGCCCCTCCAAGTGGGTGGAGCACACCAAGAATTTGATTGCCAAGCACATTGCCCCCGCAGCGGACCGTGTGGCGGTGATCGAGGGTGGTTCTACCCGTAACGAGACGATTATGAATGCTATTCGCTACATTGAGAACGAGGGCAATTTGAACGACGATACCATTATCGTCACCCACGACAGCGTGCGCCCCTTTGTGACCTATCGGATCATTGAGGAGAACATTGCGGCGGCGGAGCAGTTCGGCGCCTGCGACACGGTGATTCCTGCCACGGACACCATTGTGGAGAGCCGGGACCACCGGGTGATCTCTGCGATTCCGGATCGATCCGTCATGTATCAGGGCCAGACCCCCCAGTCCTTCCGCGCCACCAAGCTGAAGAAGCTGTACGAGACCCTCACCGAGGAGGAGAAGGAAATTCTCACGGACGCTGCCAAAATTTTCGTTATCAAGGGTGAGCCGGTGGCGCTGGTGCAGGGCGAGACCTACAATATGAAGATCACTTATCCCTACGATCTGCGGGTGGCAAAATCCCTGTTGGAGGATGAGACCCATGATTAACACCGTCTACCGTTTGGTGGCGCCCCGCCGGTTTGAGATCGCCTTTGAGGACATTGACCTGTTTGGCGACAATGCCATTGTGCGCCCCACCAATCTTTCCATCTGCAACGCAGATATGCGTTATTATCTGGGCACCCGGGACGCCAAGGTGCTGGCCGAGAAGCTGCCTATGGCTCTGATCCATGAGGGCGTGGGCGTCGTTATGCGAGACCCCAGCGGCAAATTCGCTCCCGGCGATCGGGTGGTGATGGTGCCCAATTGTCCCACGGAGACCGATGATTATATCGGCGAGAATTATTTGCGCTCCTCCAAGTTCTGCGGCTCGTCTATGGATGGCTTTTTGCAGGAGTATGTGGAGATTTCGCCCCGGCGGCTGGTGAAGCTGCCCCAGGACATCAATATGAATGTGGCGGCGTTTACGGAGATCGTGTCCGTAGCGGTGCACGCCATTTCTCGGTTTGACAAGATCGCCCATGCCCGGCGGGATGCCATCGGCGTTTGGGGCGACGGCAATTTGGCGTACATTGTCTCCCTGTTTTTGAAAAAGACTTTCCCGGACAGCAAGGTATATGTGTTTGGCCTGAATGACGATAAGTTGGCGGACTTTACCTTTGCCGACGGGGCGTATAAGACCACGGAGGTGCCGGAGGGCTTTACCATGGACCACGCCTTTGAGTGTGTAGGCGGCAACGGCTCTCCCATTGCCATTGAGCAGATCATCGGGCTGATCAAGCCGGAGGCCACCCTTTCCATTTTGGGCGTCAGCGAGTACCCGGTGCCCATCAATACCCGCATGATTTTGGAAAAGGGGCTGCGTGTGTTCGGCTCCTCCCGCAGCGGCGTGGCGGATTTTGAAAAAACGGTGCAGATGTACCAGCAGTACCCGGAGATCATTGATTACTTGGGCAACCTGATCAGTTCCGTCAATGTGGTGCGCACCACCACGGACATTAAGCAGGCGTTTGAGAAGGACACGCAAAAGGCCTTTGGCAAAACCATTATGGTTTGGCAGGAATAAAAAATTTAGGCGGCGCAAATGATGCGCCGCCTTTTGTTATATACTTTTAATCCCGGCGGGTCAGCCGCGCGCCGGTGAGCATCAGGTGCACCAGCAAAATGACGATTAAGAGCGCCAGCGCCAGCACCGTCAGGAACGGCACGGACACGATCACCAGCCCGTGCAGATAAGTGCCCAGGTTCTCCGGGCACACCAGCGGGCCGTTCGCTTTGATCCGGTCCCACTTTTTGGTGATCCCCCGCACAGCGATGATAAAGAACAGCACAAAGCCGATCACAATGGCAATCTTGGCTCGTGCCGCAATGCTGCTTGCTGTGGCGCTGTCACCGGCGGTTTTGGCCCCCAGAGCTGTGCCGGAGATCATGGACAGGGGAACCACAGAGCCCAGGCAGATCAGGAGTGACAGGTAGCTCAGCGCCGCATACACCCGGTGGATTACCGGCAGCGCCCGGTTCCAGCGCTGCACCTTGGTTTCTTCCAAGGTGGGCACTTCGGCTTTTTCCATTTTGTTCACCCGATGCAGGTACGCCAAATTGACGATGTTGTAGACCACCGTTACCAGCAGCACGGCGGCAATGCTGATCAGGGACGCCAGCAGCAGTCCGCCGCCAATGCGGCAAAACCGGTCAAAGTCGTAGGCTTTGCCCAGCAGGGCGGCCATGGCCTTGTTGATCTTAAAATTTTGGATTACGGAGCCGATCACGCCGTAGGCGAATTGGTATAGGCTGTAACCGTTTGGCGCCGTGGCGTCCACCCATTGGCTGCCGGTGCGCAGGGTGTGCTGCAAGGCCAAAAGGCCATAGGTGCCTGCTCCGGCCAGTGCGGCGGAGAAAATGAGATTTTGCGTCAGGGCGCTGCCCTTGTTGATATAAACCGGTCGTTCCTGGCTGTGCAGGACGGCTGTTTGTTCGCTTGCCATAGGGGGTTCTCCTTTGCCTTTTTCTTGCGGATATTTTAGCATTTTTGCCGGGTATCGTCAAGCCGTGGCTTTCGTATATATAGATAGGTATAGAAAGGACTTTGGCCGTTTGGTCAAAGTCCTTTGCTTTTGTATATTGCTTTCGATTTTCGATTTTAAGCCTCTGCGGCTGCCGATTCGCTTTCAAAAATGGTCTCCCAGTGGGTGTAGTATTCCAACTGCTTGACCAGCTTGCGGGCCTGAATGTAATTGTAGGCTTTCTTATGGAAGCGATCCAGCTCCTTGGACGCCTCCCGCATGGCTTGTGCCTTGGCTTTGGCGGCGGCTTTGGTGCTCTCGTCCATGGCCTTGGCGGCGTTATACCGATCCATGGTGGGCTCGCTGATCCCGTACAGCTCCTCCACCGTGTGGCTTAGCAGTGCTTTTGCCTTTTCCACCCGGCGCTGCATGGCCGGATCGTCAAAGCGGTTCTTCTCATTCTTGATGATCTGCAAGCCATTGATCATGCGCTGGATCTGCCGCTTCTTTTTGCCGGTGGCAGCGGGCAGCTGTGCTTCCAGCTCTTCCAGTTGGGTCAGGGCGCCGGTGTAGATCTGTTTGGCCTCCTCCAGCTGACCGGCGGATAGGGCGCCGGTGGCGTAGTCCTCCAAGGCGGCGCGGATCTTCAGAACCCCAATGTGGCCCTCGTGATCCTCCTCAGTGAGCGTGTACATGGTGATAAAGGGGATCAGCGACAGAACATAGCCCACGATGGCCAGCAGAATCATGCCCTTGGAGATAGGCTCACGGAAGCTGGCTTTGTACAGATCGTCGTAATTGTTGGTCAGGCCATAGGTGTTTTGCATCAGCACGGTGTTGGTCAGGTAGGTGATCCCCATGCCGATAAAGGTGCCGATAAAGGTGACAAACTGCGCCATCAGCCCCTCCAGCCGCTCACCGGTTTTGTACTGCTGGTAGTCCAGCACATCGGCGTTCATGGCGCCGTCGGTGATCAGCGTAAAGGTGGTAAAGAACCCTCGCAGCCAGGTAAAGGCAAACAGTACCCAGATCTGCTTGATAAAGAGGAACATGCCGATCATGCTCACCGTGGTGCCTAGGATATAGATGATAAAGAGATTGCGCTTGCCCACCTTGCGGATCAGCAGCGGCGCCAGCAGCATGGCCGGGGTGGCTGCCGCACCCAGAATGGTGGTCAGGGTGCCGTTGAGCACGCCCTGCTGCTGGGTGCTTAGCCCCAGCACATCTTTAATGCCGTAGTAGAAGTACCAGGTGGTCACGCTGCCTATGCCTCCTTGCAGCAGAATCAGCCAGCCGGTAATGGAGCGGGCCCACTGGTATTTGTTTTGGATCCCGGCGCCGATTCCCTTAAAGAACGGCACCTTGGGTGTGTAGTCCTTGGCAACGATAATCCGCTCCTTGGTGCCGGTGTAGCTGAACAGACCGATCAGCGCACCGCCGATGCCGAAGATGGGCATAATGATCCGGTAGGCGTTAATGTGCTCCAGTCCGCCGGTAAAGCCCGCCAAAATGGGCACTAAGAATCCCAGAATGGTGGGTGCCAGAGAGTAGACAAAGGTGGAAATGGTGATTACATCGGCCCGCTCGGTGGAGTTGGGGCTCATCACCTGTACCAGGGTGGTGTAGGCCTGGTCGTAGAATGGATAGCACAGCTGCAACAGCTCGTAGGTGATAAACAGCGCCCACAGCTTTTGGTTGTAGCTCATACTCTCAAAGGGCAGGAACGCAAAGCCGGTAAGCAAAATACCGCTGGGTATGCCGGTATAGAGCAGATAGGGCCGGAACTTGCCCTTGCTGGAGCGGGTATTGTCAATAATCATGCCCCGGAGCGGCACCAAGAAGATGCCAATGACGGTGGCGATCATAGTCAGCTTGACCAAATCGCCGTTCTTCAGTCCCAGGGCGGAGCCGGCCAGCAGACTGGTGGCAGACAGCCCAATGTACCAGGCGGTGTAGATCACGAACTTTACGCCGATCCCGCCCACGCTGTACGCGGCGATCTCCTTGTACGGTACATAGCGCCCCTCCGGCGGCGTGGTCCAGTGGGTTTTGACCGAGGACACCAGGTCTTTGACCTTGGCGCCCAGCTTCTTTTCTTTCATAATATCCCCCTTCAATGCCGGCAATGCTTTATGCGAATTACACAGATTTATTACAGTATACCATAGATTTTTGGGCAAAGCAACCAATGTTTTGTCGCGACTTTTGTGCATGTTGAATTATTAAGAAGTGGTAAAGTTCCTTGACAAACGGAAGCGACTGTCATACAATGAAAATGTAAATCAAAGAAAGTATTTTGCAGTGACTCGTATACACAATAAATTTACGAAATGAGAATTGTCAACTATTTTGTGGTTGAAATAGGCAAAGAGAGGAGGCGAGTACCGTTTATTCTCATTTTGTAAAAGTAAATCAATAATAACTAAGAAAAGGAGTATGATTATGTCAAAGAAAAAATTAGTGTCGATTTTGCTTTCAGCTGTTCTGTGCTTTGGTATGCTGGGCGGAACATTTGTTGCCAGTGCAGAAAGTGTGTCTGTTCACTTGACCAAAACCCAAGCCGTAAATTCTTCCTCCAATGTGTACGGTACATTTAAATATTATTGGGGAACAAATAGCAAGTCCTCGCAACACAGTGTGTACTATATTGCCCGCTACAAAAATGGTGTCTTTTGGCACACTGGGGGAAAGTATTTAATCGCACCCGGACATGGGAGAGATGAAAAAAATGCATATATGACCAAAAAACTGGATTATAAAACCGATTGGTTTTTGAAGTTGAATCCAGAGGGCAAAAATACAAAGGGTTGTGACGCCTGGGGTTATATGAAGAACGCATAATGGACGCGCAA
>OGXL01003559.1_pt1 | contig 10292 bp, 10 predicted proteins | sample 1576311 | NCBI WGS metagenome assembly OGXL01 (sample SAMEA3541564, study PRJEB24748) | human gut metagenome | biome: human gut; feature: human-associated habitat; material: faeces | place: China | collected 2012 | reverse complement strand
CTTTTCCGCGCGGTGATGGACGCGGTCGCGAGGTGCGCCCGCGCGGGGGTCGACGGGGTCGCGGCCCTAGAGGGCTCCACCCCGTTCCGCCACGACAGGAAGGGCGAGCTCGCCAGGAGGGGGAGGGAGGTCGACGGACGCATAGAGCGTTCGCGCAACCTGCGAATCCGAATGTACTCGGACTATTCGGAGGGGGTCATCTCCAAGGAGCAGTACATGGAGCTCGCCAAGGGCAACGACCGCAGGATACGCGACCTCGAGTCCGAGCGCGCCCGCATCGACCAGGAGCTCGCCTTCCTCTCGAGCGGCAAGGTGCAAACTTGGGAGGAGGCGCTCGCGAGGCATCGGAACGACAGGGAGATCGACCGCGTCATGGTCGTGGAGCTGCTCGACAGGGTGCTGGTGGGGGAGGGCGGGGAGGTAACCGTCGACTTCCGCTGCGGCGACCCGCTTTCGGCCCCCACCGCGAAGGAGGCGATGTAGATGACGCGGGTGAATCTCGAAGAAGTGCTAGCCGCGGTCGACCCCATTGCCTCAAGGATGTCCACGTTCGGCCAGCATTTTCTTCAACGCTTCTGCCTGGGCGATGGTTCTGGGGAACCCATCAAAAATAACCCCTTTGCTTTCCTTGAAACTATCCAGCGTGCTTGCCAGAATATCAATAATCAATTCATCAGGCAACAACTGGCCCTGATCAATATATCCTTTGGCTGTCTTTCCCAATTCTGTACCCTTCTTAATCTCAGCACGAAGCACATCCCCTGTTGAAATGTGATTAATACCGAACTTCTCTACAATACGTTCACTCTGAGTACCCTTACCAGAACCCGGAGCTCCAAAAATTACAATGTTCAACATCTTGTTTTATCCTTTATTTTTATATTTAGTTGTACAAATTTCATTCCATTACGGTGTAAATATCCCGATAGTTACGTCCCAAACCATCATAATCCAAACCATACCCCACAATAAAATCATTGGGAATACGCATGGCCACATAATGTATATCCAGTTCCACCTCCAATTTATCAGGTTTCAATAACAAGGTAGCAATACGGATTTCTTTCGGTTTTCCAGCTTGTAATGTTTCCAACAAGTGCTTCATTGTCACCCCGGTATCCACTATATCTTCCACAATCACCACTGTACGACCCTCAATATTATCATTCAAACCTACTAACTCTTTTACCTTTCCGGTAGAAGAAGTTCCTGCATAAGAGGCCAGTTTCACGAAAGAAATTTCACTAGGGATGGTAAGGTTACGCATCAAGTCGGCAGCAAACATGAACGCGCCGTTCAATACACTTAAAAACAAGGGATTAGCTCCTTCTAAATCCCGATTAATCTCACTCGCTACCCGTGCCACTTCTTTTAAGATCCGTTCTTCAGGAATGAAAGGAGTGAAACGTTTATCTTTGATTTGAATGGTATCCATAACCGCTATTTTATTAAATTGCTGCAAAAATAACATTTTTATTCCAAGTATCGAAGTATTCACATAACCTCTTTTTGTAAATAGTGTTATCTTTGTACGTTCAAACAAAAGAGATTGTCATGAAAATTATTTCGAGCACCCAACTAAAAGAGCTGGACAAGTACACGATTGCCAAAGAACCGGTTGCCTCCATTGATTTGATGGAACGGGCAGCCGAAGAGCTGACTCGTGCCATTACCCACCGATGGGATACTTCTTTCCATATTGCAGTATTCGCCGGACCGGGAAATAATGGGGGCGATGCGCTTGCCGTAGCCCGTATGTTGTCTAAACAAAACTATCACGTAGAAGTCTTTCTGTTTAACACCAAAGGAAAACTGTCGGAAGAATGTCAGACTAATCTTGAACGGTTAAAAGAATGCGGCTCGGTCTATTTTACCGAAGTAAGCACACAATTTGATCCCCCAGTCTTGACAGAAAAGCATCTGGTAGTAGACGGATTATTCGGTTCCGGACTCAATAAACCACTGAACGGCGGATTTGCTGCTGTAGTGAAATATATTAATGCATCCAAGGCACAGGTAGTAGCCATTGATGTACCTTCAGGATTAATGTGTGAGGACAACACTTATAACATCCGTCAAAACATGATACGTGCGGATGTCACTCTCAGCATTCAGTTACCTAAGCTATCCTTTCTTTTCCCCGAAAACGAAGACATTGTAGGCGAATGGCAACTATTGGACATCCAACTGAAAAAAGACTTTATTGATACAGCACAAAGTCCCTACTATATCACAGAGGAAGAAGAAATTCGCAGCCTCATCAAACCGCGGAAACGATTTGCCCACAAGGGAGCTTTCGGACATGCACTGCTCATCGCAGGATCTTATGGCATGGCAGGAGCATCCATTTTATCTGCCCGTGCCTGCCTGCGTTCGGGAGTGGGATTACTGACTGTCCATGTACCTATCCACAACCATGATTTACTTCAGACCACTGTCCCCGAAGCCATTGTACAGACAGACATACACGACCATTATTTTGCCGAACCCGTAGATACAGACCGTTATCAAGCCATAGCCATCGGTCCGGGATTGGGACAAGAAGAAGATACAGCGTTAGCCATGATGGAACAAATACAAGGTTGTCCGGTACCTTTAGTATTGGATGCGGATGCCATTAATATTTTCGGCACTCACCGCAACTGGCTCAGCCGGATGCCGAAGCGTTGTATTCTCACCCCCCATCTAAAAGAACTGGAACGACTGATTGGTAAATGCATGGATACTTACGAACGGCTGACAAAGACTAAAGAACTGGCTGCCTATCTGCAAAGTTATATCATTATAAAGGGATCATGGAGCACAGTTGTCACCCCCGAAGGAAATTGTTATTTCAATCCCACCGGGAATCCAGGTATGGCAACTGCCGGCAGCGGTGATGTGCTGACCGGTATTCTGGCAGCCTTATTGGCACAAGGATATACTCAAGAAGACGCATGCCGCCTGGGGGTCTACGTACATGGTCTGGCAGGAGACATTGCGGCGGAAGAAAAAGGAGAAATAGGGACCACCTCAAGTGATCTTATTGACGCATTACCCGCAGCATGGAAGAAATTAACAGAAACAAAAGGCAGATTTACAAAAGAATAGCTATATTTGCTTACATATATGATAGAATATAGAAATATGAAAAAAGGATTAATCGCAGCAGGGTTGCTGGTTTCATTGAGCGGCACCGCACAAGATGTCAGTACATATACTCCCGGAACCATGGGAGAAGGAGTGGTTTATTATTTGCCTAAGACCGAAATAGAATTGCAAGTCATCGCAACCAAAGTTGTCTACACTCCCGGAGAATTCTGCCAATACGCCGACCGCTATCTGCGCCTGACAGGCATATCATCCCAACCGGAAGAACATTGGGAAATAAACAGTATCAAGGTAAATTCCATAGGCATTCCTGATCCGGACAATGCATACGCTGTAAAACTGAAAGACAAAAGTGCCGCCTCACAAGTAGAATTGACTCCTGAAGGAATCATAAAGGCTATCAACACCACCTCTCCTATAGAAAAAGCACCTGTAACAAAGGTTGCCGATACGGCCAAAAAACGTATTGACCCACGCAGTTTTATGACCGAAGAGATTCTGATAGCCGGTTCTACCGCTAAAATGGCTGAATTGGTGGCAAAAGAAATCTACAATATACGAGAAAGCAAAAACAGCCTAACCCGCGGACAAGCAGATTATATGCCCAAAGACGGAGCTGCTCTAAAACTCATGCTGGACAATCTGGATGAACAAGAACAAGCCATGATGCAAATGTTTGCCGGCACAACAGACCGCACAGAAAAATCGTTTACCATCCGCATAAAGCCAGAAGCAGGCATGAAAGAAAAAGTCGCTTTCCGTTTCTCAAAGAAACTAGGGATGCTGGATGCCGATAATTTATCCGGTGAACCTTATTATATCTCCATCATCAACCAAGAAACACTGCCACCGGTGGATCCGAAAGGCAAAGAAAAAAAGAAAATGGATGGTGTTATTTATAATATTCCGGGAAAAGCTCAGGTTACCGTATTCACTCCAAACAAACGTTATTTTGACGGAGAACTACCTGTTACACAATTTGGAACAACGGAATGTCTGGTAGATAACCTTTTTAATAAAAAAGTAAACACACGAGTGATCTTTAATCCTAATACCGGAGGAATTGTGAAGATTGATAAAGACTAAAACTTCATCTCACCCCTATATAGCAAAATGAGGGTATCCATGCACTGGATACCCTCATTTTCACTAAAAGACAATCAATTATTTTTTGATATTTGGTTCCTCCAATCCATACCCCTTTTTCTTATTCTCACCTTTCAGCCACAAAGCAAAGAACAACGCAGCCACACCAAAGCCTGCAAATATCCACATGGGAAGTGTATAATCATAAGTCTGCATCCCATCTACTACCGGTCCTTTGCAATACTCATTCAAGACAAAACCAATCAAGGCAGGCACACCCATCAACCCCCAGTTTTGTACCCAGAAGATCAAAGCGTAAGCTGTACCCAACTGCTTTTCCGGAATAATCTTAGGAACAGAGGGCCACATAGCCGATGGCACCAAAGAAAAGCCAATCCCCAATATAATCATAATGATAGTAGCAAACCACCATACATTCAAGATAGGTAACGCAAACATTGTATGAACAAAAATCAACAGCACAGAACCGATGATCATCAGCGTAGCTCCCTTGCCTATCCGATCATACACATTACCGAAAAGCGGAGTAAGGAACAAAGTTCCCAATGGTAACAGACTAGGAATAGTACCTGCCAATTCCGGATCTACATTATATTTCTGCACCATCAGGTCTGTGGCATATTTCAAGAAAGGGAATACGGCAGAATAAAACAACACACACAGCAACGCAATCAGCCAAAATCCTTTATTGGTTACAATCAACCAAATATCTTTCATACGGAAAGGCTCTTCAGGTTCCGCCCCTTCCTCTTCTAAAGAAGCATCCAGTTTCTTGTCATAGAAAGTATAAATAAAAAATGCTATCGTACCAATACAAAGCATAGTAAGGCACAGCAACAATGGAGCAGGGATATTAGGATGGAACACACCCTCATCATCAGTAATTCCAAAGAAAGTAGCGATAGGAACCGTAACAGCCAAAGCCAGCATAGTGCCTAAACGAGCTGTCGCCATCTCCATGCCCATGGCCAAAGCCATTTCTTTTCCTTTGAACCACTTCACAATAATTTTTGAGACCGTGATACCTGCAATCTCTACACCGACACCAAATATAGCATATCCCAACGCAGCCATTCCTACCTGGGTTTTCATTCCAAGCAAAGTGCTTCCCTCAGCAAATGTAGTAGAAATAGCATAATATTTTAATCCACAGCCCAACACCATCAAAAGGCATGCTCCCATCCCAGTAAAACGCACTCCCATCTTATCCAGAATGATACCACCGATAATAAGCATAAAGGCAAAAACATTGAACCAACCGTATGCACTGGTAAAAATACCATAATCCAGACTATCCCACAGCAGCTCCTTTTCAAGCATCGGTTTTAAGGGGGACATTACATCGGTCAAAAAATAACCGCATAGCATGGTGAAGGCCACCAGCGCCAACACACTCCACCGAAGAGCCTTGGAGTCATTGAGCTTTTTTTGAATTTGTTCTTTCATTCTTTTATAAGATTTTTGATTAATAGTTTTTCATGTTCAGCTTACAAAGATACAGTTTTTTAGGTAGAGAAGCCTCTTTCCATAAAAAAGTTCTATCTTTGCGTGACGATTAAATCGTTTTATTGTAGGAAATCGTCATAAAATTACTTTTTATAAACTTAACTTTATTGATCATGAAAAAAAGCAAAACATTTCTTGTTTGCGCCACGTTGAGTGGCAGCGTCTTATTTTCATCATGCATCGGTTCTTTCGGATTATGGAATAGTTTGAAAGACTGGAATCAGGGAGTAAGCAACAAGTTTGTCAACGAACTTATCTTTCTCGCTTTCCATATTGTCCCTGTTTATGAAATTGCTTATCTGGCGGATGTATTGGTTTTAAATTCCATCGAATTCTGGAGCGGCTCTAACCCTACAGCTTCTATCGGTGAAGTAAAAACAGTGCAAGGAGAAAATGGCGAATACTTGGTTAAAACCAACGAAAACGGTTATACCATTACCAAAAAAGGAGAAGACAAATCTGTAGATTTGGTCTACAACAAAGAAAACAATACATGGAACGCTGTTTCTGGCGAACAGAGCTTCGAACTTGTGAAAATGAACGAAGACGGGACAGCTACTTTGAGCCTGCAAAACGGAACCTCCATGACTGTCATTCCTGATGCACAAGGTATTGCTACCGCAAGAATAGCTATAGGAAACTCTTTGTTTTTTGCAGCAAGATAACAAACACAACATCATTTAAACACAAAGAAAAGAAGTTGTCCATGCAAACAACTTCTTTTCTTTCATAAAACAATACTACTATGAAGAAGCAAATCATGCTAGGCGGCCTGCTCCTATTATTAGGCTCCTGTGCCCCCCAAAACAAGGCAAATGCCCCGAATGCAATTGACATTGCCGCAAGTCTGGAACACCTCACAGAATTAAAGATCTCCCAATTGGGAAAACAGATCCGTTATATCCCTTTAGAAACAACAGACTCATCCCTGATTGGCAACTCTTATTCCATCAAACTATCTAAAGGCCGTATCTTTGTCTCTACCAACGGACAATGCCTGTCATTCGACAAACAAACCGGAAAATATCTTGGCAGCATCGGGCACAAAGGGGAAGATCCAAAAGGATACAGCAATGCCAGCTGCTTTATTCACCCCCATACCAACAATCTCTACTTTTATCGCCAACCCGACAAGTTGGTAAAATACGACACAAAAGGTAATTATCTAGGGCAAGTAAACCTGCCACAAAAGATTTCCCCATCCCTTTACTTCACTTTTTCCGACTCCCTTATTCTTGCTCATTATGGAGAAGGAATAGGACAACCGCAAGCAAGTGCGTTACTTTACTTCAACGAACAGGGAGAAATAAAAGACTCATTGCCGGAATTTGCCAATCCAGGTAACCCTATGGGCATGGATCAGATATCCAGCATCAACATATTCAAGCAATTACCCGGCAACGCTAACATAGGAGGATTAATATATATAAATTACCAGAATGGAACAATGACCGTTCTTCCTATAGACCAGCCTTCACTTTGGCTGAGTAACGGCAGCATACGTTTCAGAAAAGCGTTCAATGACACAATCTATGACATCAAAGGACACGAAGCTACTGTCCATACCACCTTCCATACCAGACAATGGCATTTCCCAGCTGAGAAAATGGGACAAAAAGAAGATACAGACAAATACATCGTTATAACCAGTATTCTGGAAACTCCCAACCATCTCTTCTTTATATCTCTACAAGGATTATACGATAAGAAAAAACCGTTCTACGGTATTTACGACAAAGAAAAACATATTACTTATATGAATGATGCCACTGTGGGGCTGACAGATGACCTGACGCATTTCATGCCTTTCTATCCCATCACTTGTACAGAAGAAGGAGAGTATGCCGCTTTATTGGAGATAGGGAAAATAGACGAATGGATGGATAAAAATCCGGGAATTGTCCAAGAAGGAAAGCTAAGCTTTTTACAGGAAATCAATGAAGAATCTAATCCGGTTTGTGTTATAGTAGGACCTTGACAACCATAAAAGAACGCTGCTTTCCTCACGGAGAGCAGCGTTCTCTTTCTTCAACACGTTGAAGATAACAGTATGCTAAATTAGTCACGACCTCCACCCAATGCCTGATAGAGATTGATTACGCCTTGCATTTCAGTAAAACGGTTAGCAACCTGAGTTAACTCCGCATTAAGCAGAGTCTGCTGAGCCGTCAAAACTTCCAGATAAGTTGTATTCCCATGTTGCATCAGCAAAGAGGTACTTTCCAAAGCTTTATTTAATGAATTTATTTGTTTATCATAATAAGCTGATTTATCACGGGCCGTCTGATATTTCACCAAAGCCTCGTTCACTTCACTTCCTGCATTCAACAAAGCCTGTTGAAAACTCAGTTTTGCTTCTTCTTGCTGAGCTTTAGCTATCTTTAGCTGTGCTATGTTCGCACCTTTATTAAAAAGTGGCTGGGTTAACGAAGCTACCGCCGTTGCAATGAACTTACCCGGATTGACAATCATACTTCCTGCAGAATTAGTCCATCCCGCACTTCCACTTAAAACAATAGAAGGATAAAAGGCGGAACGAGCCTGATTTGTGGCATAGAAAGCTGCTTCCAACGAACGCTCCGCACTGCGTACATCGGGACGGTTGGCAAGCATTTGCACAGGGATGCCTACCGGGAAATGTTCCTTCAACATGTAAGAGCTGTCCCATGTGCCCGTTCTCTTAATAGCATGAGGAGGTTCAGCCAACAACAACGACAAACTGTTTTCTACCTGGTTAATTTGTTCTTTCAGATCAAGAACTGAAGTACATATAGTATAGTATGTAGCTTCCATTTGTGAAACGGCAGCTTCATTTGCCAATCCGGCTTCCATCAGAGCACGGGTCGCATCTACGGTTTCTTTCCAAGACTTTTCAGTCCGGACAGAGATGGCCAGCTGATTGTCCAGCATCAGTAAGGTATAGTAAGTATTAGCTATACCGGCTATCAGCTGTGTCCGGACAGCCTGTTTATAGTCACGGCTCTGTTCCAGCAATGCTTTCGCCTGGCGTTTCGCATTACGGATACGGCCGAAAATATCAATTTCCCAACTTGCCGCGACTGGTAAAGTATAAGTTTGTGCAGCTTTTCCTTTGTCAAAACTACTTGCTGTCCCCTGAGGTGACAGAGCGAAAGAAGGCAGATAAGCCAATTTGGCTGACAGCATAGCAGCTTCCGCCTCCTTCACACGCCATTGTGCTGACTGCAAATCCGTATTGTTCCGCAAGCCTTGCTCTATCAATTCCTGAAGCCGCGGATCAGTAAAAATCTCCTGCCAGCTCAGATTGCCGATATTATCCACGGTATCAGCAACCGCCACCTCTTCCCCATACAAATTATCGGGCACTTCGGTTGCAGGTTTATATTTGGTATATATGCCGCAGCTACTCAGTGTGAGTGCTGCGACAGTCAGAGTGATGATCTGTTTTTTCATTTTTTCTCTTCGTTTTTGCTTTCAATGTGGTGTTGTCTTTCTTCTTTTGCTTCTACACATTCCTCTTGAATCTGCCAATCGGCCGCCGGCTGAAACTGAATAGGACGTACCTTTTCCTGTAAATATTGGAATACGATAAACAAAGAAGGTACAATAAACAGCAACGCCAGCGTACCGATCACCATACCACCCACAGTACCTGTTCCCAGTGAACTGTTTCCATTAGCACCTACTCCACTGGCAACCATCAACGGGAACAGACCGAAAATCATTGTTCCAGCCGTCATCAAGATAGGACGCAAACGGGCTTTGGCGGCAGAAAGTGCGGCGGAAGTCAGACTCATACCTGCCTTACGACGCTCGGCGGCGTACTCGGTCAACAAAATGGCAGTCTTAGCAATCAACCTGCTTTCTTTCCTGTTCACACCAATCCCCCGCCTATCCATACGCAATCGTAACAAGAATTGCTTTTTTTGCCGGATTCCGATAAAATAGTACTGATTCCAATAAATGATAAAAAACAAAAAGGAGAGACTATGATCCGAATTGCAATTGTTGAAGATGACGATTCCTATATCCGGGCACTCACCGGATATCTGGAGCAATATGGGGAACAGCATTCCCTTTCCTTCCATACCACCATCTTTCATGACGGGCTGGATATCGTCACAGATTATAAAGCTGACTACGACATCATTCTTATGGATATCCAAATGCCAGTTATGAACGGATATCAGGCCACAAAAACAATCCGTTCAAGTTCTCATCCTAATGCTAAAAGTATACCTATTTTTGCAATGACAGCAGACGCTTTCACTGAAAATGTTGCTGAAGCTTTATCTGCCGGAATGAATGGTCATATTGCAAAACCAATAGATACACATATACTTTACCGCACACTATGTAACTGTCTGAGGCAGGCATAAAATCCAAATAAACTCTTTTGGCATTATGCGTCACTTTTTCTTGTGCTGCAAGCGTTTATTTCAGAAGCAAATAAACGTTTATAATTACGCACAAAAAACAACTATACCAATTGCAGCTACAGCTTACATACATACTTTTTTTAATAACATCCACAATATACTCATTATAAATAAAACCGCTTTTGATGGTTTTCGGATAGGATTTGCTTCGGATTTTCATTATGAGAGTCG
>OGXL01003556.1_pt1 | contig 10308 bp, 10 predicted proteins | sample 1576311 | NCBI WGS metagenome assembly OGXL01 (sample SAMEA3541564, study PRJEB24748) | human gut metagenome | biome: human gut; feature: human-associated habitat; material: faeces | place: China | collected 2012 | reverse complement strand
GCTCCGCGTGAAGGCCGCGGCCCCCGCCCCAACAACAACGGCCCGCGGGAAGGCGTACTCTATATCTAGTAGAAGTTTCAATAAAATACATACGGTGCAAAGCCTCATTCTCATCATTTACATCTGTAAATACTTCAAAAATCATCGGTTTTTCTGTTAGTCCCGGTGTTATAAAACGCTCATATACCCCTTCAAAATCATCTTTATTAGATGCAGAAAGATATTCATACCCCCAATCTTCCGCCAAATGCTTCACTACATTAGAAGATTTTCGTCCAAAATGCCCTCCAGCTGACAAATATTTATCGATATCATTAACATATATACTATTAATCTGCTTAAATAAATGAAACTCTGCCCCCAAAGCATTATTTATCAAAAGTATTCTCACATTTCTACCTATATGATGATTTCCCAAAACATTCATATCATAAAAAAAGGAAAGGTCACCTACTACTCCAAAGTATAATCTTTCAGGATGAACCAAAGAAGCCCCCAATAGTGAGGACATATTACCATCAATACCGAAACCTCCCTGATTACAATAAACTTCTATATGAGAAGGAATAGGGAAATACCCCCATGAACGTAGTGGACTTAATATACCAAGATGGAGTACAGCACCCATAGGAAGCAAATTGTATAAACGAGAAGCTATCCATAAATGCGAAAAAGGCAATTCTGGAATCTTGCTCCACAAGCTATTGCACCTTTCAATGCAATCATTATAATATGTACATTCTCTAGATTGCGAAACTTTACCATAATGATCAAAAAAAAGTTGTTCAGGCATTTCAAATATATAACGCAATGTTTGAAAGCGATCAACAATTTTTCCATCTTCACTCACTCGCCATACTGACTTCGGGCATCCTACGATATAAGCCATATCAGACATTTCTCCGATATGTATCAACAAGTCCGGATTCTGATTCTCATCATCTATATTCTGCTGAGCTACCAACTGATAAGGGACTTTATATTTTCCATTATAATTGGCTGTAGGATCGACTGCCACCATAGCGTTATATGTTTCACAAAAAGTATCGATACTTTCGGTCAATACTTTAGACATTCTCACGTGAGAACCTACATAAACTGCAATTTTGCCTTGGGGCATATCAGGCAATTTATCATAGACCATTATTCGTTCTATCTTACGCTCTGTTTGCAATTTCTTTACCTGAAAATTAGGACTATAGGTAGTAGTTAGGTTAATATGAACAGGACCATTCCCATGATGAGTAAGTTCCAAAATTGCTTTATTAGCTTTTACATTACAATCCCAAGCATCCGATGCATCTCTCACCGTTTGAAGATGTACACTACATTTTACTGTATCCAAAGGTTGGATTGTACGGTCTATGACTTGGGGAATTAAATGTCCTATTTTTGATTCATCCTGTGTAGATGTAACAGCCAAAATAGGTAATTTCCGATAAAAGGCTTCTGTTAACGCAGGATAATAATTACGTGAAGCAGTTGCTCCTGTGCAACTCAGTACTACTGGTTCTCCACTTTCCGCTGCCATCCCACAAGCAATATACGCAGCCGAACGTTCATCCACACTAGAATAGATTTCAAAAAAAGAATCTTGCTGAATACTACCGACAAAAGTAACATTTGTACTTCCTGGAGAAGCCACAATTTTTTTTATCCCATGCTCTTTCAATAACGCTATCAAAATCTGCACATTGCGCTCATCTGTATAAAATTGTTCCATTTATAATCTTACATTTTTCTAACCATAGAAATTATTTTATCAGCAACCACCTGCTTTTCTGAAACCTCCAATCCCCAATAGTATATACAACCTAATGTAGAAAGAACTCCAACTACGCTTATCAATAAAAAACGCATTATACTTTCTTCCATAGTCCAATAAAAAATACCCGGAAGAATAAAGGACAATAAAGTTACCGGAAAAATACGGGAAAGTACTTCTCTAAAAAACATAATCGAAGGAAAAGCCAACAGTCCCTTAATAATATGGAGTTTCACAAATATCAGCAATATATAGATCACAATAAAAATAACATAGGCCGCAGCAGGAGGCATACCGCAAGTAAAAGCAATCCAAGACAAAGGAAAAACAAGACTACCAATAGTAGCCACATATTTATAATACCGTTGCACATTCCCAGTAGCCCATGCAGCATTCGCTGTAGCATTACCTAAAATGTCAAACAAAGCCCCCCATATAGTAAGACGTAAAAAAACTGCTGTATATTCAGGTACATTATGAAGCCATAGTTCCAAAATAATATCTGCCTCATACATGAAAGGAACCACAAATAAAAACATCAGAAAATAAGAATATTTTGCCCCACGACATACAAGAGTAAACATATACTCCATATTTCCGGCAGCATACGATTTAGTAATTTGAGGATTAATAGCCGTTGTAAAATTAGTTACAAATTGTCTAATAACTCCTTCGATTTGGGTAGCAATGCCACGTGCCGCATTTATTGATACACCAAAATATAAATTAGATATAATATTTACCCCTTGAGTATTAAACAAATATGCGCCACTCCCTAACATATTCCATCCAGCAAAAGAGCACATTTCTTTTAATAAAGATTTATCAAGCACACGCCTGTATTTACATTCTTCAAAGTGTTTATTACAATAGATTCCATATACCATTCGAATAATTAAAGACACTATTATCAATAATAAAGCATAAGTAATTAACTTATCAAATAGGCTTATATAAAGCAAATAAGCAACCCCAAGTTTCATTATTGCCTCTAATACACTAATATAAGCAAAAGCACTCATTTTCTCATGAGATATAATAGCCGCATTATAGGGTACGCTAATCAGATTTATAATAAAAACAATAATAGAACATTGCATAACCCAATTCGCTGCATTCATACGTTCCACAGGAATATTCAATTTACTATTAAGAAACCACACTCCTACTATTTCAATCAGTATCAAAAGTGCTAACGAAAACAATAAAAGCACATTAATACTAGAAGAAAAAATCAAATTAAGTCTTATCTTATTGTTTATCCCCAGCTCAAATGTAAGGAAGCGGCTAATTGCAGCTGAAAGCGATGAAGTAAAAAGACTAAACATAACAACAACACCGCCTACTACATTATATATCCCATAATCCTCAACGCCTAATGTTTCAAGAACAATTCTGCTTGTAAACAATGCCACAAACATTGTGAAAATCATACGCACATAAAGCAATAGCGTATTCTTGGCTATTCTTTTACTATTTTCTCTATTGCTGCTCTGCATGTTACCTTTATGAAGACCTCCTATATGTGCTATCCTTCAGCTGTAAAGTGATTAAAAACGATAAGCAACGTCATCAAACGTAACCACCCCAGAGCCTCCCGTCATATAAACAATATCGCCCACAATCGACCGCCCCATATCACTTACTAAAAATACCGCCATATTAGCAATTTCTTCAGGAAGCGCATACCTGCCTAAAGGGTTAGTAAGAAAAGCAATATCACCCTCTTCATCTTTTCCCAACATAGGAGTAGCAGTAGGACCAGGTGCTATGCCATTTACTGTTATACCATAAGGTGCAAGAACTTTTGCCAATCCTAAGGTTAAGCCTCTTGTTCCCCATTTTGTCAATGTATAAGCAGACGTTGCCGGTCGTAAACTTGAAGACGATGCAATATTCAATATATTTCCCTTTATATGATTATCTCTCATATATCTTCCCATTGTTTGAGATAAGAAAAACACACCTTTCAAATTTGTATCTAAAATTTCATCATAAATATCCTCTGTCGTAGTAGATATATCTCCCCCTAAAACACCGGCATTATTCACTAATATATCAATAGATTTTCTTCCTGACATCAGCAAAATATCATCAATCTTTTTCGGAAAATCAGCAATTCTTTTATTGTCCATAACTATACCATAAACACGGTCTTCAAAAAATGGCTGAATAGCTTTAAGTTGCATACAAGCAGCTTTTAATCTTTCTTCATTACGACTTGTTATACAAACAATTGCACCGCTATAAAGAAAAGCTTTTGCTATAGAATAGCCTATTCCACTCGTTCCACCAGTAATCAAAGCCATACGTTCTTGCAATAATTCATTAGGAGCAAGAGATACAATATGCGCTGTAGTATGTATTTCAGGAATACCAAATAATAAAAAATGTGCCGCCCGTTTTAGATAATTCTTTATATTCATAAATCTGTTATTACTCAAAAGCAATCCACCCCTTTGAAAGAAAGTGTTGTTAATAAACTAGTTTTGAATTTAAGACTGGCGCCAAAGTGATTTTGTCAGAGACTATATTAAGCGTATTTTCTTAGAGACAACACGCCAATATACTGATAGTTACATTCTTCAGCAAAAGAAAAAACTCAAAAGAATAATCAGCTTTCCCTTCTACCCTTCTCCTATCTCCTCCACCAGCGACGCATGCACAAACGTCGTCGCCACCGCCATCACCCCCTCAATGTTCACCACCACCCTCCTGTCATGGCGCACACGCATAAACACCCCTTCCACTCCTTCGAAGATGCCGCCGGTGATGCGTACCCGTGTTCCTTGGGAGAGGTTCAGTTCGGTGGGTTCAAGATAGAGCACAGCCTGGTCGTAGGTGCCAGACACGGCGATGAAGCTGCGCATCTGTGAGTCCGGGATGACGATGGGCTGGCGAGTTTCGCGGTCCATGATATAGCGGATAGGGATGTTCATGCCCGGTTTGTTCTTTATTTCGTCCATACGCTCGCGGGTGGAGCGGACGAAGACCAGGTTATGGACCGCAGGAACAAGCTTGCGCAGGCGGCGCTCTTTCCTCACGACATACTCATAGCGCATGGGAATATAGTTTTCAATGCCCTCTGCATCCAGGTATTCCTTGAAAAAAAGCTCTCGGCTATAGGTGACACGCACTGCATACCAGTGCATTTCTGCATTCTCGTTCACAAAAAAATATGATTGGGGGACACCGGAGTAGCGAAGTACCTCCCGGTCAAGTAATGTAATGCGGTTACTTTAAATAGGCTATATGCATTCATTTTATTTCAAAACCCTCCACCATCTCGGAAGGAAGGCGACGAAATAGTTATATTCAAGCTATCTTGCGATAAGCCGTTATCAACGAAACGTTTATGATGAAAGAAATGTTTTATAACACGTTCCGTTTAATGAACGCAAAGGTAACGTCAAGAAATGAAAGTACAAAATATTCTGATTGATAAAATGATAATCTTTTTTAATGCAGACATCATCACACTATATATCAAAGAATTACGCTCATTAGGTAAGATACACGCGCACGCGCGTCATTTCTTATCTTTTTAAAGAAAGGGTGTGTTACATATATAACCATAGGTTCCGGTACCTCACCCTATACATACAGACTACACACACGCTTCACTAGTTCACGGAGAGGGGCACCACAGATTACACAGATTGGCACAGAGGAGCACAGAGAAGAATTCTTCGCTACGTTCTGAGTGACGGATACTCACGGAAACAAAAGGATGATACGCACGGACATACACAAAAGTGATACGCACAGAAACTACAAAAATCCGTGCCAATCCGTGTAATACATAGTGCACAGACTTCTCTTTTTTATTAATTTTGCACCCGATTCGTTAACTTAATATAAAATTGTATTTTCAAATTGTAGTTATGAGAACAAAAAAACGCCAATTAGCGTGATGCAAATCAAAGGGAGAGATTACCAAGTGCTGTACACCAAAGAGAGCAAAGAGGTGCAAGTGGCCATCGACCTGCTTTCTATGGTAGAACACAAGTCGTTAACCGTGGAATACAAGGAGCGGAAGGCTTTCCTGACACCCTTCATCCCACTGCTGATAAATCCCCAAAAGGAACACGGACTGAAGGGTGTAAGCCCCTTCGCCAAGCTGCTGCATCTACTTGTAAACTTTATGGACGCGGACGGAAGCGACAATACGCTGAACCCAGATTGTATTGAAGATGAGATATATAAGCTCTTCAATGAACTATATCCCAAGGAATAAAACGGACCAAGGAATTCAAATTGTAAAAAAACGGCTGTCCCACTGCGGATGGCCGTTTTTGCTTCCAAAGGAAATAAACGGCATCTTTGCGCCGCCAATAAGGCAAACTTAAAACAAGTAGAATGGAAAACATTCCAGTGACCACCTACCGTGGTTTCAGCACCGTCAGCGGGGAGACAACCTTCACGCAGGACATGGCTGACATAAGAAACGGCAAGCATGCCAAGTTAATCATCAAAATCGCCAGCCTCGTGGCGCAGGGAAAAGTGGAGGAAGCCAACCGCGTCAAGAAGCAGCTTCCCTTCAGAACGCTCACGGCCAACTACCGGGAAAGAAGGCTCGCCCCGAGCATCACCCGCTACAACCCCGTCATCACGCTCGACATCGACGACTTGGAAGAGGAAGAGTTGGAGCGGACCCGGACCCTCATCAACGAAGACCTGCACACCCTGGGCAGTTTCCTCTCCCCCAAAAGGCACGGCTACAAGCTGTTCGTCTTCATGCAGACGGAATACGCCCGGCGTCTGTATGACCGTCTCCGGCAGGGCGAGGTGACCTACGCCACGCTCGAGGAGATACACCTGAAACTGTACAGCGCCGCCAAAGAGCACTACGAGGCCCTTCTCGGAGTAGAGGTGGACGGAAGCGGAAAGGACATCTCGCGAGGATACTTCATGTCCTTCGACCCGCATGCCTATATCAATGCCGCACTGCTGGAACAGATTTCCCCGTTGCCGGCACGCATCATCCCGCCTGCAAAGAAGGAGAACAGCCCAAAGAAGACGCCCGTCGAAACAGTACACCCCCTCCCCGCCTCCTCTGCCGCCACGCCGCAGGACGCAAAGTTGCAGGGCGCAAAGCCTTGGGAGAAGCTGATATTCTCCAAAGCCGTGACCGCCGTGAAGCGCACCACCAGGTTCCGGGCGGGCAACCGCGACAACTTCCTCTTCGCCCTGGGCAACAAATGCTACAGCAAGGGCCTGGACGAGCAGACAGCCATCAGACTGGCGAAAAACGAGTTCGGACAAGAGTATCCCGACGTGGAATCTCCCCTGCACAATGCCTACATCTATACGGACAAGACCAGTGAAGCCGCCACAAAGAAGGAAGAGAAAAAGCCCGTCATCAACCAAGTGATGAGCTTTCTGGAAGAGCACTACGGCATCCGGAGGAACCTCATCCTGGACCGTCTCGAATTCATGCCCTACACCCCGTCGGCAGATGCCGGAAAAGGTTACCGCCCCATGCGCGGAAAGGACTACAACACCCTATTCGTAGACCTGCAGATAGCCGGCATCTCCTGCTACCAGAATTTCCTCAGAGCCGTGATAGACTCCAACTACGCCAAGGAGTTCAATCCCTACACCGACTATCTGTACGCGCTTCCCCCCTGGGACGGGACGGACTACATCGCCCAACTTGCCGACACCCTGACGACCGAGAACCGGGAGCTATGGCAGAAGGGCTTCAAACGGTGGATAGTGGGCCTGGTGGCCTGCGCACTGAGCGACGAGGACATGAACCAGCTCGTCATCATCCTCTACAGCGAGCAGGGAAAGGGAAAGAGCAGCTGGATTCGGCGCCTGCTGCCGCCCGAGTGGAAAGAGTATTTCTACAACGGCATAATAGACCCGAGCAACAAGGACGATGCCCGCCTGCTCGCCACGCGAATCATCATCAACATGGAGGAGTTCGAAGGCGTGAAGCCCGGTGAGCTGGCAGCATTGAAGCGAATCATCGCGCAGGACAACGTGACGCAGCGCAAGGCCTACGACATCGAAGCCTTCACCCTGCCCCGCCACTGCTCCTTCATCGCGAGCACCAACAACCGGCAGTGCCTGCAGGACATCGGCGGAAACCGGCGTTTCCTCCCCATCACCGTCACCGGCATAGACTACCACACCCCGGTGAACCATCCCGGCATCTACGCCCAGGCCCTCGCCTTGCTGAAAGGCGGATTCAGATACTGGTACGAGGGCGAGGAGATAGAACAGCTGAACAAGCACAACGAACGGCACCGCATGAAAGACCCCGTGGAGGAGAACCTCTTCGTCTTCTTCCGCAAACCGCTGCCCGAGGACCTGCAGGTAAAATGGCTCCCTGCCAGCGTCATACTGACCAAGCTCAGCATATTCGGGAAAGTGCAGGTGAACCCGCACACCCAGCTGGTACTGGTGCAGGCACTGGAAAAATACGGATTCGGTACACGGACCAACGAGCAGGAGACGACCGAATATGAGGTAGTGGACATCCAGCTATATCAGTAACCGGCATTCGAGGAGAAGAGAGAAGCCCCGTAACATATATTGTTGTGCATGACAACGTATATTGTTACGGGGCTTTACATATATTGGCGTTTTCTTTACAAGGTTTCCCTATTTCCGGCCGGCGCTTTGTCAGGGTTCTCCCAGATACTTCACCAGCACTTTCACTTCCAGCGGAGTGAAGGTGCGTCGGTATTTGTTGTAGCCCACCTTCTCCAGCTCACCCTTCAGCGCCTTGTTGTGGCGTATCCATGCCGCCAGGGTATAGATGGCATTGCTGATGCAGTAAGTCGGATTGTAGAGCATGGCAAGCTCCTCCTTCGAATAGGCGTGGATGCGGAACGGACGAAGGTCTTCCTCCTCCTCTTCCCTCTTTTCTTTTTCTGTTTTCATTCTTTATGTTATTGGTTGATTATTACACCATAAAGATACTGAATATCAGCGATATGACCAAGCATATACAGACATAAACGGGCATCGGACGAAGAACTTTTCCTGAACAGAAAGGAAACGGGAAAGAGACGGCGTAACCCGAAGAAAGCCATGAGCAGAAAAAGCCGGAGGAGTACTTTTGCAGCACCCCTCTTCCCCCCCTAAAGGAGAAAGAGAAGAGTATTGCAATACGGGACTTTAATTTCTAATTGTTAATTTTTAATTATTTAATTGTTTATGGGAGTACCATTCAAGAAAATTGCGAGGAAAGATCCTCGAAAGGCAGATGCGGTGGCAAAGTTCTACCCGCAGCTGGTGACACTGGGCGACAATGCGACGCTGGACGACATTGCGTATGTGATGAAGGAGAAGAGTTCGCTGACGCTGGGAGACATCCAGAGTGTATTGACCAATTTTGTGGAGGCCATGATAACAACCCTCTACAGCGGCCAGTCGGTGAATATCAAGAACTTCGGCGTATTCAGCCTGTCGGCGCGTACGGCAGGCGTACTGGATGTAAAGGAGTGCACCGCCAAGAACATCAAGGCGGTGAAAATCAATTTCCGGCCTTCCAGTACCGTAAGACCGGACATCGCCGCCACGCGTGCCGGGCAGAAGATTGACTTCTACGACCTGGAAGCATTGGTGAACAAGGGAGACGGTGAAGGAGGAAGCTCCGGCGGCGGTTCCGGCTCGGGAGACGGAGGCGGTTCGGACGGAGACCAGGGTGAAAATCCGTTGGGATAAATATGACTGATTTTACTACTGATTCGTATGTTCAACTTTTAAAACGTATATAGCATGAAAAAAAGTATCTGGGATAAAATTCTGAAAGTCGTGATTGCAATAGCCTCCGCTATCTTAGGAGCATTGGGAGCCAATGCAATGAACGTGAGCATTTAAGTCGCCGGAAAGAAAGGACGGCAGGAAGAGGAAACCCCGAAAAAGGTTTCCTCTTTTTCTTCCCTCTCTATACAGCGCAGGATACATCGCCTCGCAGACCGACTCGAAGCCGGCAGTGGTGGCATAGGCCTTGCAGCCTGCCATGTAGCGCAGGAACTTGACGTCATCGAGCTGATGGAAACTCAAGGTGTCGTCCACACGGCACACCTCGGCTTCCGGTTATAAATGACAAAAGCCACACCGGCATCGCGCAGACATGACTTCAAGAGAATTTATGGAATAAATACGTAAAAAGGATAATTCGGTCGGCATATGATGCCGGAGTATCAGACAAATTCCTCGACCATATACATATCACTGACAAAATCGTCAACAATCTGTTCCAGGTTTTCGCAGGCTTCGTCAGGCGTTTCACCGTAGGCGCTGCACAACACATTATTCATGAAATAAGCGTAAAAGCCACCGCCGGCTGCCGCCTCTACGGTATAGTCATTTCTGTTCAGTTTCATATTCGGGCCTCCTTTCTTTTTTTACGCTGCAAAAATGAGGGAAAGTTGTTACGAGGAGATGTGGAGGAGGTTACAAAAGTATGTAGATTGGTTGGCTTTGATGCAGTGGAAAATAAATGGATTGAATATTAGGAGTTTTCATTTATTCAGTTTACCTTTGATTAAAAATAAAAGCAATGGGTAAAATTAAACCATATA
>OGXL01003555.1_pt1 | contig 10310 bp, 8 predicted proteins | sample 1576311 | NCBI WGS metagenome assembly OGXL01 (sample SAMEA3541564, study PRJEB24748) | human gut metagenome | biome: human gut; feature: human-associated habitat; material: faeces | place: China | collected 2012 | reverse complement strand
CTTATCGTAATTAACTGTATCATCCTTGGACGTGCAGAAAGCTATGCTTCTAAGAACCCGGTAATCCCGTCTATGTTTGATGGTATTGGTATGGGACTTGGATTTACATTTGGTCTTACCTGCATCGGTTTGATCCGTGAACTTTTAGGAGCAGGTCAGATCTTCGGATTCCAGATCTTATCCTTAAAATGGTTTACACCGATCACAATTTTCGTTATGGCTCCTGGTGCATTCTTAGTATTGTCCTGTCTGGTTGCTATTATGAACATTGTAAGAGCGAAGATGGAAGCAAAAGGAAAACCGTTAGCAGAGCCTGCAGGATGCTTGAGCGGCGACTGCTCCGGCTGCAGCCAGGCTGCACACTGCAGCGGTAAAGCAACTGTAAAAGCAGATGCTGCCGGAAAAGAAGAGTAGGAGGATAGGTACAGATGAAAGAATTACTTTTGATTGCAATCGGTTCTGCGATTGTAAATAACGTTGTATTAAGTCAGTTCCTTGGTATCTGTCCGTTCTTAGGAGTTTCCAAGAAAACAGAGACAGCAGCCGGAATGGGCGGTGCAGTTGTGTTCGTTATCACGATTTCCTCGTTTGTAACAGCACTGATCTATAAATTTATTCTTGCAAACAGCTATCTGATGAGCAAGGGGATCGATCTTACTTATTTACAGACGATCGTATTTATTCTTGTTATCGCAGCATTAGTACAGTTTGTTGAGATGTTCTTAAAGAAATCAATGCCGGCATTGTATCAGAGTTTAGGTGTATACCTTCCTCTTATCACTACAAACTGTGCCGTATTAGGTGTTGCATTAACAAACGTTACAAAAGAATATGGAATCTTAGAGAGTGTTGTAAATGGTTTTGCAACTGCATTCGGATTCCTGATCGCGATCGTTCTGATGGCAGGTCTGCGTGAAAAAATTGAATACAATGATATTCCAAAACCATTTCAGGGTACTGCGATCGTTCTGATCACAGCAGCTTTGATGTCTATCGCGTTTATGGGATTCTCAGGAATGATTTAGGAGGAAAAATAAGATGAACGTTACAGCAATATTAGTTGCAGCCCTTGTTGTGGGCGGCGTAGGTATCTTGATTGGATTTTTCCTTGGTATTTCCGGAGAAAAATTCAAAGTAGAAGTTGATGAGAAGGAAGTTGCCATCTTAGGCGAACTTCCAGGAAATAACTGTGGTGGTTGTGGTTATGCCGGATGTTCCGGACTTGCTGCAGCGATCGCAAAAGGTGAAGCACCAGTCAACCAGTGTCCGGTCGGCGGAGCTCCAGTTGCAGCTAAGATCGGTGCAATCATGGGTGTAGATGCAGGTGCAGGTGAGAAAAAAGTTGCTTTCGTAAAATGTGCAGGAACCTGTGACAAGACACAGAAAGATTACGAGTATACTGGTAATGAGGATTGTGCATCTATGATGTTCGTTCCAAACGGTGGACCAAAGGCATGTAACTATGGATGTTTAGGTTTTGGCTCCTGCGTAAAGGCATGTCCGTTTGATGCAATCCATATCGTAGATGGTATAGCGCTGGTTGATAAAGAAGTATGTAAGGCATGTGGTAAATGTGTGGCTGCCTGCCCGAAACACTTAATCGAGCTGGTTCCTTACTCAGCAAAACATATTGTTCAGTGTAGTTCTAAGGATGTCGGCAAGAATGTAATGAAGGCATGTTCCGTTGGATGTATCGGATGTCATCTCTGTGAGAAGAACTGTCCGAAGGATGCCGTACATGTCATTGACAATGTAGCATATATTGATCAGGAAAAATGTGTCGGATGTGGTATCTGTGCACAGAAATGTCCGAAGAAGATTATTCTTTAATTTAATTTAAGTACAATTAGAAGAACAAAAGAACAGGCTGCTCAAAGCGGTCTGTTCTTTTGTATATTATTTTATAAACATTCAAAAAAATAAGTGATAAAAAATTGTTATTAACACAAAAATATGATAAAATATCACTATAACAATATATTTTTTGTGAAAATTATACAAAGTGGGTGGACAAAATGGAACTTATTTACGCAAATGATAATTGTACCGGATGCAACAAATGTGTAAGAGATTGTCCGGTGCTGATCGCCAATGTTGCAACAGATGCAGGAAAGGTAATAGTTGACTCTGAAAAATGTATTGCATGTGGGGCATGTTTTGATGCATGTGAGCATAATGCCAGAGAATATCAGGATGACACAAAATCATTTTTTACAGCATTAGAAGCAGGAAAAAAGATTTCTGTTATTTTAGCTCCTGCATTTTTGGCAAATTATTCGCATGAGTATAAAAAGGTACTTGGATATCTGAAGAAAAAAGGTGTAAATCATATTTACAGTGTTTCTTTCGGTGCAGATATCACGACATGGGGATATTTAAAATATATTACAGAACATCAGTTTCTGGGTGGCATTTCCCAGCCATGTCCGGCAGTTGTCAATTATGTGGAAAAATATATTCCGGAATTACTGCCGAAAATGATGCCGATTCATAGTCCGATGATGTGTATGGCAATTTACATAAAAAAATATTTAAAATGTGATGATGAACTTGCATTTATCAGTCCTTGTATCGCAAAGAAGACAGAGATTACAGATCCAAATTGCTATGGCTATGTAAAATATAATGTGACATTTAAAAAGCTTTTTGAAACGATTGGAAATAAATATCAGGGCTGTAAGGAATATGAGGACGAACTGGAATATGGCATGGGTGCTCTTTATCCGATGCCGGGTGGTTTAAGAGAAAACGTAGAACATTTCCTTGGAAAAGAACAGGTGGTAAGACAGGTAGAAGGCGAAAAGGAAGCCTATCGCTATCTGCATGAGTATTTAGAACGTATCAAAAAGAATAAGAGACAGCCGTTTATGGTCGATATTTTAAACTGCTCTAAGGGATGCATCTATGGAACAGCTACTGAGTTAGAGCGCAATACGGATGATGTTATGCTCACACTCAGTGATATGAGAAACAAAACGGCAAATGCAGGAGCAGACGCGAAAAGAGGATTGTTTGGCAAGAAGACAAAGAATGGTTCACCATGGGACGAATCCGTACCGGAGAAGGATCGTTTGGTAAATCTGATGAAAGCATTTGAAGATTTAGATATCAATGATTTTGTACGCAAATATACAAACAAAAGTGTTGAGATTAAAGAGCCTGCGGAGCATGAAATGCAGGAGATTTTTGCTTCCATGAATAAGACGGATGCTGCCAGCCAGAAAATGAATTGTGAGTCCTGTGGTTATTCTTCCTGTCGCAATATGGCAAGGGCAATTTATAATGGTGTAAATGTCAAGGAAAACTGTGTACATTATGTCAAGAGTGTTGCGGAGAATGAAAAAGAAAAGATCCAGAATCTGATGGAAGAGGAACAGCAGAAACAAGAAATTCATAATCAGAAACTTGCCGATATTACAGAACAGTTTGTATCTTTGAGTGAAAATATTGATCAGCTGGGTGACGCGAATGAAACTTCGGCAAATGAGGCGACCACGCTTGCACAGCATATTCAGGAGATCTCCAATTTCTGTCAGGAGTTAAACAGTTCATTGGCAACGATGTCTGATTTTATCAATATTTATAAAGCAAGCAATGAGGATATTTCTTCCATAGCAGGGCAGACAAATCTTCTTTCCCTGAATGCTTCCATAGAGGCGGCAAGGGCTGGAGAGGCTGGACGTGGATTTGCAGTAGTTGCAAGTGAGATACGTGAATTGTCCGATTCGACGAAAAAACTGATTGTAGAGAACAATGCAAAAGCAGAAGAAATCATTCCTAAGATTAATGCAAGCATTGATTCTATCAAAGATCTGATTGAAAATATCAATGAAATGAATGAGAAGGTGGCAACGATTGCAGCAACATCGGAGGAAATTTCGTCACAGACATCCTGTGTACAGAGTATGGCAGATGAACTGCGTGATGCGGTAGAAAATATTTAAGCAAATAGAATTGGTTTGCATAAAAAGCAGTAAAAAGGTGACATTACGTTTCCTGCCAATATTATATGACATAAAAAACATCCGGCAACTAAAAAGGTCTGCCGGATGTTTTTTGATCAAATAGATTTAAAACTGATTTTGTGTAAATATTACAAGCTCCTGCATCTTTGAGGCAATAGTATCAAGGATATCTGTATTTTTATTTTCGGCTTCTAATGTTTCGTGTGCATGAGCAGTAAGCTCTTCTGAGATGGCAGAGAGTGTCTGGACGGAATCAGAAATGACCTGGTTTGCATCTTTTAACTCTGAGGTACTTACGGTCAGGTTCTGGATACCACTCTGAATGGAGAGCGTGTTTTCCTGAATCGAGGAGAAACTGTTTGCCGTGTTTTTAGCACTTTCTTTTTCCTGATTGATTCCATCGATCATTTGCTGGATGACTGTGACAACTTCGTTGATAGCTGAAGTAACATTCTGGATCAGTTCCGTGATCTTTACAGTTGCTTCTTTTGTCTGGGAAGCCATTCCGGTAATCTCTGATGCAACCACTGCAAATCCCTTCCCGGCATCTCCGGCTCTTGCAGCTTCAATACTTGCGTTTAATGCAAGCAGACTGGTCTGGGAAGTGATACCGCCGATCAGTTCCACGATAGAATGCATTTCTTCCATGTAATGGTTCAGAGTTTCTAACTTTGATGCGGCATCCACGCTGTTTTGGACAGAGGTATCTACCTGGCTGGCGAGAAGCTGCATGGAACTACTGCCTTCTGTCACGATATCTAAAGTGTGTTTCATGTTTGCATCGATCTGCTGTGTTACATCATTGACGATCACAATCTTATCCTGAATTTCCTGTGTCTGGGAACCCTGTTCCATTACGGCATTCGTTGCTTCGGCAGCACCGCTTGATACTTCCTGCATTGCATGCTGTGTGGTCTGAGCTGCAGTGCTCAATTTATCAAGCTCCTGATGGATGCTGTTGATCTTCTGATTGACGTGGTCTGATAATTCAGAGAGGTTTGCCAGCAGTTTTTCGGACTGTGACTGTGATTCCTCTGCATGCTGTATTTTCTGTGCCATATTGATATTTAATGTCTGTGATGTAAAATAAGAATAAATACCGACCATGATCATGATGACAACCTGGATCACGGCATTGTCCTGTCCGGAGTAGCCAAACTTTCCGGTCTGAGCCCCCATAATTGTAATGATGAGACTTTCGATGACTGTTCCGGTATTGATTATGAGAGAGTATTTGGCATCATTATAAACTGAGATGATTAAGATCATCGGGATAACAAATAAAAATACGAGACCGTTGGTTGCAGTGAAGATTGCAAAACTGTAAAAAACAGCGAAACCGATGGCAACAAGATGCTGGATCGCGGGTGTTTCATGTGACTTATTCCAAAAGAAAAACTCTGCAATAACCGGTCCAAAACCCAAAACTGCGAAGATAATGATATATCCCCAGGTTTGAAGTCCGGAAAGCGCCTGCAGGATACAGAAAAGTGTCATGATACTTGAATCAATCAGATGTGCATACATACAGGTTTTATTATTTCGTTCAAGATCGCTGAAAGTGGTTTGCTTCATAAATAAAGTCTCCTCTTATATATAGTTATTCAGTAGGAATAGTGAAAAAACTTTGGTTCTATTGTACTACTTTTAAGTGGAAGATACAAGAAACTTACGCTGGGCTATTTGAAAATTCTTCTAAATAGGAAAGATAACGTTCAGACAGCTTTACTTTCGTATAAACTTCGGCATATTCCTTTGGCGGGAGTGTATCAACATAATTTTCGGGAAAATCCTTTTTGATTCCGGCAGCCTTTGCGAGATCTACGGCTTTGTTATATGCCACGGCAGCCTTTTCCTCACTGGAATAAGTGCCGACAAGATAATTGCCATTGATGTGGATCATTGTGCGATATTTTGTGATCCCTTTCACGATATGACGCAAGACACCGTGAAAACGATTGATCACAAGAATATTGGCATAGCGATAGTCGTAAGAATCTCCATTTACAAACTGATAATCTCTTCCGGCAACCGCGTATGGACGGATCCCATAACGTGAAAGAATGGAATACTGCATTCCGTAATCACTGACAAAAAGATGTCCCTGCCGCTTCTGGATCTTATGGCTGGAATAATAAAAAAGATCATCAATATCAAATTTTAATTCCTCATGTTCGGAAAGAAAATAGCTGAAATATCCTTTGCGCAGATAGATCGGATTTTTAAAATAAAGTCCATTGTCCCGGAAATTAAGCAGAATGATGATTTTTTCATGAGGGAGAATATTTTTGTGTGAATAGACATTGTCAATGGTTATGACGGCGTCAGAAAGAGTCTGGGATGCTTCCTTATAAGCCAGATGCGCCATTTCTTCTGAAGCAAAACTTCCAAGGCTGATGTGTTTGCCGGAATAATTGATGCTTGTACGATAGTAGATGGTTCCATCTTTTTTTGTGGCAGGAAAAACGCCTTTTAACATAAGAATTCTCCATTTCAAAAAATGTTATGGTGCATTAGTGAGTTGTATTCAGCATATCACGTTTCGAAGCAGGATGCAACCGGCTGCAATTTTGGTAAAATAATATTTTCATACGTTAAAGCATTGACATGAAGCAATCGTTTCCTATATAATGTTTAGAAAGTATTGGGAATCATACGAAAACGTATTGATATAATACCGAACAGTATTAGAACCCCGAAATTTGATTACGATGAATAAAAAGATAAGAGGACGAAGAAAATGGAATTAATGTATGCAAGCACAAGAGACGCAAATGAAAAAGTGACAGCATCACAGGCAATTTTAAAAGGACTGGCAAATGATGGCGGTTTATATGTACCGACTGAGATTCCGTCTTTGGATGTAAGCATGGAAGAACTTTCTAAGATGACTTATCAGGAGACTGCCTATGAAGTGCTCAAACTGTTTCTGACAGATTATACAGAGGAGGAACTGAAAAACTGTATTAATGCTGCCTATGATAGTAAGTTTGATACAGAAGAGATTGCACCGTTGGTGGATGCGGATGGTGCGTATTATCTTGAATTGTTCCATGGTCCGACGATAGCTTTTAAAGATATGGCATTATCCATTCTGCCACATCTTCTGATCACTGCTGCAAGAAAGAACAATGTCAAAAATGATATTGTGATCCTGACTGCTACTTCCGGCGATACCGGAAAAGCAGCACTGGCAGGATTTGCAGATGTAAAGGGAACGAAGATCATTGTATTTTATCCAAAGAATGGTGTCAGCCCGGTACAGGAAAAACAGATGGTAACACAGAAAGGTGATAATACCTTTGTTGTCGGTATCCACGGTAACTTTGATCAGGCACAGACCGGCGTTAAGAAAATGTTTTCAGATACAGAGCTTGCAAAGGAGATGGATGCTGCAGGATATCAGTTTTCTTCTGCAAACTCGATCAATATTGGACGTCTGGTTCCGCAGATCGCATATTATGTCTATGCATATGCAAAATTATATGCAAACGGTGTGATCGCAAAAGATGAGAAGATCAATATTGTGGTTCCTACCGGTAACTTTGGAAATATCCTGGCTGCATTTTATGCAAAAAATATGGGAATCCCGGTTGCAAAACTGATCTGTGCTTCAAATGAGAACAAAGTCCTTTATGATTTCTTCTCCACAGGCACATATGATAAGAACCGTGAATTTATGCTGACAAGTTCTCCTTCTATGGATATTCTGATCTCCAGTAATTTAGAGCGTCTGATCTACCGTATTGCCGGAGAGGATGCAGCTAAGAATGCGGCATTGATGAAAGAACTTAATACAACTGGTAAATACGAGATTACATCAGAGATGAAAGAGAAACTTGCTGACTTTTACGGCAATTATGCGAGTGAGAAAGAAACTGCGGATACCATCCGCGATCTGTATGAGAAAACCGGTTATGTGATTGATACACACACAGCAGTTGCTGCATCCGTATATCACAAGTACAAAAAAGACACAAATGATGCGGAAACAAAGACTGTGATCGCTTCCACAGCCAGCCCATTTAAATTCAGCAGAAGTGTTATGGATGCCATTGATCCAAAATATGATTCTTTATCAGAGTTTGAATTAGTGGATGAATTAAGCAAGATCGGTAACGTAAAAATCCCGCAGGCAATAGAGGAGATCCGTAGTGCTGAGGTACGTCATAAGACGGTATGCGAAGTAGAAGAGATGCCAAAGGTTGTAAAACAGTTCCTCGGAATGTAAAAAGAATAGAAAACGGCTGTGCCCAAAGGCACAGCCGTTTTTACTGTTCATAATAACAGTCACTCTATTGTTCATGATGTACCTGTTTACAGTTCATTATGAATCAACTCAAATATAAAATGTATTGTTCCGAATGAATAAACAATCGGTAACATATATGCCTCGTGTTCAAATGTGACCAGTTCATCTGTGACAACATTTGGAACATCAAGCTGCAGTTCAAGCCCCTGTTCGTTTGACATATTAACGTTGAACAGACCATTATGGAGATTTAAGAAATCTTCGAGAGAAGACTGTACATATTCGTCAAAACTGTGAAAATCTTCATCGACATAACGGGATGCAAATGCAATGCAGGTGCTTTCCGGCATATCGATATAAGTACGAATGGAAAATTTACCATTGATCTGCTGCCTGATACAATAGTTTGTCGGATATTCTTTACAAAGTTCAGGGCGAACCGGTGAAAAATCATCCCCGATAAAACGAACGAGATCGTTAAATAAGAGATGCAGGAAAGAAAGCTCTCCAGGTGAAAGCGGACGCTCAGCAATAACAAAGAAATTTTCTACAAGGTGATCTACAATATCCTTCGTTTCAGCGGACATATCTGCATCGTAAAGTTCATTCTCAGACTGATAACCGATGATGAGAGACTGGAGCTGCTCATTATTAATAACACCATCATTTAATAATGCCTGACCAAGAAGTAAGAAATTAGGATTCTGTGTCTGCAGCAGCTCCGTAACCTGAGCTTCTGTCAGATAACCTTCCCGGATGGCAAGTTCACCGAAACGTTTGTCTTCATGTGTCTGCATGATGATTACGCGGTCCACTTCACTGGCTGACATATAGCCTGCATGCATGGCAAGGGTTCCTAATTTTGGATGTTCGTTATTTGCTTCCTGCATGGCATGCATCAGCTGTTCTTTTGTGATCCCGTGTGATAATAAATAGTTTCCGAAAAATTGAGCGTACATGTCTATCTCCCTTCAAATCTTGAAGTAATAATATGTTCGATCTGATCCGCATTGATCGGTTTCTGGATAAAATCACTGGCACCTGCCTCAATGGCTTCGCGGAGCTGGGACTGCGTACCAACAGAAGAGACAATAATGATAGTAGCATCTGGATCAAAATCAGTAATCTCATGTATGACAGCATTGCCATCTTTGATCGGCATAACGATGTCAAGAAATACAAGCGAAGGGGATTCTTTTTTGTAAATATCAATAGCATCCTGTCCGTTTGCAGCCTCTAAAAATGTTGGTGTGCCAAACTGGGAGAGGATATCCTTTAACTGTTTTCTTGCTAAAATAGAATCGTCACTGATGAGAATTTTTGTGTCATCAAATTTCATGGTTTTTTGCCCCCATCTATAAGTATGTTATTTTCATTTTACACTAATCGGCGCAAGAGTTCAATGTTTCTTGACCGAAAATATTGGATTTTATGTAAAAAAACAAAACAAAACGTTCAGTTGCACCAATTTTATATTGCGTTTATAATAAAAATATGGGACAAAAAGAATGTCAAAATAAGAATTTTTATGCTGGAGGTTTAAAATGAAAGTAATGCTTGTATTTGACGCAGTGATTCTGCTTTTTGGGATTTATATGGTGATATCGTCACTTCAGATGAAAAAAAGCGGCAGGATCAATGCTATGGTGATCGCTGAGGAAGAGATGAAAAAATGTAAGGATACGGCGGGATTTATTGCATTTATTTACTGGAGAGAGGCGGTGTTTGGAGGAATCGTGGCACTGGTGGGACTGATTGGTATCATCAACGAACTCACAAATTTCTTAGGAAAACTGACGCTGCTGGAACTTGTGATTTTCCTTGGATCTTTTTTGTGGTTTCAGAACAGTTTAAAGACTGCCAGGGAAAAGTTCCTGCATATTTAAGATGTTGATCAGATGGCAGTCACACAGCCATCACATAAGCCGGTTATAGTAATGAATAGAAAAAATGTCAATTTGTGGGAGAAAATGGGACGTTATGGAACGTATTTTAGTTGTAGACGATGAGGATAAGATCCGTGCGATCATTCGAAAATATGGGGAATTTGAAGGATATGAGATCGCGGAGGCACATGACGGAATGGAAGCAGT
>OGXL01003552.1_pt1 | contig 10312 bp, 6 predicted proteins | sample 1576311 | NCBI WGS metagenome assembly OGXL01 (sample SAMEA3541564, study PRJEB24748) | human gut metagenome | biome: human gut; feature: human-associated habitat; material: faeces | place: China | collected 2012 | reverse complement strand
ATTTCTCTGAACTTCTTGAAATCGATTGTTCTTGCATATGCACTTGCACCTGCAATAATCATCTTAGGCTTACATTCCTTTGCAATTCTTAACACTTCATCATAATCTATAAAACCTTCAGAAGTTACACCATAAGGAACAATGTGAAAATATTTACCTGAAATATTAACAGGTGAACCGTGTGAAAGATGTCCACCACAGTCAAGGCTCATACCCATAACTGTGTCGCCCGGCTCTACCATTGCAAAGAATGCTGCAAGGTTAGCCTGTGCACCTGAGTGTGGCTGAACGTTTGCATACTCACAGCCAAAGAGCTTTTTAGCTCTCTCAATGGCAAGAGTTTCAACAACATCCACATATTCGCATCCGCCATAGTAACGTTTTCCCGGATAACCCTCTGCATATTTATTCGTAAGCGGGCTTCCCATAGCTGCCATAACGGCCTTACTTACAAGGTTTTCTGATGCAATAAGCTCAATGTGTGTTCTCTGTCTTGTGAGTTCGTCCTCCATAGCTTTCGCTACTTCAGGGTCGTAATTTAAAACTTCATCAAATGAATACATTGTGCAACCTCCGTATAATTATTAATTTTTTGTATATTCTATTATAATATAATCAAATCTTAAACAAGTCAATAGCATTTGCCAAAGCTGATGAATTCTGGTTAAGATTCTGTGCTGCCTCATTAAGTGCTTCAACCTGCTGAAGCTGACGGTTAGCTGTTTCTGTTACCTCTTCTGATGCCGCAGCAGTCTCCTGTGACACAGCTGAAATACTCTGAATTGCATCTATTGTCTGTGCCTTTGCATCCGCTATTGTATCAATACCGTTTGTAATTTCATCAAGATTACTTATGAGTTCTGTAAACTGTTCCTGAATCTTGTCAAATACATGCTCAGCATTCTGAAGAGATTCGCCCTGGATTTCAACAACATCTTCTGCTTTCTTTGCAATATTGACTGTATCATTAGTCTTTGCATTAATATCATCAACAATCTTACGGATTTCATTTACAGAATCCACAGACTGTTCTGCAAGCTTTCTGATTTCATCAGCAACTACAGCAAAGCCTCTTCCTGCTTCACCGGCTCTTGCAGCTTCTATTGAAGCATTGAGAGACAAAAGATTAGTCTGCTCTGCAATTTCATTAATTGCACCAATAATATGTGCAATTGACTTTGATGAATCTTTAAGTTTTGTAATTTCTTCGATAACCTGATTTGTTATCTGAACTGTACTTTCCGCATTGCCTTTAAGTTCCTGTATTGATGTCATTCCGCTTTCAACGATTTTTGATGTATCATCTGCAATGCGTGCAATCTTGTCTGAATTATCAGATACAAGATTAATCTTATCTGAAAGATTATCCATCTGTCTTAAACAATCCTCAGAATCTTCTGCCTGTTGGACAACACCATGTTCAATTTCCTGAATTGCAACAGTAATCTTTTGTGTATCATCAAGAAGCTGCTGTGCATTCTGTGCAACGGTTTCAACGGAATTATCAACCATGCCCGATATATTCTTTGTCTGTTCAATAAGACTCTTTACGTTGCTAATCATGCCGTTTGTACTCTTTCCGAGTATTGCAAATTCATCATGCCCCTTAACATCAACATTTATTGTAAGGTCACCAGCCGCAGCTTTTTCAAGCCTATCCATAATATGCTTGATTGCCTTGATAATATTTGTAGAAAGGAAACCGGCAATTATAATTGCAATTATAATTGATGCAATAACAACACCTACAGAAACATATTTTATTGTATTTGCCTGTGCAAGAATTGTACTCTGAGGAATCATTGCACATACCATAAATCCGTCATCTGTCACGCTATATACGAAAAGCTGGCGTTTCCCGTTATATTTAACAAACTTGCTTCCGCTCTTTTCCTCACCATTAACAGCTGTCTCATAAAACTCTTTGTCAGATATATACTTTGCATTACTGTCTGCATTATCCGTTGCACCTATCTCACCGCCATCCGGAGCAATAAGAAGTACCATGCTGTTCTTACCAAGATCAATATCTTTAAGTGTATCTGATACATAATCCGACTTTAAATCATAGAATATGTAACCTACACCCTTTCCTGAATTACCGGAAAGCTGACGTCCAAAGCTTACAGAATAATCTTTTGCACCCTTTTGGTCGAGGTAATCTCTTGATGTAAACCATGCTGATTTATTTTTATCAATTGTCTGTCCCTCTGATGCTGCCTTAACACTGTTATACTCACCAGTAGGATTCATTGATGTGGCACTTGTAAAAATATTCTTTCCGTTTTTACCAATTACATATACCGCCTTTACAGCCTTATTTCCAAGTGCTGTAGATGACAGATTAGTATTGAGATTATCATAAACATTTTTCTCATTAAGCGGGTCTGATGCAAGCGAACCTGAATAATACGATCTAACATCGGCATTATTAGCAAAATCATTTGCAAGTGCCTTAATATTAGAAAACATCAAAGTATAATAATCTGCTGTTTTCTGTATCGTTGACACTGAAGTTTCCATGAAGCTTGACTTTATGGCATTTGCTGCTGTCTCATACGAAACCACACCAAGAAGCACTATAAGAAGTACCGGAATTATAAATGCACTAATAAGCTTAAACTTTATGGATATTCCATTTTTAAAGCCAGCCGAAAGCTTGAATTTTCCAAGATTTTTCATTAAATCTTCTGTTTTTTTGCTTTCTGTTTTTGCTTTTTTGTTATTCTTGTTTTTTCTCTTCTTTTTCCTGCCGCCAGAAGTTTTATTATCTTCTTCAGACTGCAAATCATTTTCTGCAAATAAATCCTGCATGACATCGTTACTGTCAACAGTTAAATCATTACTACTGTCTTCTGTTAAATCATCCTGCAAAATATCATCATCAATATTATCTTCTGGTTCAGAAGATTGAGATGATTCAGACTCATCTGACTGAACATCTTCAGATATAACATCATCGCTAACATTTACATCATTACCTGACTCATCATACTGTTCAACAGCGGTCTCTGCGTCAATCACGTCGATGTCATTGTTGTAATTCTCATTAGCTGTTTCTTCTGATGATACGTCTGTTATTAAATTTTCGCTTTCCTGATTTTTTTCTTCAAAATCTCCCATACACGTATACCTCTTTCTAATGCTCTTTCCTTTTGCAACAGCAACACAGCACTTTTAGTATCTCTTTTTATTTATCGTCTTCTTCAACATCTATATTTATTGAAAGTTCCCTTAACTGTTTCTCATCAACCACATCAGGTGCATTTGTAAGAAGACATGATGCATCTTTAACCTTTGGAAATGCTATTACATCACGGATGCTGTCTCTCTTTGCCATAATCATTACAAGTCTGTCAAGACCATATGCAAGACCTGCGTGTGGTGGTACACCATACTTAAACGCATCAAGAAGGAATCCGAACTTTTCATATGCCGCTTCATTTGTAAACCCAAGTGCATTAAACATTCTCTGCTGTACATCTGCCTGATGAATTCTTACTGAACCACCACCGATTTCTGTACCGTTAAGTACAATATCATATGCCTTTGCACGTACTGCACCAGGGTTAGTCTCAAGCATATCAAGATCTTCATCCATAGGCATTGTAAACGGATGATGCATTGCCACAAATCTGTTCTCTTCATCAGACCATTCAAACTGAGGAAATTCTGTTACCCATAAGAATCTGAATTCATTCTTGTCAAGAAGTCCAAGCTGGTCTGCAAGTTCAACTCTGAGTGCACCAAGAACATTCCATACAATCTTATTCTTATCTGCCGCAAAGAGAAGTAAATCACCATTTTCTCCATCCATTGCCTTGATAAGTGACTGCATTTCTTCTTCTGTCATAAACTTCGCAAATGATGATTTAACTGTTCCATCTTCATGAATAGCAATATAGGCAAGTCCTTTTGCACCATAACCCTTTGCAAAATCAACAAGTGCATCAATCTTTTTACGAGGCATTGCACCCTGACCCTTAACATTAATACCACGTACTGAGCCACCATTTTCAATAGCACCTGTAAATACTCCGAATCCACAGTTTTTAACTATATCTGTAACATTTTTAAGTTCCATGCCAAATCTCAAATCAGGCTTATCTGAACCGAATCTGTCCATGGCCTCCTGCCATGTCATTCTCTGGATTGGAAGCTTAACTTCAACTCCAAGAACCTCTTTAAAAAGGTGTGCAAGAAGTCTTTCATTTACATCAATAACATCATCTACATCAACAAAAGAAAGCTCCATATCTATCTGTGTAAATTCAGGCTGTCTGTCTGCACGTAAATCCTCATCACGGAAACATCTTGCAATCTGCATATATCTGTCATAACCTGAACACATGAGCATCTGCTTAAAAAGCTGTGGTGACTGCGGAAGTGCATAGAACTTACCAGGATGAATACGGCTAGGTACAAGATAATCTCTTGCTCCTTCCGGTGTACTCTTTGTAAGCATTGGTGTCTCTATCTCAAGGAATCCTTCATTGGCAAGGAATGCTCTTGTAAGCGTGGCAACCTTGCTTCTCATAATAATATTTGATTGGATATCCGGTCTTCTTAAATCCAGACATCTGTACTTTAATCTCAAATCTTCCTTCGTATTGATATTAGCTTCGATTGGAAATGGTGGTGTCTCTGATTCTGAAAGAATTCGGAGCTGTGATGCAACAACTTCTATATCACCTGTTTTAAGATTTTCATTTACTGCACCTGAACGCTTCTCAACCTTTCCGACTACAGCTATAACATATTCATTTCTAAGTGTATATGCTTTATCAAATCCTTCTTTTCCAACTGAATTTTCATCAAATACAATCTGCAAAAGGCCGCTTCTGTCCCTCAAATCCACAAATATAAGCGAGCCAAGATTTCTTCTTGTCTGAACCCAGCCCATAACTGTTACAGTCTCGCCTACATTGGCAGCTGATACCTCCGTACATCTATGTGTTCTTTTTAAGCCTACCATTGCTTCAGCCATTACTAACTTTCCTCCTGTAAATAACATAATTATTATTTATTATAACATGTTATTTAATTATAACATATTATTGTCAAAAAATATTCTTTTTCTTTCAATCATTTCATTAATTCTTGAAATATAGCTTGTCAGGTCTTTTACATTCTCGACACGCTCTATCCGCGGACTCGGTTGGTCCGCATCAAATACCGCTTTTGTTGATGCACCTGCACCCATGGCTATTATTGTCTGTTTTTCCTCCATAATAAGAATATTATAAATACATTCTTTTCCAGGAACAGAATAACCTACATTTTCAAGATTTCCTGCCATATTTTTCTGACGATACATATAATATGGCATACAGCCGATATCACCGGCATACTTTTGTGCAAGACTCACAGTTTCATCGCTGTTTTCAAACTTCAGGTCTTCATATTTTTCACGCCATATATTGAGTGCGGCTGCCCTCTTTATCGCAAGCGAATGAACAGTCAGACTCTCCGGCTTTAACTCTTTTATTTTGTCAAGTGTATACCGCAGTTCATTAATTCCTTCACCCGGAAGTCCAAGAATAATATCCATATTAATATTATCAAAGCCAACGCTTCTTGCAAGTTTAAATGCTTCCTCAACCTGCGTGGCACTATGTCTTCTCCCAATAATTTCAAGAGTCTTGTCATTCATCGTCTGCGGATTTATAGAAATCCTGTCAACACCATGTTTTTTTAACACTTCAAGCTTCTGTACCGTCACACTGTCAGGTCTTCCCGCCTCTACAGTCAGCTCTTTTACGGTACTCATGTCAAAGTCTGCTTCAAGCTCATTAAGCAGCCTGTCAAGCTGTTCAGGTTCAAGTGTGGTCGGCGTTCCGCCTCCAAAATATACTGTATCGAGACGTCTGCCTTTCATTCTGTCCGCAACAAATCTCATTTCTTTGACAAGTGCATCAAGATACAAATCAACTTTGGATCTGTTAGCTGCAAGTGAATACGATGTAAATGAACAATACAGACATGTTGTCGGGCAAAACGGAATTCCTATGTAAATACTGTAACCATTTGTATAATCAATGTCTTCAAGAATCTTTTTCTCTGTCTTTGCGACCTGCATTGCAAGTTCTGCTTTATCATGAGACACAAAATGCTTTTCTTCAAATTCTGACATGATCTCCTCATCAGAATTACCAGCTTCTAACATTGAATATGCAATTTTACTTGGTCTTACACCTGTAAGATATCCCCAGGGGAGATTTTTTCCCGTATCACCCTGAAGCTTTAAATACAGATTTTTCTTAAATCTGTCATGTGCCTCTTTCTTTGAAACACCTTCACACATTGAAGTATCTGCATATATAACCGTATCCTCATCCGTAAGCCGGGAGTCGTCTTTTAAAAGCGATGTCTGCATTCTAGGATAAAACGACTTTATAAGCACTTGTGCATCATCATAAAAATTAGAATTCCGCAAATCTACATAAATCATATTTTTCTCATTTCTGTTATTAATTTTTATATTGCAGCCAGACAGATATTTTACTGGCAATATGGATTATATTTCTTTTCATGGGCAATTGATGTGCTCTCACCATGCCCCGGAAATACAACTGTATCATCAGGCAGTAAAAACAATTTATCTTTTATGCTTGAAACAATATCTGAAAAACTTCCCGTTGCAAAATCTGTCCTTCCAACTGATTCAGCAAACAAAGTATCACCTGAAAAAAGCACAGATGCATCTTTAACATAATATGACACACCGCCTGATGTATGTCCCGGCGTATGAATTACTTCTATATCTATTCCGGCTGGATTAATATGTTGTTTATCTTTAATCCAGACATCTGCCTCAAGTGTTATCTTAGCTCCCATATGAGCCGAAAGATTCTTGTATGCATCTGCCAGAAGTTCCTTTTCATGCTCACCCGCGTACACTTTTATTCCATATTTAACGGCAAGCTGCCTTGCTGCACCTATATGGTCATAATGGCCATGAGTTATAAGTATTGCACATGGATGACATTTGTTTTTTTCAATCAAAGCACTAATCTGTGGCTCATTGCCAGCCGGGTCAATTATAACTGCTTCGTCTGTATCTTTGTTTATCAGGAGATAACAGTTTGTTGAAACTCCCGGTATTACAGTATAATCAATTTTTATATTCATATTATTTCTCCAGTTTTTAATCAGCCTGCTGTTCTTGCTATATCTGTAACGCCTTCGATATTTCTAAGCTTTTCTACAAGCCTGTTAAGCTCATCTTTTCCATGTATGTCAAATCCAAGATTAATTGTTGCAATACCTTTCTTATTAACACGGCTGTTCATAAATTTAACATCTATGTTAGCTTCTGTAAATATTCTTGATATATCTACAATAAGTCCGGTTCTGTTAGCTGCAAAAATATTAATCTCAGTGCTGTATTTATCAGCAGATGAATCAACCTGCTCCCATTCAGCCTCAATGAGACGTTCTCTCTCATTTTCAGGAAAATTAATAACATTTACACAGTCTGTACGATGTATTGTAACACCTCTTCCTCTTGTTACAAATCCGACAATCTCATCACCCGGCACCGGATTGCAGCACTTTGAAAATCTTACGGCTACATCATGTATGCCTTTGACTACTATACCGCCACGTGTTTTTTTATATTTATCTTTATTCTTTGCTTCCTGCTGTACAATGCCTTCCAGTACATCATTATCAGTAACTTCGGCTTTCTTGCGTTTTTCATTTTCCTCAACAAGCTTATTGACAACCTGACCTTCCTTTAATCCGCCATGTCCGACAGATGCCAGAAGTGAATTCCAGTCTTTAAAGCCATACTTGTTAAGTGTCTTTTCCTGATTTTCAGGTTTCATAATATCAGAAAGAACAATACCTTTTGTCTTACAGTAATTAGTTATAAGCTCCTTGCCCTTTAAAATATTATCTTCTTTTAACTCCTGCTTAAACCATTGATTAATCTTGTTTCTTGCCTGCGTGCTCTTGACAATATTAAGCCAGTCACGGCTCGGTCCTTTTGAATTCTGCGATGTGATAATCTCAACTCTGTCACCGCTCTTTAATTCATAATCTATGGTTACAAGTTTGCCGTTGACTCTTGCACCTACCATCTTATTGCCGACTGCACTGTGAATGCTGTATGCAAAATCAACAGGGCATGAACCGGCCGGAAGATTCTTGACATCACCTGTAGGTGTAAAACAATATATATTATCTGAAAAAAGATTCAAATCACTCTTAATAGAAGAAAGAAATTCTTTGTTATCAGACATCTCTGTCTGCCATTCAAGCATCTGGCGAAGCCAGCTAAGCTTTGCCTCTTCATTGGAAGGTGCACCGCTCTTGCCTTCTTTATATTTCCAGTGTGCCGCAATACCATACTCAGCAGTTCTGTGCATCTCATAAGTACGAATCTGCACCTCAAACGGCTGTCCGTTAGAAGCAATCAATGTTGTATGAAGCGACTGATACATATTAGGCTTAGGCATTGCTATATAATCCTTGAAACGTCCCGGGATTGGCTTATACATCTCATGTATTACACCGAGTGCAGCATAACAGTCCTTTACTGTGTCAACCTTGATTCTTACTGCAAAAATATCATAAATCTGGTCAAGTGTCTTATTCTGGTTGACCATCTTTCTGTAAATAGAAAAGAAGTGCTTTACTCTTCCGTCAATCTCTGCCTCTATTCCGGCATTGCTTATGTGCATTCCGACTTCTTTTATAATGCTCTTGATAAATGCTTCCCTGCCGGGTCTGTTGAGATTTACCTGCTCAACAAGATCGTTGTATACATCAGGCATAAGATATTTCATTGAAAGGTCATCAAGTTCAACCTTAATCTTTGAAATACCGAGCCTGTGTGCAATAGGAGCGTATATTTCCATAGTCTCTCTTGACTTTTCAATCTGCTTAGCCGGTGACTGGTATTGCATTGTTCTCATATTGTGAAGTCTATCAGCAAGCTTTATCATAATTACACGGATATCTTTTGCCATAGCAAGAAACATCTTACGAAGATTCTCTGCCTGGACTTCTATTTTATCATGCTCATAGTTGAGCTGTGTAAGCTTTGTAACGCCATCAACAAGAAGTGCAACTTCAGAGCCGAATTCTTTTTCTACATCTTCACTTGTCATAACTGTATCTTCAACTACATCATGCAAAAGACCCGCTATAATCGACTCCTTATCAAGCTCAAGTTCTGCAAGTATAATTGCAACACAAAGAGGATGAATTATATATGGCTCACCCGACTTTCTCTTCTGTCCTTCATGTGCCTTGTAAGCGACCTTATATGCTTTCTCAATATCAGATAAATCCGATGACGGATGATATTTTTTAATCTCTGTGATTAAATCCTGATAAAGCACCTCCGGGCTTGTGAAATCCGCAGGAGTATCCACCGGTCTCTCAACTTCTTTTGTTTTAATATTCTTATCCTGTTCAAGTACAATCTTTTCCGGCATACCATTACCTCCGCTTCATCATCAGCTCCAGCTGTGTCTCTTTCTAGTTTTAATATTAATTATATATTCTACCATCTGAAAATACAAGTAGTCAATTACTGTATAATCCCTTGTTTTTCACGAAAACTGAGCATTATACATACTGTAATAAAACTGTTTTTTATCAAGCAGTTCCTGATGTGTTCCCTGCTCTACAATATTGCCGTCTTTTACCACAAGAATCCTGTCTGCATTCTGTATTGTAGACAGTCTGTGTGCAATGACAAATACAGTGCGTCCCTGCATCAGGGCGTCCATTCCCCGCTGTACGATAGCCTCTGTACGTGTATCAATAGAGGATGTTGCCTCATCTAAGATCATAACTGGCGGGTCTGCAGCGGCTGCTCTGGCAATGGAGATCAGCTGTCTCTGTCCCTGAGATAAATTCTCACCATTTCCGGTAATAACAGTCTCATAGCCTTCCGGCAGACGGGTGATAAAGTCATGGGCACCAGCCAGTTTTGCTGCTCCTATGCACTCGTCATCTGTTGCATCCGGGTTACTGTAGCGGATATTTTCCATTACAGTACCTGTAAACAGGTTGGTATCCTGTAAAACAATACCTAAAGAATGGCGCAGATCTGACTTTTTGATCTTCCTGATATTGATGCCATCATAACGGATGGTTCCATCAGAAATATCATAAAAACGATTGATCAGATTAGTGATAGTAGTCTTTCCGGCACCAGTCGCACCTACAAAAGCTACCTTCTGGCCAGGTTCTGCATACAGTGTAATATTATGAAGAACTGTCTTACCAGGATCATAACCATGCTGCAAAGCCTGTTTTCCCTGTGGAATTTAACATTCTCCACTGAGTTTTCCAC
>OGXL01003550.1_pt1 | contig 10313 bp, 13 predicted proteins | sample 1576311 | NCBI WGS metagenome assembly OGXL01 (sample SAMEA3541564, study PRJEB24748) | human gut metagenome | biome: human gut; feature: human-associated habitat; material: faeces | place: China | collected 2012 | reverse complement strand
TCAACGGAATGTCCGGAGAATCGATGACACCGTGAAGCAAGGTCAGGAAGTCGGGTGCCAGTGTGCGTCGATCAGTCCGGGCATCAGGAATTTTCCCTTTCCGTCAAGAATGGTAACATTGGGAATTCCGTCCGTAGGGATCGGACTTTCTGAAACGGTTTTAATCCGGCTGTTTACCACCAGCACATTTCCCCGGCCGGTCTGTTCGCTGCTTCCATCGAAAATTTGAACGTTATTGATTAAAATACTATTGTCCATGATACATTATTAATTGGTGAGTACTGTTGGTATAACCCGTCTGAGGATTATTAGTTTAGCTGCAGGACTGATAAACTTCGTTAAGTGAGAGATTTATTCCGGTCTCTTCCTAAAAAACTTTACTCAATATGGGATGACTTTCTGTCTGATGATTTCTATCAATGTATTGGGCGTTTTATTTCGTATCGTTAATCAACAGAAATCTTCCGTCCGGTCAGGATTATTAAAATGAAATAATTAGAAAGTTCTAATAACTTTCTACATTGCAGTGTTTATAGGGATTCCGGGCATAGATTTCTTCCATTTGATAGACTGTATTTTAAGCTCGAATGATATCGGGTTGAACCTATTCTTTTTGCTATACGTTCTCTTTTTATAGACGAAGTAACTAAACCCGTCACATTTCAGCCGGTAAATGTGGCATATTGTCTCACTTTTAAACATATATGAATATGAAAACTTTATTCATTTTTCTATTTGTTTTGCTTGCATTTTACTCCTGCGATACGGATGAACCGATCAGCGCAGAAGACTTATCGGCTGCAACCGGTACTAATACGGATGAGGTCGATGTAGCTTCCAGGTCGGGCAGCTATCTGATCTGGCTTAATGGAATGAGTGCGGAAACAAAGAAAGTTGCAGATCAACTGCAAACCGTGAACCACTACGACAAGATGGTGGCTTTTAATGATTTACCAGGGACAGACAAGGTGGAAACCTTGGAAACCATGGCAAAAGATTCTTTGAACGATCTGACAATTGTAGGCAGTGTTGCCGATTTCATAGCAGGTACTTACAGTCCTGAGATGATACAGGACATCCGTCACAATCGTCAGGGAGTCATCTTAATTGCCAAAGACGGTAAGGGAGAAGATTTGAAGGCGCAAATGCTTAAACTTTTCGGGCTTTATGTAGATAAGGGATATTATAAAGTCAGCTTTCCGCGTGAACAGCGCTATGCCTATTATGACGCAAACGATCCGGATGCTTTGAAGAAGCTTTGCGGAACGGGTGGTCTCAATCCTCACACCCGTAGCATGTTGGGCTCTCCCGGACCGACGGATGATCCTTCGGCTCCGGAAGTTACCGAACGGGCTTTGCATGCTATGAAGAAGATCTATATCAGCAATCGGTATTATGTATATACCAGTGATTATAAATATCACATGACCGGATATGAGACGTTATTACCCTATACTGCTGATATCAAAGAGTATCTCCCGAGGGATGATAAAAAGTATGATGGGATGGTCGATCGCGAATGGACCATTGATGCTTATAATCTGCGTATTTACGCACCGACCAATGGAGATAATATGCTTGCTGTTTATAGTTCGGGTGGAAATGGTTTTTCCAACAGGCTCGACCATTCATTGGTATCTTTGAATAATGCACCGATGTATGAACTTTGGGCATTGATATGGGGATTGCGAAACAATGCTTATACAAAGATTAATATCCGTGACGACCAAAGTTCACAGTTGAATCTCAAACTGATTGACTTTGCGCCGGGTTTGCCGGAGACAGAGAGTACCATTGAGCATGCATACGAAAAGAGCGTGGGATTTGATTTGGGAGCGACTCCGGTTTTAAAGGGTGAGTATCGTTGGGGCAAGTCCATTACATATCAGTTGGCGGAAATGACCCGTGAGGTGACTCGTACCATTACCGATGCCGAGATGAGTTATTGCTGGAAGTGGTATCCTGAAACGCTTTTCCGGGGTAGCAAGGCTATGAATGCAGAGGGGATGATCGATGCTGTTACTATGATTTCGCCTGCATGGTATGATATTCTCTATGATCATGTGGCGGGAACTCCGGGTACGGATAATCCTTTCTGTGACTATGACAACGACTTGCAGTTTAACCAGAATCTGCTCAATTACGAGCAGCAATGCGCCATTACTGCCCGGACAACCGGTGCGTCGGCCGGTGTTGTAGCCATCGAGATAACCGATGGAATGGTCTTACAGCGTGGAGGAGCTTGGTTTACGAGTTGGGGAGCGGCAGTGATTCATTCTTTGCCGAGCAGTGCCGGAACAGCTTACAATACCACTGTGGATGTACACAAAACCACTACAGTGTGGATAGACTATAATAACTGGTAAAACGAACCATTAAAAAAGATTATGATGAAAACAAAAATGATATATATGATACTTCTGTTCTCAAGTATTCTTTTCGGGGGATGCGTTAGGGATGTCATTGATGATGTTCCGGGGACGGATGAGGACTATGCGGCAGATAAGAAGGACGTGGTCCTGATACGTATGGGAACTAACGATGCGGAAGTGAAAGATATTACATCCCGCTTGTTCAACAACATTCCTTCTTCCTGGGAAATAGGGAAGAAGACCATTGTGGACTATGACAAGATGAAAGATCCTGAGACGGAACTTAATGCCGACATCAAGAATCCGAAGATTTATATGACGGTCATTTTGAATATCGATGATGTTATCTCCGGTATGCAAAAGCGTCCTCTTATTTTTTTGCATTTTGCGGGCAAAACGGGGGTATTGTGGTGTCATAGTAGTGGGGAAAGGTAACGTAGCAAGCATAGGGAGTGTAGCCACTCCCGGCAGAAATGCTTGCTGGGGAGTACCCCAGACCCCCAAGAAACGAGGTGAAACTATGACGAACCGAACCCGAAAAATTGTTCTGCGTGTTCCCGTGACGCCGGAGGAACGGGAACTTATCCGGCAGAAGATGGCTCTGCTGCATACCCGGAACTTTTCTGCATACGCCCGGAAGATGCTGATAGACGGTTATGTTGTCCACATCGACACCACCGACATCCGGGCGCAAACCGCCGAACTGCAAAAGATTGGTGTCAACGTCAATCAGATCGCACGGCGGCTGAACAGCATGGGGCCGCTGTACACACAAGACGTTGCGGACATCAAGGGAGCATTGGCGCAGATATGGCAGTTACAAAGATACATCCTATCAAGTCAACGCTGAAAAAGGCATTGGACTACATCGAGAATCCGGCCAAGACGGACGAAAAAATGCTGGTGTCCTCCTTTGCCTGCTCCTACGAAACCGCCGACATCGAATTTGAACTGCTGCTGTCACAGGCCATGCAGAAAGGCAACAATCTGGCCCACCACTTGATACAGTCTTTTGCGCCGGGCGAAACCACGCCGGAGCAGGCCCACGAGATTGGTCGACAGCTTGCAGATGAAGTCCTGCAAGGAAAATATCCCTATGTACTGACCACGCACATTGACAAGGGGCACGTCCACAACCACATCATTTTCTGTGCTGTGGACATGGTGAACCAGCGGAAGTATGTTTCCAACCGGCGGAGCTATGCTTACATCCGGCGCACCAGTGACCGACTTTGCAAGGAACACGGCCTGTCCGTGGTAATGCCCGGCCAAGACAGAGGCAAGAGCTATGCCGAGTGGGACGCACACCGCAAGGGCACAAGCTGGAAGGCGAAGCTGAAAGCTGCCATAGATGCAGCCATCCCGCAGGCCAAGGATTTTGACGATTTTCTGCGGCTCCTGCAGGAGCAGGGCTACGAGGCCAAGCGTGGCAAGTATGTTTCGTTCCGTGCGCCCGGACAGGAACGGTTCACCCGCTGCAAAACGCTGGGCGAAGCCTACACCGAGGAAGCCATCATCGAACGCATCAAAGGGCGGTTCGTGGAGCGGAAGCCCAAAGAAAACCGCAAAATTTCGCTGCGGATTGATTTGGAGAACAGCATCAAGGCCCAGCAGTCCGCAGGGTATGAGAAGTGGGCAAAACTCCACAATCTGAAACAGGCTGCCCGGACGCTGAACTTCCTGACGGAGCATGAAATTGATAGTTACCCGGATTTGGAAAGCCGGGTGGCCGAGATCACCGCCGCCAGCACCGAAGCTGCCGCCGCGCTGAAAGCAGCCGAACGCCGACTTGCAGAAATGGCCGTGCTGATAAAGGATGTTACTACCTGTAAGGAGCTGCGCCCGTTGGTGCAGGAGTATCAGCGGGCTGCTGACAAAAAGCAGTTCCGACGTAAGCATGAAGGAACCTTGATTCTCTATGAAGCAGCGGCGAAAGCTCTAAAAGAGCAGGGCTTTCAAAAGCTGCTCGACCTCTACGCCCTGAAAAACGAGTATAAGCAACTGGCCGAGCAGAAAGACCAGCTGCAGCGGCAGTACGCCGAAGCCAAACGCCAGATGCAGGAGTATGGCATTATCAAGCAGAATGTGGACGGTGTTCTATTCCAGAATCACAGGCAGGAGAGGGATAAGACTCTGTGAACATTACTTGACAACGACACATTACTTTTAGCTGAAATAATGTGCAATTGTCAATTCACTGTTGACGAACACACATTATTTCTATATAATATAATGTGTGAATGTCAAGTGAGGTGATAGCATGAACAACATGGGCAAAGTAGAAAAAATGGTGCAGTCTGCCCCCAATGGTATCATTACGGCCGCACAGTTGACGAAAGCCGGCTTACATCGGGGCTATCTGCATGATTTTGTCGAGAGCGGGGAACTATACCGTTTCGGGCGCGGCCTGTATGTACAGAGCAGTGCATGGGAAGATGATTTTTACCTGTTACAGCGGAAGTATAGTCGCGGCATCTATTCACATGATACTGCTCTCTATCTGCTGGGCTATTCTGACCGCACTCCGGCAAGGTACACTATGACCTTTCCCAAGGGTTACAACGCACTGTCTTTGAAGCAGGAAGATTTGATCGTCAAGCGTGCCATTCCAGAAAATTATGACTTTGGTATTATTGAAATCCAATCGCCATCCGGCAACCCGATTCGTGTTTACGATTTGGAACGGACGTTGTGTGACATCCTGCGCGGCAGCGGGAGCGATATACAAATTGTGGGCGCGGCTATGAAGCGTTATGCCGCATCCAAAGACAAAGACATTCACAAATTGATGCAGTACGCAGAACGACTTCGCGTGAAGCCCAAGGTTCTGCGCTACATGGAGATTTTACTATGATTACAAAAAATCCGATGCAGTTAAAAGCCTATATTAAAGAGAAAGCAGCCGAGAAGCATATTTCCGCGCAACTTGTGATGCAGAACTATATGCTGGAAAGACTGCTGGAACGCATTTCGCTTTCACCGTATAAGCATAACTTTATCATCAAAGGCGGCTTTCTAGTGTCGGCTATCGTTGGTCTGGACACACGGGCCACTATGGATTTGGACACGACCATCAAGGGCTTTACGCTGACCCATGAAGCCATCCTTTCCATTTTCAAAGATGTGTGCGCAGTCCAGATTGACGATGATGTGCAGTTTGAAGTTCTGGGCGTTGCAGACATCCGGGAAACGGACGATTATCCCGGAATTCGTGTGTCGCTGAAAGCCAACTACCCACCGATCAGCGTTCCGCTGACGGTGGATGTCACCACTGGCGATATGATAACGCCCCGCGAGATCGAGTACACCTTTTCAATGCTGTTCGACGACCGCACAATCAGCGTTCTGGCCTACAATCTTGAAACAGTTCTGGCCGAAAAGCTGGAAACCGTACTGTCCCGCAATATTGCAAACACCCGTCCGAGAGATTACTACGACATCTATATTCTGTATGCTCTGCGTGGGGCAGAGTGCGATAAGGCAACATTGCGGCGGGCACTGGAACGGACAACGGAAAAGCGTGGCAGTGCTAAAATTTTAACGCAGTATCAGGAGATTATGCGGGAAATCCGGGACAGCGATACACTCCGCAGGCAATGGAACAAGTATAGCAGGGAATACGACTATGCAAAGGACGTTTCGTTTGATGATACCTGCAATGCGATTGAAGAACTCTTGAACCATATTATGAAAGGTGACTTCGATTGACTTGGATTTTCAAGAGATGCTCAATAATGACACTTGGATTCTATAAAAACCAATACTCTAGAAAGAGGTAATCGAGCATGGCTACATTTAAGGATAGAGATGTTTTTGAGTACTGTGAAAAATTATACGAGCAGTTCAAAAAAATCGACAATGGGTACTATCCGCACAAACACGATGATGCTGTTTTTCAACAAGTGGCAAATCATTTTGCAATTAAGAAAAAGGATGCTGTAGATATTTATAACTCCTACTCAAAACTTGCAACTAAATTGGAGATGATGAGAATCAATCGCCTTCCTGAAAAAAAGCGCAAAGCGGCACTAATGAGAAGAATGCAGGATATTGTACTAAACAATAAAGATTTACCGTTTTATAAAAAAGAAGGTGAGCCTTCATCTCCTATACTTCCAACGACTGTTTCCCTTGAAAATGATTTGAAAGAACCAGTCATCAATGTTGCGAAAGCAGGATGGACGATACCATTGACAATTGAAGTCGAACAATTAGTAGAGCTTATAAATTGTCATGGAGCAGAAAGTATCGATTTGTTCTTTGAGAATTTCTATACAGAAGAAAGAATAAACAAATTGCAGGATATTATAGAAAGTTCCATAGAGAATCCCGGACAAAAAAAGCGATGGGAAGAATGCTGTAGCATATTTAAGCAAGGAATGTATTCTTCCTGCCTTACCGTTTTAACAACAATCCTTGAAGGAAAAATTTCGTCTTTTGGTGATAATCCGGAAGATGTACGTATGATGCGGATATGCAATTTCCAAATGGAGGAAGAGGGGAAAAAGGTAATAATGTAAAGAGCCTTTGCTGGCTTTCTATGTATGAGTATATTAGATTGCTTTTTGAAAAGAGCAATTTCTCAAAAGAAGAGCCAAACGCAGCGAATCGCCACTGGCTAGTTCATGGAAGAACAAGTCAAATCAATAATAAACTTGATTGTATTCGGCTTATTAACGCACTATCAACGTTGTCAAATCTCAAATAAATATAAGGCACATCACAATTAAAATATGATGTGCCCTATATACATTTACAAATTAGTGGCTAACAAAATCGAACCTCTGTCCGTCAAAGTCGGCGTCCATCATGCGCTCCAGTTTTGCAAGGGTGCTATTCGCCAGCCGCCGCATTTCCGTGTCCATATCCGGCAGGGCGGCCAGCATCCGTGCCATCGTGCGGCGGCGGTCAGAGGTGTGGTACATACAGATCAAATTTTCTTCTTCTACGCTGAAATTCATGGTCAGACCTCCATTTCGTGTTGTTTGCTGCGGGCCGCTGCCTTTTTCGGGCTGGCGGCCTGTTTTGTTTCGGAAAGCTGCTTGCGAACGGAAGCACGGGGTTTGCAAATGTTCTTATCTCGGTTCTCGTTTTTGTCAACCAGCGCGTAGATGCCAAAACGGTCTTTTACGCTGGACAGATGTAAAGATTTATACGGCAGCATGGCAAGCAGCTGGTCCGTGTCCCGGCTGGATGCCAGTTTGGTGAAGTAGGGCGATACCTCCACCATAAAATGATTCTTGTCCGGGCTGTTGGGAGCAGCCAGACGTTTCATGTCTGCCGCGATACGCTGCGCCTCGGCCTCGATCAGCCCAGTGTGCAGTGCCGCAAGGTGTTCTTTGAAGTCACCGGGCTGCGCTGCTCCTGCCGGATTGCAACTTTTAGAAGTTCCGGGTCGCGGGGCTGCATTTCATACCGCACGAGTTCACCGAAATATTTATCCGGGCGGCTGTCGAAATGCTCTTTCGGGCCAATCTCCCGCATCCCGCTTTCGTAGATCAGACGGTTGGCACCCATGGGCAGGGCGGCTTCCCGGATGTGCTGGAAATGCTACTGATAGTCCAATTCATACAGATTGCCTTGCACGGTTCCGTTGGCTGCGCCGGTCAGCTCCACCGCATAGGCAAGAATCCTGTCGTGGGTCTGCTCGCCGCAGAATTTCCATGTGTTGTAGGCTTGGGTGTCTTTGAGCAGCACATCCCGTTCCCGGAAGCAGAATGTTCCAGAGGGCCGGGACAGCCACAACAGCAGCTTATCTTCCGGCTGGTCGCTGCGGGCTGCTTCCCGCAGCATCTTGATGTCATAGGCAAAATCGCTCTGGTAGTATGCGGTGTTCTGGTGCATGATAGCTTCCAGCGCAGCGATCACATCCATATTTTCAAATTTCTGCACGGTTTACACCTCCAATTCCTTTGACTTTTCCCGTGGCTGTGTTTGCTTGCTCTGTTCCTTTTTTGCGGCATCCAGCTGTGCCCGGATGGACGGCTTTTTCGGTTTAGCTGCGCGGGATTTTTTGGCTTTCGGTGCCTTTTCTTCGGCCTTGACTGCGGCGGCAAGGTCCATCAGAGAAATTTGTTCCCCGGCCTTTGCTTTGGCTTCCAACTCACTTAAAGAGGGCGCATTGTTCAGCACACTGTCAATCATGTTTTCGTTCTGTTCGGTGGAAAGCTCTGCGGTGCGCAGCGGGTTTTCCCGTAAGAACTCCGGCACCTGCTGAAAGCCCACACTGTCGCAGTAATAGGCAGCCGGAAATCCGCTTCGGCGCGGATTTCCGGATTTCATTTTGTCCGGTGAAGTCTCCGAATACGGAGATTTATAAATATGAGATTCCAGGTGGACAATATTCTAATCTTCTTGCGCAGGTTACAGAAATGGGCTCTCCGGAAGAATTTGAGGCCATCAAAGGGCTTTATAAAGAAGCGAATGATTTGCTTGGTAATATTGTAAAAGTAACTCCTACTTCAAAGGCGGTAGGTGATCTTGCAATTTTCATGTATAAAAATAATCTGAATAAGGATAATATTTTAACTGCCGGAGCTAGTCTGTCTTATCCGGATTCTGTTGTTTCTTATTTCCAGGGAATGATGGGACAGCCTTATGGTGGATTCCCGAAAGAATTACAGAAAATTGTGTTAAAAGATATTGAACCACTTACAGAACGTCCAGGTAAATTGTTACCGCCAGAAGATTTGGAAGGTATCAAAAAACACCTCATTGAAAAATACCATTATGAGGATAAATCAGAAGAAGTTATGGCGCAAAAAGCAATTAGTTATGCGTTGTATCCAAAAGTGTATGAAGACTACTGCGAACATTTTGAAATGTATAATGATGTGACAAGATTAGAAAGTCATGTATATTTCTATGGTTTGAGAAAAGGAGAAGAAACATACTTAAAGATTGGTGAAGGAAAAGAACTTCTGATCAAATATCTTGAACAGAGCGACCCGGACGAAAATGGAATCCGAACATTAAGTTTTCAGGTAAATGGTTCTATTCGTACTGTGAAGATTCAGGATCATAATCTTGAAATTAAGACAGACCGCCGCTTAAAAGCAGATAAAAATAATCCACAGCATCTTGGCTCCTCTATTCCAGGAATCGTTGATAAAGTTCTTGTTAAAGAAGGCGATGTAGTAACAAAGAATATGCCGCTTATGACAATTGAGGCGATGAAGATGGAAACAACGGTAGTATCCACAGTGAACGGAACTGTAGATAAAATTTATGTGGAAGCTGGAGACAGTGTACATCAGGATGATTTACTTGTATCATTTCATATTAAAGAATGATTTTACGGAATAACTGCAAAAAACAGATAGTGATCTGCAATAAAAAACGGCAATAAAATAAAAAAGAGTCTTTTGGAGCGTTCACTTAGGGATTTACAATAACAAGAATTTTTGAGTGACGCCTTCAAACGGAAACAAAAACCAGAATGACCACACTAGAGTATTGATTCACTTTAGTGTGGTCATTTTCTATATGCTATATTTCATAACAGCATCAGAATTTCTAATTTCGATATCTTCTTCTCTATATAGAATTGATAATTTGTTAAATTTATCTATTAGGCAAGGTAAAGCTGAAGTATTACATAATCATATCTAGACTTGTTGAGCCTCTTCTTTACCTTAATTACTCCAAGCTGTGGTGTGGAATATCCTTTATACGATCAATAATTCCAATTCGTCCTAGTTCATTATAGAGTTCTGTGGTAATTGGATATAAATCAATCGTTTCTTTAAGATTATATTTTCTTGATTTTTGAGCAGGAAGCAAATCATGTTTTATATCCATATCAATGCCTCCATATTAATCCATAGGCTTAATACTTGACTCAATCAAATCAATCTCATCTTGATTAAGACTATATTTTTTATATAGCTTTTCGTCAGTCCATTCTTCATTAAAATCTACAACAGGTACAAATCTATATGT
>OGXL01003548.1_pt1 | contig 10317 bp, 10 predicted proteins | sample 1576311 | NCBI WGS metagenome assembly OGXL01 (sample SAMEA3541564, study PRJEB24748) | human gut metagenome | biome: human gut; feature: human-associated habitat; material: faeces | place: China | collected 2012 | reverse complement strand
AAACCCCGTTTTGTGGTGCAAGGGTTTTAACAGGAACGTGATCGAAGACCAGCTCTGAGCGGCCCCAATCCGGCCCGGTGATTCCGTTATCGTCAAATGAAGTGGTTTGAAAAAACAAAATGGGTGGAACCGCGGTGAATGAAAATACATCGTCCCTTTTGACAGCATAAGCGTGTCAGAAGGGACTTTTTTGTTGCTGTAAAAAGTATAAAAATTCTGAAACACGCTTGCGAAAAATATACAAAGAAAGAGGTAAAGCAAATGATCATCACACTGAAAGATGGAAGTACCAAAGAGTACTCCGAACCGAAATCCATCATTGAGATCGCAGCAGACATCAGCGAAGGCCTTGCAAGAATGGCCTGTGCAGGTGAAGTAAACGGTGAAGTAGAAGATCTTCGTACCGTCATCGACAAGGACTGCAATCTTTCCATTCTGACTTTCAACGATGAAGGCGGAAAAGCAGCATTCCGTCACACCACATCCCATATCATGGCACAGGCAATCAAGAGACTGTACCCGGAGACCAAGCTTGCAATCGGACCGTCCATCGCAGACGGATTCTACTACGATATAGACAGAGAAACTCCACTCACCAGCGAAGACCTTGAAAAAATCGAAGCAGAAATGAAGAAAATTGTAAAAGAGGATCTGAAACTGGAGCGCTTCGAGCTGCCGAGAGCAGAAGCCATCGCCTTCATGAAAGAAAAAGAAGAGCCATATAAAGTAGAACTGATCGAAGATCTGCCGGAAGACGCAGTCATCAGCTTCTATCGCCAGGGTGAATTCACGGACCTGTGCGCAGGCCCTCATCTGATGAGCACAAAGCCGGTCAAAGCCTTCAAACTGACCAGCCTTGCAGGTGCATACTGGAGAGGCAGCGAGAAAAACAAGATGCTGCAGAGAATCTACGGAACTGCATTCACAAAGAAAGCAGAGCTCGAAGAGTACCTCCACATGATCGAGGAAGCAAAGAAACGTGACCACAGAAAACTCGGAAAAGAGCTCGGCCTGTTTATGATGAGTGAGGACGGCCCGGGATTCCCGTTCTTCCTTCCAAAAGGAATGGATCTGAAAAATGCACTGATGGATTACTGGCGTGAAATCCACAGAAAAGCAGGATACGTAGAAATCTCCACACCGATCATCCTGAACCGTCGCCTGTGGGAGACCTCCGGTCACTGGGATCACTACAAAGAAAACATGTATACCACCGTCATCGACGAGGAAGATTATGCAATCAAACCTATGAACTGCCCGGGCGGCGTTCTCGTTTACAAATCCGAGCCTCGTTCCTACCGTGATCTGCCGCTGCGTCTGGCAGAGGTTGGCCTGGTACATCGTCATGAGAAATCCGGCCAGCTGCACGGCCTGATGCGTGTACGCTGCTTCAACCAGGACGATGCCCATATCTTCATGACACCGGAGCAGATCAAAGATGAAATCAAAGGCGTTGCAAACCTGATTGACCAGGTTTACAAACTGTTCGGATTCAAATATCACGTAGAGCTGTCCACCCGTCCGGAAGACAGCATGGGAAGCGATGAGGACTGGGAGGTAGCAACCGAAGGTCTCCGCGGCGCACTCGATGATCTTGGCCTTGACTATGTAGTCAACGAAGGCGACGGCGCATTCTATGGCCCGAAGATCGACTTCCATCTGGAAGACTCCATCGGAAGAACGTGGCAGTGCGGTACCATCCAGCTTGACTTCCAGCTGCCGCAGAGATTCGAACTGGAATACACAGGAGCAGACGGCGAGAAACATCGTCCGATTATGATCCACCGTGTTGTTTACGGTTCTGTTGAGCGTTTCATCGGTATCCTGATCGAGCACTTTGCAGGTGCATTCCCAACCTGGCTTGCACCGGTACAGGTAAAGGTTCTGCCAATCTCCGACAAATACGCAGATTACGGCAAGAAGGTTCTGGACGCCCTTCATGAGGCAGGCATCCGCGCAGAGATGGATACCCGTTCCGAGAAGATTGGATATAAGATCCGTGAGGCACAGGGACAGAAGATTCCATACATGCTGATCGCCGGAGCAAAAGAGGAAGAGGCAGGTCTTGTATCTGTCAGAAGCCGTTTTGCAGGTGATGAAGGCCAGAGAAGCCTGGAGCAGTTTATCGCAGATATCAAAGAAGAAATCGCAAGCCGCGTTAACCGCCCGGTTACTGTTGAAACAAAAGAAAATAAATAAGGTAGGTGTCAAAAAAATTGACACCTATGATACCAGATTGCTCCGTACTTCGTACTCCCGCAATCTTCAAAACATTCGTACTCCGCTCATTTTTCTTCGAAAAATGGCTACTTACTCATGTTTTTGGCGGGTCCCAAGGTCAAAAAGCCTCCTGCAAGCAAGCTTGCGTCGGTTTTTCGACCTTTTGATCCTGGTATCACATATTCTTTGGCTGTAATTTTCCCGGACAGTGCAGGGCCCGTACCGCCTGGGAATTTGGCATTATACAATGAAAGTGTTGAAAAACACATTCAGTTTTACATTATTTTGGAGGTGCAGTAATGAAGTACGATTTTAACAAAGTACAGGACCGCATTGGCTCTGACTCCATTAAGTGGGAAAAACAGCTGAAATTTGGTACAAAGACAGGACTTCTTCCTTTCTGGATCGCTGATACTGACTTTGCAACATTGCCGGAAGCGGTAGAGGCAATGAAGAAACGTCTGGAACATCCGGTTTTCGGCTATACCACGACAGGAGAGAGAACTTTGGAAACAGTAAGAGGCTGGTATAAGCGCCGTCATCAGGTAGATCTGCCTGTCAGTGCTTTTTCTCCTTCTGAAGGTGTTGTTACATCTATCTGGTTCTCAATCCGCGGCTTTACACAGCCGGGAGACGGAGTTTTAGTGTTTACTCCTGTATATGACCCATTTTTCGCTGTGATCAACAACCAGGGAAGAAAACAGGTTGACTGTCCACTGGTTTACAGCGAAGGCCGTTACACCATTGACTGGGAAAATCTGGAAAAGAAATTAGCCGGTGGTGATGTAAAGGCCATGATCTTCTGCAACCCCCACAACCCGGTAGGCCGTGTATGGACAGAAGATGAGGTCAGAAAGATCGTAGAACTGTGTAAGAAATATTCCGTATGGCTGTTCTCTGATGAGATCCATGGAGATGTAGTCCTTTACGGACATCAGTATACTTCTGCTGCACGTTTCGCTGATGTGTACGATCATATGCTGGTCTACACCGCGATCAGCAAGACCTTTAACATGGCAGGTCTTCATTCTTCCTGTACCATTATTCCAAATCCGGAGTACAAGAAGATCCAGGAAGACACCCTTCGCCAGGCATGGCTTATGAGCCCTAACTGCATGGCAAACAGTGCCATTGAAGCCTGCTATACATATGGTGATGAATGGGTAGATGAACAGAATGCATACCTTACAGAAAATGCTGAATTTGTTACCAGCTATCTGAAAGAGCATGCACCACAGATCAAGCCTGTTAAGCCAGAAGGTACTTACCTGATGTGGTTAGACTGCAGCGAACTTTCCATGACTTCCGAGGAGATCGTAAAGATCCTGGCATCTGAGTATAAGATGGCAGTAGGAGGAGGCGCCGGATATCAGGGCAATGGAGAATATTTCCTTCGCTTTAATATTGGCTGCCCAAGAGAAACTCTTGAAAAAGGTATGGAAATACTGGCACAGTTTGTGGCAGATAAGAAAGGGGTATAACTATGGACAACAAAAAACTGAATTTCTGGGAATGTATGAGTTTCTGCATCGGCCAGATCGTTGGTTCCGGCGTATTCGTACTGACCGGTATCGTAATCGGACTGACCGGACACGGCGCACCTTACGGCTTCGTTCTTGCAGCACTGATCGCTGTATGCCAGCTGGTTCCAATGGCAACTCTGGCATCCAGTATGCCGGCAACCGGCGGCAGCTACGTGTATGCTAAGAAACTGATCGGACCAAGAGCATCTTTCGTATTCTTAATGATGTTCGTTCTTCAGCAGGTACTGATCGCAACCTTCGCTATTGGCTTTGCAAGCTATGTAGCTGTTATCTTCCCTGATGTAAATCAGAAGTTAGTAGCACTTGGCGCACTGACTCTGGCAGTAGTAGTAAACATGATCGGCCTTAAGACTTCTGCAAAAGTACAGAAGTTCATGGTAGCATTATTACTTGTTTCTCTGTTTGTATACATTGTATTTGGTCTTCCTAAGGTAGACTGGTCTGCACTGGCATTAAACAGTGAAAACATCATGCCAAACGGCCCAATGAAATTCCTTCGCGGCGCTGCAATGCTTTCCTTCGCATGTGCTGGTGCAAAGTTCTTAGCTGAGAACGGCGGTGAAGTAGAAAATCCTGGCAAGACCATTCCAAAGGCTATGGTATTATCTACACTGCTTGTTGCAATTTTCTATGCATTAGTTGGTATCGTTGCTGCCTGCGTTCTTCCTGTTGAAGAAGTAGCTGGTGTAAACATTTCTGTAGTAGCAAAATCTGTATTCCCTGCACCTGTATACCTGTTCTTCGTAATCGGTGGTGCATGGTTCGCATTACTGACAACCTTAAATGGTACCTTATCCTGGACCACACGTTCCCTGCAGAGAGCAGCTATGGACGGATGGCTGCCAGAGGCCTGCGCAAAGGAAAATAAGGGCGGCACACCTGTTATTCTGTTATTATTCTTCTTTATAGTTGGTATCATCCCGATCGTAACCGGTATGAACACTTCTGATATTGCAAATATGGGTACTGGTTGTGGTAAGCTCACTGACCTGTTAATGGTTTATGCATGCTTCCGTCTGCCTAAGGTATTTCCTGAGGAATACAAGAAATCTGCTCTGTACATGAGCCCTGCAAAGTTAAATGTAGCTTTAGCTGTTGTATTCGTTGTACTGGCAGCTACCTCCTATGTCAGCCTGTCCAGCTTAAATGCAAGACAGTTCCTGTACATTGGTCTGTTCATCCTTGCAGCAGTTGTACTGATGTTAGTTCGCTATAAGAACGTAAAAGAAAAAATGGATCAGCAGTAAGCACTGTCTGATACCGGGAAAACGCGGTGGGGTGTTGCGGCAATAACATTCTCACCGCGTTCCCTGTTATGGGAGGTAAGACTATGAAATATGCAGTAGTAGGCTTTGGTACAGCCGGCTACCATGCAGTGAAAAAGATCCGTGAACTGGATAAAGAAGGATGCATTGATGTATACAGCAATACAGGTCGTGCCCCTTATAATCCTATGCTGACGACTTATTATGCTTTTGGAAAGCTGGAATATGAGGGAATGTTTCCTTTCGGCGATCTGGAGCAGATACAAAAAGAAGTGGATTTTAACCTTCGCAGGGAACAGGTGATCAAGGTTCATGGATCAGAACATCTGGTAGAAACAGAAAATGGATCAGAGCAGTATGACCGCATTCTGATCGCAACAGGCGCAAGGGCATTTGCTCCTCCTGTAAAAGGACTGGAGCCAGAGGATGCATTTTTAATGCGTACAGTAGAAGATGCCCTTCGTTTTAAAGACAGACTAAAGAAAAATGATATTAAACATGCCGTTGTGATCGGCGCTTCCATGGCTGGTATCAAGGTAGTGGAAGTCCTTCACAAATATGGCATCGAGACCTGGCTTTTAGATCTGGCAAGCTATATTTTCCCTCTGGCTGCCTACAAAGAAGTAGCAAAAGAGATCGAAAAGAGAGTAGAAGCCCAGGGCGTTCATCTGATGTTTGGGGTCACCATTGACCATATGGAACAGGAAAACGGGGAAAAGACAGCTGTTTTAACAGATGGAAGCCGCATTCCTGCTGATATCGTTGGCCTGTGTATTGGTACAAGAGCCATTACAGACACCGTTCAGGGAGAAGTGGAGATTGGAAGAGGTATTGTGGTAGATGACCATATGCGTACTTCTGTTCCCGGAATTTATGCTGCAGGTGACTGCTGTGAAGGCAACAACCTGGAAAGCGGCCAGAACCAGATCATTGGTCTGTGGGCCAATGCCAATCACCAGGGTGAAACTGCCGGTATCAACATGGCGGGGGGAGATATGGCCTATAAGGGAAATATCCTTCACAATATCACCCATTTTATGAATATGGATTTTATTGGTTTTGGAGACAACCGGATGCAGGGAGAGGTCCTAGAATACGGTTCTCTTTCAGAAGATCTGTATATCCGCCTTGTATTAGACGGAAAGCGCATTGTAGGCGCTAATATTTTAGACAATTATCGTGTCAGCGGCATTATTAAAAACTATATGCTGCGGCTGTTTGCTGGTGAACAGTTTGTTCTGCCGGATTATCAGCGGGCTATGCTGGTAAAAGCGGGACTTTCCGTTCCTTTTATAGATGAAGTTGAGGAGAAGATTCATGGATAGTTTAGAGGCTTTAAAAAAAGCAAAGATACCGGGACCGGAGACCGGCATTGAAAAAAAGAATACGGTCTGTGCTATCTGTTCTCCGGCATACAACTGCGGTGTATGCGCTTATGTAAAAGATGGAAAAATGGTAAAACTGGAAGGTTTGGATGAACATCCAAGAAATAAGGGATGTCTATGTATAAAAGGACTTTCCGGCCGTGGTTTTGCTTACAGAGAAGACCGTATCAAGACACCTCTTCGCCGCATTGGCAAAAGAGGAGAAGGAAAATTTGAACCGATCACCTGGGATGAAGCCTATAAGGAGATCGCTGAAAAGCTAAATCACATTAAAGAGACAGATGGCCCTCAGGTAGTAGCATTTTTCGGCGGTTACAATAAATGGTTCCGTCCGTGGCTGCGTCGTTTTGCCCATTCTTTTGGAACTATGAACTATGGTACAGAGTCCAGCACCTGTATGACGGCTGGCTGGATGGCATGGAAAACAGCCATCGGACAGCTGGCAAAGCCGGATATGCCAAACTGTGACCTGCTTCTTGGCTGGGCATTTAATCCTTATTATTCCGGTTACTTAAAGGCTCAGGGAGCAGAAAAAGCAAGAGCAAGAGGTATGAAAGTCATTGTAGTAGACCCAAAGATCACGCCTACTACAGAAAAAATGTGTGATCTGCATCTGCGTCCTTATCCGGGAACAGACGGCGCTTTGGCCCTGTGCATGGGAAATGTACTGATCCAGAAAGGCTGGATCGATAAAGAATACATTGACAAGTATGTACATGGTTTTAAAGAATATGCCCAGTATGCAGCAGGATTTAATGAGACCAATGTAGAAAAGCTGACAGGCGTTCCCTATGAGTTAGTGGTAAAGGCCTGCGAGATGATCCATGAAAGCAAGTCCATGGCCATTAACGAAAACAGTGCGCCTATTCCACACCACAAAAACGGTTTCCAGAATTACCGTGCCATTATGGCGCTTTCAGCTTTGACCGGCAATTTTGACCGCAAAGGCGGACAGCTGCCGGGAGAACATACATTTACTCACCAGATCGCAGGTTTTACTACCCTGGAAGATGAATTTGCCGACGGCACAGAGCCAAAGGATGCAGTCCTTCCAGTAGGAGCCATCAGGTTCCCGTTGTGGTATCATATGGAACGGGAGATGCAGTGCGTGGACCTGCCAAGGCAGATCCATGAGGGAACACCTTATCCTGTTAAGGCATTATTTGCTCTGGGCTTAAATTACCGCATTCTTCCAGATGACCAGTATTTTAAGTCTGCCATGGAGAAACTGGACTTTTTCGTAGATGCAGACCTGTTTATGACTGACGCTGCAAAAATGGCAGATATTGTCCTTCCGGTGTGCACTTCCTATGAAAGAGGAGAGTTAGAGACTTATCCAGGCGGCTATGCATGGCTGACCAAACCTGCCATTGACAGAGTAGGAGAGAGCAAGTCAGACGCAGAGATCTTATGTGAACTGGCAAAAGTAATGAACCTGGGGGATAAGCGCCTGGAAGAAGGCTATGAGAAAAACATTGAGGAGATTTTATCTAACCTGGATCTTACAATGGATGAACTGCGTTCCAGTGACCTGCCTGTAAAAGTGCGGGGGGTAAAACCTTATGTTCCGGGAACGATCCTTGAAAAAGGCTGCAAGACTCCAACTGGTAAATTTGAGTTATATTCAGAACTGATCGCTTCTCATCCGGAATGGCACTTAGATGCCCTTCCAACTTATTGCGAGCCAATGGATGAAGCAGATGAAACCGTATATCCGTTTATTCTCTGCTCCGGCGGAAGATTGCCAAATGCTATCCATTCCCGTCTCCACAAGGTACCGTGGGTACGCAGCCTGCGTCCGGATCCTATGGCAGATATTTCCATAGAAGATGCACAGGCATTGGGCTTAAAAGAGGGGGACGATATAGAACTGTTTACAGAAAGAGGAACCATTTCCGTAAAAGTACATCCAACACACAGGGTGCAAAAAAATGTGGTCTTCTTCTATCATGGATATTCGGAAGCAGATGTAAACTCCCTGATGTCCGGAACCCATGTAGACCCATATTCCGGTTTCCCGGCTTATAATTCTACCAGATGTGGTATGAGAAAGAAGGTGCAGCGATGAAGAAATATGCAATAGATCTGGATATTACCAAGTGTATTTCCTGCGGAGCCTGCTCCATCGCCTGCATGGATCAGAACGACTTTCAGGTAAAAGAAGGGCAGAGACCTTTCAGAAATGTATTTGACCTGGAAATGGAGCAAAAAGGAGAGGTAAAATACAGCCACCTGTCTTTAGCCTGCATGCACTGTAGCGATGCGCCTTGCATTACCGCCTGCCCAAGCGCCTGTCTGCGCAAAGATCCGGAGACCAACCTTACAGTTTACGATACCACTAACTGTATCGGCTGTCACAGCTGCGCTATGGCATGTCCTTATGGTATCCCTTCCTTTGGGGAAAATGGCAAGATGATTAAATGTGACGGCTGCTATGTAAGAGTCCATCACGGAATGCTTCCGGCCTGCGTAAAAGCCTGTCCGGTAAAGGCACTGCAATTAGTAGATACAGAAGCCAAAGAACCTCAGATCCCACCGGAACATTCCTTAAGGATGACAAGTGCGGGAATGTTGAAGCAGCAGGTGTAAGTAAAAATAACTGCATCCATAAGCCAGAACCTATTTTACATGTGAGAAAAAGATTTGTTATAATGATACTGTCGCAGATTAGGCATTTTTGTCTGGTCTGTGGCAGTATTTTTATTGCCATGGATTTGAAAAATGGAAAATATTGTAAAAATAAACAGGAGAAGGTCATATGGAAAAAGCTCTGAAAAAGAGAGAAGCCCAGGCAGTTGTGATCGAAGAAATGAGAAGGACCGGAAAGATCATTCCAAGGATCGGAAAGACGAAAAGTCCACTTACCCATTGACAAAGTAGGAATTAAAAGATATGATAAGCGCAAAGAAAACGGAGTGAAAGGACATCTACGGTATGACAAGATCACAGATCCGAAAATATGCGTTTATCAAATCCATTCCCATTATGTGCAGCTATATTTTTGTCAGTATGGCTTATGGTATTATGATGGAAGATGCAGGTTTTAAGTGGTATTATTCTTTGCTGGTGAGCCTGACCGTGTATACAGGCGCCTTCCAGTTTGTGCTGATCACATTTTTAAGCAGCGGAACTTCTATTATAACAGTGGCTCTCACAGCACTGCTGATGAACAGCCGCCAGAGTTTTTACAGCCTTACGTTCCTGGAAGATTTTAAGAAAATGGGAAAACGGATGCTTTATATGATCCATACCATGACAGATGAGACCTATGCCGTAAACTGTACGCTGGAACTGCCACAGAAAGAAAAAGAGGATACCATGTTCCTGGTGGCATTTTTCAGCCGTTGTTACTGGATGATCGGTTCTGTTTTAGGCGGAATGTTAGGACAGCTGATCCCGTGGGATATGGAAGGCATTGATTTCTGCATGACAGCCCTGTTTGTGATCATTTTTATTGACCAGTGGGAGAAGGCAGACAGACATACACCGGCTTTAGCTGGTCTTGGGATCGGCATTATCTGCCTGATCATATTTGGGGCTTCCGGTTTTATGCTTCCGGCACTTTTACTTACATCAGGACTATTAGTGGTGTTACAGAAGAGAAAGGAGGAAGTATAGATGAGTACAGAAAGAATATTGATCATGATCGCAGTTTCTGCTCTTTGTACCTTCTTTTTGAGGGCTCTTCCGTTTCTGGCTTTCGGCGGATCACAGAAGATGCCGGACTGGCTGGACCGATTGGGAAAAACACTTCCCTCAGCGATCATGGCAGTGCTGATCGTCTACTGTTTGAAAGATGTGGGAAGTGATGTGGTACATATCGGACTTCCAAAGATAGCAGCGGTAGTGATCGTAGCGTTGTCTTATAAATGGAAGCATAATACATTAGTAAGTATTGCAGTA
>OGXL01003542.1_pt1 | contig 10340 bp, 7 predicted proteins | sample 1576311 | NCBI WGS metagenome assembly OGXL01 (sample SAMEA3541564, study PRJEB24748) | human gut metagenome | biome: human gut; feature: human-associated habitat; material: faeces | place: China | collected 2012 | reverse complement strand
CATTTTATAGCTGTTTTATGAAATTTTGCTTGGCTCTGAACAGTTACAAATTATTTTAACACTTGTAAAGAAAATGGTCAAATGCAGATGAGAGGGATTCATTGTTGATCTCGAGTTAGTGTGAACAGTAGTACAGGATAGTAAGTAACAGAAATGTAATATTTTTCGAATAATTTTTAATGAATCATTACTATATATTTAAAAAGTATGGTTTATAATAAATATAATCATATGGATATTGTATGCCAAAGATGCCGGAAATGATGATGTCAGCAATATTCGTAAGAAAAAGAGGACTCTTTACAGTAATGTAGAGGGAATGGGAGAAAGAATGCAGCAAAAGATAAAGAAAATTTTGATAAAGATAAAAGATACACTGGTGAGTGTCCTGCACAGTTACAAAAGAATGCGGCAGGAGAACAATATTTATTTCAATATACTGGTAGGACTTGTGTTTTTTGCAATTGTCGGAACAGGTGTATGTATGGTGGCAAATGCGCGGGAAGTAGCAGCTTTACGTCAGGTAGAAATGCAGAAAGAGAAAGAAGCACAAGAGAAGAAAAAAGCTGAAGAAGAAGCGAAAAAAGCAGAAGAGGCAGCAAAGGCAGAAAGAGATAAGTCCATGTCTCTGCAGCCGGGAGTTGCAGTTGGAACCATGGATCCGCAGGATGATGAGAAAGTTGTTTATCTGACGTTTGATGATGGACCGTCTGCAAATACGCAGCGTGTGCTTGATATTCTGGATCAATATGATGCGAAAGCAACCTTTTTCATTACTGCCCAGCAGCCGGATTATTTCCCTATGATCAAGAAGGTTTATGATGAGGGACATACAGTTGGACTTCACACCTACACTCATGAATATGATCAGGTCTATGCATCTGTGGATGCTTATTTTGATGATCTTGAGAAAATAGGAGAGGTGGCAAAGGAACAGCTTGGATTTGTTCCATGCTTTATCCGTTTTCCGGGAGGCGCATCGAATTCTATTTCAAAAAAATACTCGGCAGGAATTATGACACAGCTGACACAGCAGGTGTTGGATAAAGGATACCAGTATTATGACTGGAATGTGAGCAGTGGAGACGGAGGAACGGTTACGGCAGATCAGATCATCGAACAGTCAGAGACCGATGAGTATACCAAAGTAATGCTCCTGTTCCATGACACAGAGGCGAAGGAATCTACCATTCAGGCACTTCCAACAGTAATGGAGTACTATAAAAATCTGGGGTATTCTTTTAAGGCGATCGATCGGGAGAGCCTGGTTGTGCATCATCAAGTGAATAATTAGAAGATAACAGAGAAAGAGAAGCAGGAGTTGGCTGTAAAGAAGAGCAGTCGACTCCTTTTCTTTCCTATGATATAATTGAAAAAATGTAACTCTGAACAGTTACAAAACAGAAAACAATGAAAGGGGCAGATTTTATGGGAGATAACTCAGAAAATAAGCCGGACAGATATATAAATATAGGTATTGTAGCGCATGTGGATGCCGGAAAGACGACATTGTCAGAAAGCATGCTCTATCATGCCGGAGCGATCAGGAAACTTGGCAGAGTGGATCATAAGGATGCTTTTTTAGATACAGATCAGATGGAAAGAGAACGTGGGATTACTATTTTTTCCAAGCAGGCAGTATTCCGGTGGAAGGATCGCACAATCACACTTCTTGATACACCGGGACATGTGGACTTTTCTGCGGAGATGGAACGTGTCCTGCAGGTTCTGGATTGCGCAGTGCTTGTTGTCAGTGGAGCAGATGGTGTGCAAGGACATACACAGACACTATGGAAGTTATTAAAAAGATATCACATTCCAACCTTTCTTTTTGTGAATAAAATGGATCAGGAAGGAACAGATGGTGAAAAACTTCTGAAAGAACTCCGCAAGCGTTTTTGGGAAAATGTCATTCCATTTGTAGATATCATGACAGAATCCGACTGCCTGGGTGGAAAAGTATTTCTACATGCGAAAGAGGGAGCAGTGGAGGATGTGCTGGAAGAGCTGGCTGTCTGTGAAGATGATATGATGGAAGAATATCTGGAAGAGGGAAGAATCTCTCTGGATAAAGTACAAAAAGCAGTTGCAGACCGTCAGGTGTTTCCATGTTATTTTGGTTCGGCACTACATTCTCAAGGCGTGGAAGAACTTTTGGATGGACTTGATCTGTATATAAAAGATAAGACTTATCCGGCAGAGTTTGGGGCAAAGGTTTATAAGATTACAAGGGATAATCAGGGAAACCGTCTGACCTATCTGAAAGTGACAGGTGGAAGACTGAAAGTAAAAGATGTAGTGGAAGGATTGAATGAAAAGATCAATCAGATCCGGATCTACTCCGGTGAGAAATTTGAGGCTGTCCAGGAAGTAGAAGCCGGAAGAGTATGTGCAGTGACAGGATTGGAAAATACAAGACCCGGGCAGGGAATCGGAGCAGAAGAAGAGTCAGATTTACCAGTATTAGAGCCGGTGTTGACATACCAGATCCTTCTTCCGGATGACTGTGATGTACATAAGATGCTTTTGAACCTAAAGATTTTAGAGGAAGAAGAACCAGAACTTCATATTGTATGGGAGGAACAGACTTCTGAGATTCATGTACAGCTGATGGGAGATGTGCAGATTGAGATTTTACAGCGGATGATAAAGGAACGTTTTGGTGTGCTGGTAGAATTCGGTGAAGGGAGTATTGTTTACAAAGAGACAATCACAGCACCGGTAGAAGGTGTGGGACACTTTGAACCATTACGTCATTATGCAGAAGTGCATCTGCGTTTGGAACCGGGAGAACGTGGATCCGGAATGCAGTTTGCAGCAGAGTGCAGTGAAGATATTCTGGACAGAAACTGGCAGCGGCTTGTTCTGACACATCTGGAAGAGAAGGAACACAAAGGTGTGCTGACAGGTTCACCAATCACGGATATGAAGATTACGCTGACTTCTGGACGTGCACATCAGAAACATACGGAAGGCGGAGATTTTCGTCAGGCAACTTATCGTGCAGTGCGTCAGGGATTAAAGAAAGCAGACAGTATTCTTCTGGAGCCATATTATGAATTCCGAATGGAACTTCCATCAGAAAATGTAGGACGAGCTATGACAGATATCCAAAATATGTCCGGCAAATTCGGAACACCGATGATAGAAGAAGAGACAACAGTGCTGACAGGAAGTGCACCGGTGTCCCTGATGCGTGGATATCAGAAAGAATTCACTGCCTATACAGGTGGACGTGGAAGAATGGCAGTTTCGTTGAAAGGTTATGATATTTGTCATAATCAGGAAGAAGTTCTGGCAGCGTCAACCTATGATTCGGAGGCAGATCTGGCGAATCCGACAGGTTCTGTGTTCTGTGCACATGGAGCAGGATTTGTTGTAGATTGGGATGAAGTTGAAGAATATATGCATATGGAACATACATTGGAATCAGGAAATGATGATGAAATGGATGTAATGGAGGTGACACTTCCAAAACGCAGGCACTCCAGTATTGAACTGACACAGGAAGAGTTGGATGCGATCTATGTCCGTACACCGGATCCGAAGAAGAATCGTTCTACAGGTCCTGTAACTGTCCGGGCAAAGGAAAAGACAAGAGAGCCGGGAAGCGCTTACCAGGATCCGAAGTGGGAAGCGCGCCGGAGAGCGAAAGCCGGAACAGAAGAATATCTTCTGGTAGATGGTTATAATATAATTTTTTCATGGGAGGAATTGAAAGAACTTTCAGAAAGAGATATTGGTGCAGCAAGAGGAAAGCTTGCAGATATTCTAAGTAACTATCAGGGATTCCGCAAATGTACCCTGATCCTTGTGTATGATGCTTATAAAGTAGAGGGGAATCCGGGTGAAGTGATGAAATATCATAACATTTATATCGTCTATACGAAAGAAGCAGAAACAGCAGATCAATATATTGAGAAGACAGTCCGCAGGATTGCGAAGAATGCAGATGTAACAGTAGCCACATCAGATGGACTTGAGCAGGTGATCATTATGGGGCAGGGGGCTCACAGAATGTCTGCGCCAGGTCTGAAAGAAGAGGTTGAGTTGGCATTAAAAGAACTCAGAGGAGAGCATCTGGGCAGGCAGGTAAATCTGAAAAATTATCTTCTGGATTATCTTGATGAGGAAACTGCAAAACAGATGGAAGAAATCCGTTTGGGAAAAGAAAAGTGTTAATTTTTAATGAAGATACAAGTTTTTTTGTGATATTAATGTTATGATATAAGAAATAAAGTCGCAAAACGAACAAGTGAGCAAATTGGTCAGTGCTCTGGGAAAGTGAGAATTGTGACTTACGAAAGCGAGGTAGAGATGATGAGATGTATGAACTGTTATCAGGAGATACCGGATAGTTGTAAGTTCTGCCCGAATTGCGGGGCGAAGCAGCCGGTACAGAAGATGGAACCTGTATCACAGGTGAAGGAAGAGACAACATATAACATAACAGAAGATACAGCAGAGGTACAGCAGCCGACAGAAAAAGTGCAGTCAGAAGAAGATGTGCTGCCGGAAGAAAAAGTGCAGCCAGAAGAAGATGTGCTGCCGGAAGAAAAAGTGCAGCCAGAAGAAGATGTGCAGCCGACAGAACCAACACAGCCAGCTGATGTGGCAGGTTCATATCAGAACGATCCATACAAAAGTGTGAATCAGGAGCAGAATACTTCCTATGGTGAACCAAACAACTATGAGTATGGACAGGGGTATGGTCAGCAAAATCAGAATTATAACCAGCAGAATCAGAATTATACTCAGCAAGCTCCAAACTATGGTCAGCAAAACCAGGGATATTATCAGCAGAATAATTTCAATGGAATGCCACAGAAGCCAGTGAACTGGGTTCCGTATCTTATATTATCGATTATTTCAACGTTATGTTGCTGCCTTCCATTTGGTGTAGTGGGAATCGTGTTCTCGGCGAAGATCAATAGTGCTATGCTGGCAGGAAATCTTGAAGAAGCACAGAATAATGCGAAGATGGCAAGAATCTGGATTATCGTATCCTTTGCAATTGGTCTTCTTACATGGTTGATCTACATGGTTCTGATCGTGACAGGGGCAGTTTCCGGTTCGGCTTATTACTATTATTAAAAAGTGAGCGGATGATGATTTGGAAGATAAAGATGCGTGAAGCATTTCAAACAAAAAGGTCAGCCAGGATCATCGCAGTTCTGACGGGGGCAGTGATTGCAGTGGCTGCTGCGGGTTATCTCTTTTTTCATAATCCGCACCAGTATCCGCTGCCCTGCCTCTTTCATATTATTACCGGACTGTATTGTCCGGGGTGCGGTGCCGGGCGGGCAAGCTATTCTATTTTACATGGAAGATTTTATACGGCATTCCGGTATAATCCGATGTATGTGACATTACTCCCGTTTCTTGGTGTGTATATTGTAGCACGATTGATTGACTGGGTTTTGACCGGTGGTAATCATGTGGATCAGAAGATTAATCAGAAAGTTCTATATGTGGTATTAGTTATAGTGGTGGGGTTCGGAATCGTGAGAAATATTCCGATTTATCCATTTACATTGCTTGTGCCGGCGGGATATTAAAAAACAAAACCAGAGAAACGAAGTTCTTTCAGATTCTGTTTAAATGAGTGACAGAGAAAGAACTTCGTTTTTCATTTTTTGATTTATTAAAAAGCATGACTAGGAAAATTCTCAAGAATATGGTATTATGAAAAATGATATATTGTGATGTAAGTGTCAAAAGTAAATTTTGCCACTCACTGATGTAACCGGATTGCTCCATTGCTATGCAATTCCCGCAATCCTCGAACACCTCAAACTCCCATAAAATGGCGTGTTCACACCATTTTATTCCGTTTTCGGTGTTCGGCGTGTCAATAAGTATAAATTGCTTATTTGTGCGAGCACAAACGCAATTTATACTTTTGACACTTACATCATATTGTGCGTAAAGAAAAGTAACGCGTCAACCTGAAGGAAAGACCGAAGGTTATCATTCATCGGTGATCCGATGAAAAGTAACAGGATATGGAGGAATGAAGAATGATTAATAAACTGGTAGAGAAGATCAAAAAGACAGGTGCACCGATCGTAGTTGGACTCGATCCAATGCTGAACTACATCCCACAGCACGTACTTGATAAGGCTTATGCAGAGTATGGTGAGACTCTGGAAGGAGCAGCAGAGGCAGTATGGCAGTTCAATAAGGAGATCGTTGACAAGACTTATGATCTGATTCCGGCAGTAAAACCACAGATCGCAATGTACGAGCAGTTCGGAATTCCGGGACTGATGGCATTTAAGAAGACAGTAGATTACTGTAAGTCTAAAGACCTTGTGATCATCGGAGATGTAAAGCGTGGAGATATCGGTTCTACATCTGCTGCTTATGCAACAGCACATCTTGGAAAGATTAAGGTTGGAAGCAAGGAATATACACCATTCGGAGAGGACTTTGCAACAGTGAATCCGTACCTTGGATCTGACGGAGTGAATCCATTTGTTGACGTATGCAAGGAAGAGAAGAAAGGTCTGTTCATCCTTGTTAAGACATCCAATCCGTCCAGTGGAGAGTTCCAGGACAGAATCATTGATGGAAGACCGCTTTATGAGTGGGTTGGTGAGAAGGTTGCCGAGTGGGGAGCTGACTGCATGGGAGATGAGTACAGCTACATCGGAGCTGTTGTAGGAGCTACTTATCCGGAGATGGGTAAAGTATTAAGAAAGATCATGCCGAAGTCTTACATCCTTGTACCGGGATACGGTGCACAGGGCGGACAGGGAAAAGACCTTGTTCATTTCTTTAACGAAGACGGACTTGGTGCAATTGTGAACTCTTCTCGTGGAATTATTGCAGCTTACAAACAGGAAGCTTATGCGAAGTTCGGACCGGAGAATTTCGGTGATGCATCAAGAGCAGCAGTTGAAGCAATGGTAGCTGATATCAGCGGAGCACTTGCAGCGGCAAAATAATTTACCATAGAAATTGAGAAATCCGCAGATCGTGTTTCTCATAATTTCAAGAAAGGAATTGCATAAGTTTATGGCAAAGCAGAAAGAAAATGCAGTAGTACATTCCCAGGAGCAGCTGGCGGATGGAATCTACAGCATGTGGATCAATACAGAGGCGGCAAAGGACGCAAAGCCGGGACAGTTTATTTCTATGTATACAACAGATGGAAGTAAATTACTTCCGCGTCCGATCAGTATCTGTGAGATTGATAAAGAGAACGGAAGACTCCGTGTTGTTTACCGTGTGACAGGACCAAAGACAGGAACAGAAGAATTTTCTAAGCTGAAAGCAGGAGATATCATTCCGGTGATCGGACCTCTTGGAAATGGATTCCCATATGAGAAGGCTGAAGGAAAGAAAGTATTTCTGATGGGCGGAGGAATCGGTGTACCGCCGATCCTTGAACTGGCGAAACAGATGGACTGCGAGAAGAAACAGATCGTAGTAGGATACCGCGACGCACAGACATTCCTTAAGGAAGAGTTCGAGCAGAGCGGAGAACTTTATATTTCCACAGAAGATGGAAGTGTCGGAACAAAGGGAAATGTTATGGACGCAATCCGTGAAAATGCTCTGGAAGCAGATATGATCTATGCCTGTGGACCGACTCCGATGCTCCGTGCGATCAAACAGTACGCAGAAGAGAACGGAATCGAGTGTTATATCTCACTGGAAGAGAGAATGGCATGCGGAATCGGTGCCTGTCTGGCATGTGTATGTAAATCGAAAGAAAAGGATGCACATAGCAATGTAAACAACAAGCGTATCTGTAAGGACGGCCCTGTATTCTTGTCTACGGAGGTGGAAATCTAATGAACATGAGCGTAAATATTGCCGGTGTAGAATGGAAAAACCCGGTAACAGTTGCATCCGGAACATTTGGTTCAGGAGAAGAATTTTCAGAATTTGTAGACCTGAACTGTCTTGGAGCAGTGACAACGAAAGGTGTAGCAAATGTACCGTGGGAAGGAAACCCGACCCCGCGTGTAGCTGAAGTTTATGGCGGTATGATGAACGCCATCGGACTTCAGAATCCTGGAATCGATTTGTTCTGCGAGAGAGATATTCCATATCTGAAGAATTTTGATACAAAGATCATCGTAAATGTATGCGGACATGCTCCGGAAGAGTACCTTGCAGTCGTAGAGCGTCTCGCAGATGAACCAATCGATATGATGGAGATCAATATTTCCTGCCCAAACGTCAATGCAGGATTTCTTGCATTTGGACAGGATGCACATAATGTAGAAAAGCTGACAGCACAGATCAAGAAGATCGCAAAGCAGCCGATCATTATGAAGCTGACACCGAATGTAACAGATATCACGGAGATTGCAAGGGCAGCGGAAGCCGGTGGAGCAGATGCGGTGTCTCTGATCAATACACTGACAGGAATGAAGATTGATATCAACAGAAAGACATTTGCAGTAGCGAATAAGACCGGAGGAGTATCCGGACCGATCGTGAAACCAGTCGCAGTGCGTATGGTTTATCAGGTTGCTCAGGCTGTTAATATTCCAATCATTGGAATGGGCGGAATTTCCTGTGCAGAAGATGCAATCGAATTCCTTCTTGCAGGTGCGAGCGCAGTGTCTGTAGGAACAGCAAACTTCCACAATCCGGCAGTGACATTGGAAGTGATTGACGGAATCGAAGCTTATATGAAGAAGAATGGCCCGATTTCAGTCTCGATTCTACGTAATAGCCTCCGGCATCCTGCTTCATGGTCAGTGTGTCTTTGTATTCATACTTCGACAAATAGGCATCTTTGATCCGGTAGTTTCCGTTTTCTTCTATGATTTCGTTCCAGCGGTAATACTTTCTGGGGACTCCATCTTCTTCGGAGGATTCGATATAGATAAATTCTTTACGATATTCACCTGTCTCGTCATCTTTCAGGTATTGCGGAACGATATATCGTGAGCGCAAGTCCTCCGGATATTCCGCATACGCATCCCGGAGTGGTTCGGAAGCATACAACTCTCCCCAGCCTACCCCATCGATATTGGCATAAAAGCCTCCGATAGAGTTCCAACCGTAGTCGTCTTTATCTTTAGTACAACGGATGGCAAAGATGATTTCCGGATTATCTTCCGGTACCAAAACATTGGCTGTAGCATAAGCTTCTCCTTCCAGTAAAGTACGTCCTGAACTTTCGATTACTTCGGTAGCGTATTCGGCAGCCAGCTTATTGTTACCCATGTACAGATAGACGCGTGACAACAGAGCCTTGGCTGCACTGGGACCGGCGTAGATGTTCGACTCCGAATTCAGCAGTGTTTCTGCTTTCTTCAGGTCTTTCAGGATTTGCTCGTAAGATTCCTTTACGGTGGAGCGCATTGGATAGTCGTTTATGTCTGCCGTCAGTTTCAGGGGAATCCCGAGGTTGGTTTCCGGTGACTGATTGTAAGGACGACCGAAGACATTGACCAGTACAAATTCCAGCCATCCTCTGAGGAAGTAGTTTTCACCAATCAGCTGGTCCATCTCTTTGCTCTCTCCTTCCTGTGCTTTCTCAAGTATTTTGTTGGAGTTGATGATGGAGCGGTAGGCCCATCCCCACATGTTCGACATATGGTAGTTGTCCGTGATGCGCTGGTAGTTGTAGATATACATTAATGCATCCGACGACACTCCGCTCAACGAAACGTTATCACTGGCCAACTCGCCTGCATAGTGCCATCCCTGGTGGAAGGCTGTCTGTTTAAATACGGCATAGTTACCACGGGTGGCAGACAGCAGAGATTCATAACTGCCATCCAGCTCGTCCTCTGTCAGTTGGTTGTAGGGGAGTTCCTCTATGGAGCAAGCCGAAAGTCCGATCAGAGAAACGAAAAAGCAAGATACGATATGTTTGATTTTCATAATATGACGTGATTTTTTAGAATGAAACATTAAGGCCGAACACGATTCTTCTGCTCAACGGATAGATAGTACCTGCATAACCGTCGGTACTGCTGTCCGACAATTGGGGAGATACCCCCGAGAATGGGGTAAGCGTGAATAGATTATCAGCACTGCAAGAGACGTTGACCCGTTGCAAGCCCAGTTTCCCGCATAACTTCTCCGGTATGGAATACCCCAGTGATAAGTTGCGCAAGCTGAAGTAATTGCCTTTCTCCAAATAGCGTGAAGACGATTTGTTAGAGTTTTTGTTACCTCCGTTAATGGCTTTCGGATGCGTGGCGATGTCTCCTTCTTTTTCCCAGCGTTTCCAGCCGCTTTTCAGTTTCATTGAATTGTAGTCGGCATAAGCACCGTCGGAATCGAGCAATTCGCGGGATTGGTTATAAAGCAGGTTCCCGTATACAAAGTCGAAGTTGGCAGTCAGTGTAAAACCTTTATAGCTA
>OGXL01003540.1_pt1 | contig 10342 bp, 8 predicted proteins | sample 1576311 | NCBI WGS metagenome assembly OGXL01 (sample SAMEA3541564, study PRJEB24748) | human gut metagenome | biome: human gut; feature: human-associated habitat; material: faeces | place: China | collected 2012 | reverse complement strand
CGCTTCGCGCTCAGGGCGCCACGTCGGCCTGCGGCCTCCTCGCAATGACAAATCTTTGGCTTTCACCGTTTTATCGGCGGTCTGCAGTGGTCGGCAGCGCTGTGCCGGGCCCGGCTGTCCGCTCCCCTACAATGACTTCCCTATTATATGGAAAGGGCCGTGACCCGTTCCTTGGGCCACGGCCTTACAAGATGGAAAACAGATGAAGCACGCAGTCGGCGTTGGCTTATCCGCAGATATTTCCGCGGCATCGCCGGCTGCCTGAGCGGAACGGGGCGTACCCCGTCTCTGTACAAAAATGATATCATATCGGCGGCGGGAAATTGTGAACAAACTATGAAAATAGCCAAAATTGTTTTCACATATTCTCCGCTTTTCGTCGAAATGACGGGATATCAGCTGACGAGCCGCGCCTCGAGCACGACGGGGTTGTGATCCGTCACCGCGAACTCGGCATCCTGCGTGCGGACGCTGACCGGCTCGACATTCGGGCTGAGGATAAAGCCGTCGATGACATAGAACTGCGTGCCGGAGCTTCCGGCGCTGTAGGGCTGGTTCAGCAGGCGGCAGGTCGGCGCGGCGCTGTCCCAGGCATACTGCCAGCCCGCGGGCAGGTCGCCGAGCGTGCCGGGCGTCCAGTCCGCGCCGGAGGCGATGGGATAGCGGTCCGTGCCGTCCGGGAAGCTCTGGTTGAAGTCGCCGCCCGCGATGACATAGTTGCCCTTGGCATATTCCTCCTGCAGGATCTGCAGGAGCATGGCCGTCTGGGCCTCCTTGCCCTCGCCGTCGTCATAGGCCTCGAGGTGCAGGTTCACGAGCACGAGCTCCTGCTCCGAGCCGTCGATGGGGATGCGGGTGACGAGCAGACAGCGCTTGAGATTGGCGATGCGCACCGGCCACGAGAACGGGCACGGCAGGCGGTAACGCGTGGCGGCCGTGATGTCGTAGCGGCTGTAGGTCGCAACGCCGGAGTGCACGCGGCCGATGGGCTCCGTGACGGGATAGGGCACATAATCACAGGAATAGTTCAGGGCAAAGCGGCTCTCATAGTCCTCAAGATCGAATTCATACTGCCGCCACTGGTCATAGCCGTAGCTGCGCTTCGAATCCGTGTCGACCTCCTGCAGCATCACGAAGTCGGCGTCCGCACCGCGGATGAGGTCCTCGATGCCGAGCATATTCTGCCGCACGGTCTCTGCATCGGACGGTCTGACGCCCTCGCCGCCGTCCATGAAGAAGTCCTCACCGGCGTCCAGCCCGCCGTAGCCGGTATTGAGCGTCAGCACGCGGACGGTCTGGCCGCCCGTGAGCTTGCCCTCGCGCAGGACGTTGCCGCGCTGTGCGTCCTCGGCATAGGCCGGGCGGTATTCCGTGACCGTGAGATAGCCGATGCCGCCCGCCGCGACGATGGCGACGGCCAACACAAGGAACAGGAAATACTTGACGATCTTCCGGACGACCCGGCCGCGGCGCTTCGGCTTCTGCGGGACCTCCGGCTCGTCCTCGGGTCCCGGCTCGTCCTCCGGGCGCAGCTCCGGCAGGCGCGCCGAGCCCTCGAGTGGATCGACGGGATCCGGCAGGCGCGCCGAGCCCTCGAGTGGATCGACGGGATCCGGCAGCACGCGCGTGCGGTCAAGCTCCTCGTCCGGCGTCAGCTCCGGGATATCATGTTGCTGCAATGTGCTCGCCTCCTTGCTCTGCGGCGGCGTGATAGGTCAGGCCGCGCGGATAGAAAAAACGGATGCTCTGCGGTGCGATCTCAAACGTGACGTCGCGGGACATCATGAGCTCACCGTCGAGATTGATCTCGCTTTCGCGGTCGCAGCGGATGTGCACCCGCCTGCAGCGGAAGTGGCGGATGAGCTCCGGAAGCTGGGCATAGTGCCCGGCCTTGTATTTGCCGATGACACGCAGCATCGTCGCGCGCGACACGTCGCGCACCAGCAGCACGTCGAGCAGGCCGTCGTCCGGCTCCGCATCGGGCACCGGGTTGAAGCTACCGCCATAATACCGGCCGTTTGCAATGCACATCAGCGTCTGATTGCCGTCAAAATGCTGCCCGTCCACGTCGACGACATAGTGCTCGTGGATGCCGCGGATAAAATTCACGCCCGTGGAGAGCAGATAGGCGCCCGTCCCGCTGACAAGCGGCAGGCGCTTATAGCGCCCGATTTCCGTTCCGATGCGGGCATCGAAGCCCATGGAGCAGATGTTGACGGCGAAATTCTGCCCGTTGCAGCGGATGAGGTCGAATGTGGCCACCTCGGCGTCGAGCAGGCGGGGCAGGGAGCGGAAGGCCGCCGGATCGGAGAAGATCTTGATGAAATCGTTGCCGGAGCCGCCGGGAAAATGCGTCACGGCGGCGTTGGCATGGCCCGCCGCGCCGTTGACGACCTCGTTGAGCGTGCCGTCGCCGCCGCAGGCATACAGCCGGACCGGCTCGCCGGAGGAAGCGGCGGCCTGCGCGATATGGGTGCAGTCGCCGGGCGCGCGGGAGACGAGGATCTCATAGTCCAGCCCCTCGCAGGCCGCGCGGATCGTCTGGGTAAATTCGCCCGTCCGGTCATATTTTCCGGCAGCGGGATTGATCAGAAATACATGCCGCAAGCGTCTGCGCCCCTTTCAGAAATACATATAGACATTGCACTGCAGGCGGCCGTTGTAGAGCTTGCGCTTTTTCGTGGCCTGCTTGCCGAAGTAGTGCTCAAATTCCGGCTCGGAGGAGATGATATACTTTTTCCACCCGTCGGCAAAGCGCAGGTGGCGGCCAAACTGCCGCATGAGCTGCTGCGCACTGCGCTGCTCGAGCATACGCTCGCCATAGGGCGGGTTGCAGACGATGACGCCGTGGTCGCACGGCAGGCTCTCACGGGTGGCGTCCGCCTCGCGGAACTCGATGTATTTGCTCACCCCGGCCTTCTTTGCGTTCGCAATGGCGATGGCAAGGCTGCCGGAGTCGATGTCCGTGCCGAGAATGCGGTATTCCCCGCGGAACTCCGCCGCGCGCGCGGCCTCGCGGGCCTGCGTCCAGACATCCTCCGGAATGCAGGACCAGCTCTGCGCCGCAAATTTGCGGGCAAGGCCCGGCGCGCGGTTCAGCGCGGCCAGCGCCGCTTCGATGACGATGGTGCCGGAGCCGCAGAACGGGTCCCAGAAGAAATCGCGGCCGCGATAGCGGGCCAGATTCACCATGGCGGCGGCCATGGTCTCGTGCAGCGGGGCCTCGTTGCCCACGGCGCGGTAGCCGCGCTTGTGCAGGCTGACGCCGGAGCTGTCGAGGAAGACCTCGCACAGGTCCTTCATGATGGAAAAGCGCAGCTGGTAGGTCTCGCCGGTCTCGGGCAGCCACGTCAGGCCGTAGTGCGCGCCGAGATGGTCGACGGCGGCCTTTTTGACGATGGACTGGCAGTCCGGCACGGAGTGCAGCTGAGAATCAAGGCTGTAGCCCTTGACGGGGAACGCGCCCTCGCGCGGGACGAAGCGCTCGAGCGGAATGGCCTTCACACCCTGATACAGCTCCTCAAACGACCGCGCCGGGAAGCGCGCCAGCAGGATCATGACCCGCTCGCCCATGCGCAGCCCGATATTCGCGCGCGCCAGCTCGGCCGCGCCGCCCGTGAAAAACACGCGGCGATCCTCGACGCGCACATCCTCCATGCCCATTCGCCGCAGCTCGTCGCCCACGAGGCCCTCAAGGCCAAACAGGCACGGCACGGCCATTGTCCAACGTTCCATTGCGTATCCTCCCGCCCAAATTCGAGCGATTTTTCCTCATTATTTTTATGTTCTATTATAACCGATAGCAGGACCGATTGCAACGGCCAATATTCCCCGCTGCCCGGCGCAGAAAAAATTGAAAAAACATAAAATTCAGGGCTTGACTTTTTTCCGATTTTGCATATAATTATATATGCGCTTTGACGCACGGCAAATAGCGGGTTTGTGTAATGGTAGCACACCGGACTCTGACTCCGTTTGTGAGGGTTCGAATCCTTCACCCGCTGCCAAAAACCGGTTGTCCATTGGACAACCGGTTTTTCTATGGTTTTTGTATTTTTTAGACTGTCAAAGAATTGTCAAGCCAAAAGTTACGGAGGGAAGAAAAGTGTGAAAGGAAACCGTCAGGGTTTCCTTTCGCGTCAAATAACCCGCCGCAGCGGCAGAATTGCAAAATAATGCTACAAAATTCTATTTTGCAATTCTGAAAGCAGCTTGTCAAAGGAGTCCAAAGGGACTCCTTTGACAAGCTTAGTGCCCTCCGGTTCGTCCGGAGGGCGCTTTTGCTTTTTTACAGCCCCAGAAGTTCCTTCTTCTTTGCGTCGAACTCCTCCTGCGTGATCACGCCGGAGTCGAGCAGGTCCTTGAACTTCTTCAGCCCGTCGGCGGTGCCTGCACCGGCCGCAACGGGCTCGGCGGGAGCTGCCGCCATGCCGTCCGTGATGGCCGTCTTCAGCTCCTCGCCGTTGGCCAGCAGGCGACGCTTGCGGAAACGCAGGAGCTTCTGAAGCAGTGCGGCATGGCCCAGCTCTACCCGAAAAACAGGCGGGACGCCATCATCCTCTATGGGCTTACGAACGGCATGGACCTCTTCGCCGTCAATGACAGGCTGTTTGCCGAGAACGAGGAGACTCTATATTAAATTAAGGAGAAAGCGCCCCGGCATAATGCTGCCGATTCGCACAGGCTGCCGTTAAAATGGCAAACGCCCCCGGCGGGGCCTGTAGCGACGCTCCCTGAGCGCCATTGGCAGCTGCAGATTCCCGTGCACTCCGTCGACCGCACACGCCATTGTAGGGGAGCGGACAGCCGGGCCCGGCGCAAAACTCCCAGCTGGTATAGGCTGTCGACAAAATGGTAACAGCCATCAGATTTGTCATTGCGAGGAGGCCGCAGGCCGACGTGGCAATCTCGGGAAGGCAGTTACGTTTTCGCCGGAAGTACCCAATTATCCGGCCAAGTACTGCGAGATTCCCACGTCGCTTCGCTCCTCGGAATGACACATCAGGTGGGTGCGGCGGTGCACCAGTGCCCTTACGCGGTTGAATATTCCTGTACAGGGCGTACCCGTAAAGGGCACACCGCTACAGACGCAATCGGCTGTTACCGTTTTAACGGAGGCCGGTACGAATCGGCAGCGCGCCGCCGGGCCGGGCTGTCCCCTCCCTTACAAAGCGTGGCTGGCAGCCTTGCGCAACTTTCCACGATCCATTTTCCGCTTGCCTTCAGCTTCTTCTCCTGCAGCAGGCGGGCAGGTCCGTCTGCGCGGGCTCCGTCAGGCAGCGGCCCTGCACGTCAAAGCGCGAGCCGTGGCACGGGCAGTCCCAGCTCTTGTCGTCCGGGTTCCACTCCAACCGGCAGCCGAGATGCGGGCAGCGCAGCTCCACGGCGTAATACAGCTCTTCCGTTGCGCGGTACACGCCCATCTGCTTTCCGTCCAGCTCCGCCGGGCCGCCCTCGCCGACGGCCAGCTCGTCCGCCTGCGGGACCGGCCCGTGGAGCACGCGCCGGCCCAGCCCGCGCGCGGCCTGCAGGCCCTCCTCCGCAATGCGGCCCGGCCGCTGCTGCAGCAGATCGCCGGGGTCAAAGACCGCGGCGTCCGGATGGCTGCCGTCGCAGATCAGGGCCGTCAGCAGCTCCGCCGCGGCCATGGCATTCGACATGCCCCATTTTCGGAAGCCCGTCGCCACATACCACTGCGGGTCCCTTGCGGAGAATCGCCCGATATACGGCACGCCGGAGGCCGTCATGCAGTCCTGCGCCGACCAGTGCGCCGCCTCGCGGCTGCCGGGGAACAGCGCCTGCGCCGCCTCGCGCAGGGCGGCATAGTGCCCGCCGCCGTTCCGGCCGGTGCGGTGCGCGCCGCCGCTGAGGATGACCGTCCCACGGTAGCTGCGCAGCGACCATGCGTTCGGTTCCAGCCCGTAATACATGCCTGCCGGCAGGACGGCGTTCTCCAGCGCGATGGCGTAGGAGCGCTCCTGATGCATCCGCGCAAAGTAAAGCCCCGGCACGTTCACGAATGGGTAGTGCGACGCAAATACCACGCGCCCGGCTTCGATCGTTCCGCGCGGGGTGAACAGCGTGCCGCCCTCGACGTGCTCGACCGGCGTGCGCTCGTAGATCGTCAGCCGGTCGGCCAGCGCCTGCAGGAACTTCAGCGGATGGAACTGCGCCTGCCCGCGCAGCCGCACGCCGCCGCATACGCGCAGCGGCAGAGGGGTGTCCGGCTCGAACGACGCGTCCAGCCCGAGCGCCCGCTCCGCCTCCGCCTCGCGCAGCAGGGCGTCCTCCCGGTCGTAGGAGTAGAGCCACGAGTCCGTGCGCTCCAGATCGCAGTCGATGTGCTCCAGCTCGATGCGCGCGCAGCAGCGCTCCACGGCGCGCCGGTTGGCCCGCGCGTACATCGCCGCCTTTTCCCGGCCGAGCCGCTCGATCAGCCCAGCGTAAATGGCTCCATGCTGTGCGGTGAGCTTCGCCGTCGTGCGGCCCGTCTGGCCGCCCCCGACGTGTCCGGCCTCTGCGACGACGACCTGCAGGCCGCGCTCCTGCAGCTCCAGCGCGGTCAGAATGCCCGTCATCCCGCCGCCGATCACGGCCACGTCCGCCTGCGCTTTGCCGTAAAGCGGCGGCCGCGCCGGCCCCTTGCATGTTTTCTCCCAGATCGACTCCATACCCTGCGCCTCCCGTTCGTTTTCGCTATGTAGTATGCGCGCCCCCGCACGATCCATGAGCCACACAGCCCCAAAACCGGAAAAATTTTTTCAAAAGGATTGATTTTTCCGAGAAATGTGCTATAATATCCCCGCTGAATTCAATATGGGCCTGTAGCTCAGCTGGGAGAGCGTTCGGTTCGCATCCGAGAGGTCGAGAGTTCGAGTCTCTTCAGGTCCACCAAACAGGTATTGGACGAACACCTATTTCTTCAGCGGCGGCTTCGCCGTGAAGTGTTCGCTCTGATCCACAACAGAAAAGCGCCGTCTTGGAAGTGATTCCGAGATGGCGCTTTTTTGCCATATGAGGCACACATCTGCTACTGAATGCCACAAGTATTACCGACCTAATTTCAAAGCAGATGACCTATTTATGAACCATAGACGGCTACTCTCTGATATCGAAAAGCTATCATTGACGCAGTCAGCAAAGCAAAAGCAAAGATGCCATGTTTTATTTTGATTGCTTTCTAAGTGCCTCTATTGCAGCAGAAATATCCACATCGGTTGATTCTTTGGACCACTCATCCCAAAAATCGATAGTTGCACTTCTAGGTTTCATGTTAGGTGGTGCGATTCGTATTCTGCTTGGCAACAAACTTGCATCCCCAACAACTAACGCTTCACCAATATCTAAGATTGGAAGCATATCTGCATAGTCTCCCAAACTGTCTGGCAGGAGTCGTTTAACAACAGACTGGTCGTCGATATTGGTAAGGCGCATTGCAATAAAATTGTTGCTCTGGCTCAGTACAGTGCGATTTACTTCGGAAGGTCTCTGCGAAATTACAACTAAGCCGATACCATACTTTCTACCTTCCTTAGAAATACGTTCAAAAGTCACCAAACTTGCATCATCAATACTCTTTTCGGTGTTGGCCGGAATGTACAAATGAGCCTCATCACAAAAAATTGCAATAGGATGTCGATGTTCAGCTGTTGTCCACTGTTGAACAGAAAAAATTACACGGGCAATAAGAGAAACTATCAGCGGAAGAACATCTGATGGGACCTCGGAAAAATCAATGATCTTTACTCCGTTTTTGCCTGCTTCAGAAGGTCGCATTAACTCACCGCAAAGCACACTCATATAATTATAGCTAAGGAGATCGTCATGTGATGCGAACATGAAATTTAATCGTTTATCTTTTTGCTTGCTTTCCAACCGCTGAATAAAACGAGTGAGTTTACCAAAGTATGTACCTTGTTTTTCAGTATTCGCCTTGGCTCCTGGAACCATCTCTACATCTTTTGATCTCAGAAAGCAGAGAAGTGCCTCAAGGTTATAGGGAATCGGACTGTCCAAAGTAATATTTGCTTCCATCTCCGTTTTGCCTGCATCTATAAGGAATTGCTTTTTCCCATCGATAACAGCACTGCTAAACATCATAGCTTGGTTAGGAGCATTGTTATCACTCCGATCAAGCATAAGCGATAGCATTTCTTCATATGTGAGCAACCAATATGGAAGAAAAAGTGTACCAGCTCCAATTGTATCGCTGGGACCCGCAACTTTGAGATGTGAAAAACCATCTCCTTGCAAAGTTGAGTATTCCCCATGAATATCAAACAGTATTGCATCTGCTGACTTAAGAGAAGCAACCTGCTCAAGTATTTTAGCTACACACCAAGATTTTCCCGATCCTGTACTACCAACAATTACAGCATGCCGTTGAAATAGTTTGTTACCATTAAGCCATGCAGTAGCCTCCTCATCGATAGAATAATTGCCGATTTGTAAGCTGACCACATTCTCACCTTCTGGAATTGATGAAATTGCTTGCATAAAGCGTTTCAATCTATCCCCATGAATAAGGTGGCACTCTGCATTTATTGTCGGGATTGTAGCTAGAGATCGACGGAATACATTTTCTTTCCCAGCATCTCTGTCGAAGTGTGTTCCTATAAGAATGACCTTAATAATATTGAAGCCAAGCTCTGGGGTCAAGTCAGCTGCCGGGTCGTTATATGCCGATTTACGAATTATTTTTGATACCAAGCCAATCAGATGCTGTCCAATTTTAGAGCTTTGAATGGAGACTAAATGATTTACTTGCAACCCTCGTAATTTGTCATCATTCTCCACTTTCACAATAACCGTAGATGTGTCTACACTTTCAACAGTTCCCAGAAGCTCTTCAGGCGCATACTCAAATATACTCATTCTATACCTCCTACCAAATTTTTAAAAAGTTGTCCAGCGACCAATATGCTCCATCATAGGTTTCTTCCCAACCGTTTCCGTACACTCTGGTATGTGCATCATCTGCACGCTCAAAAATGAGATATTTTTGAATTCCTGCATCAGCAATATGCTTTCGACAAGCAGCTGTCATCGTCCTTGCCAGCACAACAATTGGCTTTCCTTTTGAAATCTGAGTTAAAAGTTTTGGCTGGATATGTTCATCATTGAACCCATATCCGATACATAGGTAAGCTCCAGCTTGTACAAATGCACTGTCTGCCTCTGCAATCACCGTTCTATATGGTTCATCATGAGTGGCGCTATACTTTTCTTTCCCTGGCGGGATGATTAAGGGATGAAATGCATCCGGAATTACTCGTGATAAAGGAAATGCTGCTATATTTCCATCTGAATCCATAAACCAATCTAACGAGCCATGAACTTTCCATATATCAACAACTCTTTCACGGGCTCTTGTTCGCCTCATCTTTAACACAGTTGATGGAAGTTCGATTTTCTTAATCAAAGAACCTTCAAATCCAGTTACTGTAGTTGCACCAACTCCATCAGCAGCATATTCAGCCAGTCTATCATAATTGGTAGTTACAATAACAGCTCTATTGGGAGTTGGAGAAAGTACTTTCCTAATCAATTCTGCAAGTGCTTTTGGCGGTTCGATTGGGTGCTGACCAAAATAATGAAGATCCTTTTCGTTGACAGATCTCCAAACAACCTTGCGGATTTCGTCCAGAGTTTCAGTCAGAAGTGTAGAAGTATCTATTGCTCCCTCCAATCCCAAACTGTCTAGTGCTGAACAGAAGGCACTGTAATTGGGATCAGAGCCAACAACAACGGACTTTTTTATTTCTTCTGCAAGCTCACTCATAGAAGGAAGCTCATATGGCATGGATGCACCTGAGCCTAAAACTATGAGAGGACTATTCTCCAAATATCCTTGGAGCAAGCTCATACAGCCACTCAACTCCATAAACATCCCTCCCTTTAAGAATTGAGCATTGTCATATGCCAACCCCTTGCTTCGGCTTTAGTATTTTTTGCATAAACCAATATACTAGTTTTGCAATCAGTATAAAACATTGCCTTCTAAACCGATGGCCAATCTATCATAAAGTAATCAGTGCAATAATAAATCACACATCCACCTTCTAACTGGGATTGTGAATTACTAAGATAATCCATGATTCATGACTATAGTAACGCCAGTTCTCAAATGGAACAAAAACCGCATGGAGACACTTTCCATACGGTTAGCCTTGGTGATGCCAAAAGCCCACCGCAAAGATATTATATCGTATTAAGCAGGAAAATACAAGATAGCGATGTAATTTGAAACTAATTCAACTGAATCCGCACATTCGATTTCCACTTATTCTCCTGCTACAATGGTTGCAGTAACCAAAGGAGGAATAGCGCATGAAACAGAAAT
>OGXL01003538.1_pt1 | contig 10344 bp, 5 predicted proteins | sample 1576311 | NCBI WGS metagenome assembly OGXL01 (sample SAMEA3541564, study PRJEB24748) | human gut metagenome | biome: human gut; feature: human-associated habitat; material: faeces | place: China | collected 2012 | reverse complement strand
TCCGGTTTTGGCGGAGCCGGGCGCGGCGGCGGCAGCTTCGGCGGCATGGGCGGCGGCAGCAGCCACGGCGGCGGAGCTGGCCGCGGACGCTGAACATTTTTTGACCTTAGAGCGAACCACCAGCGCGGCAGATGCGATCTCGTATCATATCTGCCGCGCTGGTGTTATTTTTTGCCTTTTCCTTCTCCGCCCTTCCATCCCTACGAAACCATGCCCTTCGAGATTTTATGCAAAATAACTGATATATTTCAATACATTCTTAAAAAAACTAGGATTTTTTTTATTTTCTGTTGAAATTTTGTAAAATCTTTACTATACTTTAGCCATCTTACGTAGCGCACCGCCTGCGAAGGGATGCGTCCTTCAACCCGCACGAAGTGTAAGGAGTATCGTATCATGAAAAAAATCACTCGTCGTCAGTTTCTCACCTCTGCCGGTGCGACCTCTGCCGCACTGCTCCTTTCCAGCCTGCCTCATGCAGCAGCCGCAGACGAGAATTGCCTGCGCAAGGTCACTCCTGCTGCCACCAACTCCAACGACCTGTCCTGGGATATGGCCGAGGAGATCCTGACCCACATTTCTGACCCCGTATTCCCTGCCTACACGGTCAATGTTCTGGACTACGGCGCCGTCCCCAACGACGGCAAACTGGACACCGCAGCCATCCAGCGCGCCATCGACGAGACCAGTGCCCACGGCGGCGGCACGGTCGTCATCCCTTCCGGTGTGTATGACGTCGGTGCCATCACCCTCAAAAGCAACGTCAACCTGCATCTGGAAAGCAAGGACACCGTCCTGCGCTTCACCCGGGACATCACCCCGGCCAACTACCCGCTGGTGTTCGCCCACTACGAAGGCTCCAAGCTGTACAACTGGAGTCCGCTGATCTACGCTTATCAGCAGGAGAACATCGCTCTGACCGGAAAGGGCACCCTCGATGGTCAGGCCGATAAGAACAACTGGTGGAACTGGTCCCGCACCGTCAACCCGGATGGCAGCGTCACCAAGCCCAGCAGCGCCGATGCCAAGCTGCTGCGCAAGATGACCGACAACGGCACCCCCGCAGGGGAGCGTATCTTCGGCGAAGGCCACTATCTGCGCCCCAACTTCTACCAGCCCATCGAATGTACCAATGTCCTGGTCGAGGGCGTCACCATCGCCAACTCTCCCATGTGGGAGCTGAATCCCGTCCTCTGCACCAACTTCACCGCCCGCGGCGTCACCATCGACACCCACGGCTACAACAACGACGGCTGTGACCCCGAAAACTGCAACTACGTCCTGATCGAGAACTGCTTCTTCAACACCGGCGACGACTGCATCGCCGTCAAGGCCGGCCGCAACCGCGATGGCCGTGAGCTGGGCGAAGCTGGTTATCCCACCCAGAACCTCATCATCCGCAACAACACCTTCGCAGACGGCCACGGCGGCATCGCCTGCGGCAGTGAGATGAGCGGCGGCATCAAGAACCTGTTCGCAGACAACAACACCTTCGACAGCCCCACTCTGAACTACGCCCTGCGCTTCAAGACCAATGCAGAGCGCGGCGGCGCTGTGGAGAACATCTATCTGCGCAACTCCAAGGTCAAATCTGTCGGCAACGCCGTCGTCCATGCCACCATGCTGTACGATGTGGGCCGTGACGGTTCCTATCTGCCTCAGTTCAAAAACATCACCATCGAGAACCTGACCAGCAGCGGCGGCGAGTACGGCATCTTCATGGAGGCCTTTGAGGAAGTTCCCATCACCGGTCTGGTGTTCCGCAATGTGAACATCTCCAACGTCGGCACCGACATCCGCGCTCTGAACTGGGAAGCCCCCGTCATGGAGAACGTGACCATCAACGGCAAGACCTACCCCCGCCCCGTGGAAACCAAGATCCTCGGCGTTCCTGTCCCGGGCCAGCGCATTGAGGGCAGCTCCACCCTGCTGGGCGGCGAAGATACCGACCTGAGCAGCAAGTGGCTGATCTCGGACAGCGCCGACGGCGATTACCATTTCTTCCGCATCCGCCGCAGCTATGCTGTTCCCTCTTATCTGGCCGGAAAGTACATCAAGTTCGTCTCCACCGACCGGAGCGGCAATCAGGACACCAGCATCCCCTACAAGGTGCTGCGGAGCGCCGAGATCGCCGGTACCACCAATGATGCCGAGCTGCTGCGTGCCGCCTCCAAGGGTTACATCGACGAGAACGACGCACTCGACCTGAACCGTCCCATCACCAAGCGCGAGTGCGCCAAGATGCTGGGCAAGCTGTGGAATCTGACCGCTCCGTCTGCACCGGTCACGATCTCCGACGTCCCCGCAAGCGACCCGGATTACGGCGTCATCGCCGCTGTGGTCGAAGCCGGCATGATCGAGCTGAAAGACCCCACCAGCGCCATCGCACAGGGCACTCTGTACAACGCCGGTGTCACCAGCTCTGAAAGCTCCAAGCGCACTGCTTTCCTGCCCGATGCCACCATCGACCGCGACGAGATGGGCCACATCGCTCTGCTGTCCTGCGGCGTGCCTTATAACGAGACTCTGGGCACTCAGCCGAAGTTCGACGACGCCAGCCAGATCGAGTCCGTGTACAAGTCCAACGTGGGTGCCAGCGCCTACTTCGGCTTTATCACCGCCAAGACCGGCAACAGCTACCTGCCCAAGGAAAAGACCACTCTGGAAGATCTGATCCGCATCGTGGAGCGCATCTCCGACTTCTCCAACAAATAATTTTTTCAGCCTCCTCCTAACTCCTCCCCGCCGGAAGCATTCTGCATGCTCCCGGCGGGGAGTTTTGTATCACTGCTGAAACGACGCACAAAAAGCACCATGCTTCGATTCGAAACATGGTGCTTTTTGCTTTGACCTCTCCGTCTGGCCTTGTCAGGCGACAGTGAGACTGAGCGGTCATTTTATTTGATGCAGCTCGAGCAGGGGCTGTAGCCAGCGGCCACAGCTTCATCATAGCTCGAGAACAAAATCTGGTTCTTCTCTGCCGGGAGGTTGGCGCAGCTGGGCAGATGGAACTTTTTGCTGTTCACGTTGCCGATGTACGCCTGCTGGGCCGCGCTGGACGCTGCCGGGGCGGTGGGGTTCAGCTCAGCGTCGGTAGCGAAGTGTTCCGTTGCCACCGTGTAGTTCTGGCCGTCACTGGAAACGGTGATCGTCCCCAGCAGGTCGGTGCGGTAGACGTCCACACCGGCGTCCCGCAGGATGCTCAGGGTCTCCTCGTGGGGGTGGCCGTACTTGTTGTTGACCCCGCAGGAGATGATGCCCATTTTGGGCAGGACAGCGTTCAGGAAGACGTAGCTGGTGGAGGTGCTGGAGCCGTGGTGGCCCACCTGTAAGACATCCACCTTGAGGTTCGCGCCGCTGTTCACGAGGTCGCGCTCGGCGTCGGCCTCCATATCACCGGTGAGCAGGAAGCTCGTCGCGCCGTAGTCGATGCGCAGGACGATGGAGGTATCGTTGGTGTCATCGTACTGCGCCACAGGGCCAAGCATGGTCACAGTGGCGCTGCCCAGCGCCCACTGGGTGCCTACGGCAGGCACTTCGACCTGTAAGTTCTGCTGCTGGGTGTACTTGACGAAATCCTTGAAGCACTTGGTGGAGGCTTCCGTCACGGGGCTGTAAACGTGGTAGGCCGGGAAATAGGCCAGCGCAGCGGCCAGACCGCCCACATGGTCTTCGTGAGCATGGGAGCAGAAGACATACTCCAGCTGCTCGACACCCTGACTCTGCAAGTAGGAGACTACCAGACTGCCGTCGTCCACATTGCCGCCGTCATAGAGCATGAACTGTCCGTCACACTCCACCAGCACGCTCAGCGCCTGCCCCACGTCGATGAAGTGCATCTGGAAGGCGGCGTCCTGCCCGTCGGAAGGCATCGTTTCGGTCTGAGAAACTGCCGGGTCCGGCATGACGCCGCCGCTGCCTCCCGGGACGATGGAAGAGGTATCACAGCCCACGAGGCCCAGCGCAAGGGCTGCGGCCAGCGCCAGCGCAGCGAGGCGGCTCATGAGCGTTTTAGCGGTCACTTTTTCTTTTTTGAAGTTTTCCACGATGTATTCTCTTTCTGTTGATTACTTTTCGGTTTATGCGCAGGAGCCGAATGGGGCGCAAAACGTGCGCCGGGACTGGGCTGACGGCCTGCCGGGCTGCGGCCCGCCGGGGCGGTGGAGCGGCTCTGGGGCTTGCCGCCCTTGCCTCTGGGCCGGACGGTGTAGGTGCCGTCGCCGTGGATGGTCACATCGGCGGCCTCGGCTCTGCGGGCCGAACGCTGGACCGCAATGCGGCCCTCAGCGGGAACCAGCAGGGGGATGAGGTCTTCGCGGTGGGTCATTTTCAGCGCCTTGATGACCTTTTCGGCATTGCGGGGCTCATAATACTGAAGCAGGGCGCGCTGAAGTGCCTTGCCCTCAGCGGTCTTTTCCACAAACACCGGCTTCAAAGTGTAGGGGTCGAGGCCGGTGTAGAACATACAGGTGCTCACGGTGCCGGGCGTGGGATAAAAATCCTGCACCTGCTCGGGACGCATATGGTTCTTGTAGAGGTATTCGGCCAGATAGACGGCATCCTTGAGGGTGCTGCCAGGGTGACTGGACATGAGGTACGGCACGAGGTACTGCTTTTTGCCCGCCTTCCTGCTCAGCTCGTAGAACTTATCCTTAAACTTGTTGAAGGTCTCGATCGGCGGCTTGCCCATGTAGGCGAGGGTGTTGGGGGCGCAGTGCTCCGGCGCAACTTTCAGCTGGCCGGAAACGTGGTACTCCACCAGCTCCTTAAAGAAAGTGTCATCGGGGTCGGCCATCAGGTAATCGAAGCGGATGCCGCTGCGGATGAACACCTTCTTGACGCCGGGCAGCTCCCGGACGCGGCGGAGGATTTTCAGGTAATCGCTGTGATCCACGATCATGTGGGAACAGGTGGTGGGGGCGAGGCAGTGCTTGCCGCCGTTGCACATACCCCGCAGCATCTGCTCGCGGCAGGATGGGAAACGGAAGTTGGCGGTGGGGCCGCCGATGTCGTGGATGTAGCCCTTGAAATCCGGCTCGTGGGTCATCCGCTCTGCTTCGGCCACGATGCTGTCGGCGCTGCGGCTGGTGACGCGTCGGCCCTGATGCAGCTGGATGGCGCAGAAATTGCAGCCGCCGAAGCAGCCGCGGTTCTGGATGATGGAGAACTGCACCTCGCGGATGGCAGGCACACCGCCCATGGCCTCGTAGATCGGGTGGTAGCGGCGGGTGTAAGGCAGGGCGTAGACCTTATCCAGCTCCCAGCGGACGAGGGGCTTTGCGGGGATGTTCTGCACAAGGTACTTCTCGCTCTGCTTCTGGACGATGATATTGCCGCTGACGACGTCCTGATTGTCCATCTGGATGCGGCAGGCTTTCGCATAGGCCACCTTATCGGAGGCCACCTTCCTGAAGCCCGCGCACTCCACATACCGCTCGGGCAGGTGGTCGAAGTCGGTCAGGTAGCAGGTGCCGTCCACATCGGTGATGCTCTCCACCGGCTCCCCTGCCGCCAGACGGCGGGCAATTTCCACGGTCTGGTGTTCCCCCATGCCGAAGCTGATGATGTCCGCGCCAGAGTCCTCGGCGATGCTGGGCAGGACGGTGTCCAGCCAGTAGTCGTAGTGGGCAAAACGGCGGAGCGATGCTTCCAGACCGCCCAGAATGACGGGCAGGTCAGGGTATGCCTGCTTGGCAAGTCTGGTGTAGACGGTGGCGCTGCGGTCGGGCCGTGCGCCGCCCTTGCCGCCGGGCGAATACTCGTCCTCCGCGCGGGGGATCTTTGCGACGGAATAGTGACTCACCATGCTGTCCACATTGCCGCCGCCGATGAAGAAGCCGTACTTCGGCTTTCCGAACCGCTTGAAGTCCTCGCAGTCGGTGTAGCGGGGCTGGGCCAGCACGCCCACCTTGTAGCCCTCGGCTTCCAGCAGGCGGCTGATGATGGCGGTGCCAAAGCTGGGGTGGTCCACATAGGCGTCGCCGCCCACCACCACGAAGTCCAGCTGGTCCCATCCCCGGGCCTCCATGTCGGCCCGGCTGATGGGGAGAAATTCGGTGTAATGTTCCATAGTTATCCTTTTTCTTTCATTATGCCTGCCCTATACAGCAGGACTCTATCGCTTCCGAAATCAAAAATTCTATTCATCCAGCGTGAGCCTGTCCGGTACGCCAGTGGCTTCCCTGGTAGGGGAGCCAGCAAAGCCGTCCGGCTTTGACTGAGAGGTTATTCATCCGGCTGATTCATCTGCATTTCCAGCCACTGCTGGCGGCTGATGAGGACAGCGCGGGGCTTTGCGCCTTCGTAGGGGCCGATGATGCCCTTTTCTTCCATCTCGTCCATGATGCGGGCGGCGCGGGCATAACCCAGCTTGCAGCGGCGCTGCAAAAGGCTGGTGGACGCCTGACCGGCGTCGATGACCACCTCCACGGCCTGCTTGAGCATCGGGTCACTGCCGCCCTCCTCATCGGAGTCGGCAGAACTGCTGCCCTTCTTGCCGTCCTGAATGGCGTGTTTTTCCATGGCCTCGATCATGGCCTCGTCGTACTGGACGGTGGCGCTCTTCTTGATGAAGTCCAGCACACGGCTGATCTCCTCATCCCGCACAAAGGTACCCTGGATACGGGTGGGCTTGGGTGCGCCTACGGGCATGAAGAGCATATCGCCCATGCCCAGCAGCTTTTCGGCACCGGCACCGTCGAGGATGGTGCGGCTGTCCACCTGACTGGACACGGCGAAGGCGATGCGGCTGGGGATGTTGGCCTTGATGAGGCCGGTAATGACGTCCACGCTGGGGCGCTGGGTCGCCACGATGAGGTGCATACCGGCGGCGCGGGCCTTCTGGGCGATGCGGCAGATGGAGTCTTCGACATCCTTGCCGACGACCATCATCAAATCGGCCAGCTCGTCGATGATGATGGCGATATAGGGCATCTTCTCGAGGTTCGGGTCCGTTGCAGCCAGCTTATTGAAGGACTTGATGTCGCGGACGTTGTTCTCCGCGAAGAGGTGGTAGCGGCGCTCCATCTCCTGCACTGCGCCGCCCAGTGCGCCGGCCGCCTTGCGGGGCTCGGTGACGACGGGCATCAGCAGGTGGGGGATGCCGTTGTACTCAGCCAGCTCGACGACCTTGGGGTCGATGAGCAGGAGCTTGACGTCCTCGGGGCTGGAGCGGAACAGCAGGCTCATGATGATGCTGTTGACGCAGACCGATTTACCGCTGCCGGTGCTGCCCGCGATGAGCAGATGGGGCATCTTGCACAGGTCGGCCACCTGGGCCACGCCGGCGATGTCCTTGCCCAGCGCAATGCCCATCGGCGAGGTCATCCGCAAAAAGCTCTGGCTCTCGAAGACGCTTCGGATGTAGACCGGCGTTTTCTTATGGTTCGGCACCTCGATGCCCACGGCAGGCTTGCCGGGAATGGGAGCCTCCATGCGGACATCGGCCACCGCCAGGTTCAGGGCGATGTCGTCCGCCAGCGAAGTGATGCGGCTTATCTTGACGCCCGCCATGGGCTGGACTTCATACCGAGTGACCGACGGGCCGCGGGAAATATCCAGCACACGGGTGCGGACGCCGAAGCTTTCCAGCGTATCCACCAGCTTCTGGGCGTTGGCTTTCAGCTCGTCTTCTGCTCCGGAGTCGCTTTCCTCCGGGGCGCGCTCGAACAGCTCGATGGACGGGTACTGATACTGGAAACTCTCCTCCGTCTCGGCCTCTTCGGCGGGGGCGTTCGCAGCCTGCTCCTCGGAGACAGCAGGCTTTTCCATGGCGGCTGCCACCAGCGTGTTGAGGTCTTTTTCCTCCACCGGGTCGCTGGTGATGCTGATCCAGCCGTCCTCATCCGGCTCAGAGCGGAACGCCACAGCATTCTCGGCGCTGACCGGCTGCGGGGCCGGTTCCGGAGTCGGGGTCAGATCATAGAGCGGGATGCCGAAGGAGAGCGGCGGCTCAGGCGCAGGCTGCTGTTCCGGCTCTTCTGCCGGGGCAGCGGGCGCAACGGTAGGTGTCACCGTCGGCTCGGGCTGGGCCGTGAAGAAGTCCTCAGCGGCAGTATCCACAGCGTCCGGGACGATGGGCGTCACGGTGGCGCGGATGGGCGCACGGCGGAGCGGATCCATGCCGAAGGTGCCGCCGGGGCCGAGGATGATGGGCTCGATAGGCTCACTGCCGCCCTCGGTGACGGTGGTATGGTCAGGGCCTAAATCAATATCAAAGGGCGCACGAGGCCGGGACTTTTCCACCTGTACGGGGGCAGGCTCGGGCTGAGGCGGGGTCTGCGCTTCCGGTGCGGGCGCAGGGGCAGGCTCCGCCTGTTCGCCGCCCTGCATCACCTGATGACCCCAGTGGAAGACGCCAGCCAGCCAGCCGGGAGGCTGGATATGGAAGGCGGGCGCGGCAGGCTCTTCGCCGCCGCAGCAGTCCTCGCCCACTTCGTCTTCCGGCAGGTCGTCGTCATAGGCCTCGTATTCCTCCGCCTCGGCCTCCTCGGCGGCGCGTTCTGCCAGACGCTCAGCCCGGCGGGCGGCATTCTGCTCGTGGACGGCAAGGCCCTTTTCGTGGACGCTGCCGCCCACATTGCAGAGCCACTGCCAGCACTCGGCGGGCGTAACGTCGAAAATGTACAGGCTGGCGCAGGCCGCCAGCGCCGCCATGACCAGATTGGCGGCGGGTCTGCCGCAAAGCAGCAGGAGCGTCCCGCCCAGCACAGCGCCCAGCGCACCGCCCGAGAGCCATGCGCTCATACCATTATGATAACAGGCAGCGGTCATCTGCGCGGCGGTCTGGTCAGTGGGGATGTCAGAAAAGACGATGACCGTGCCGCTGGCGAAGATGAGCCCCAGCGCAAGCTTGGCGATATGGGGCAGCAGGTCTTCGCCCCGGGTGTAGAGGATAGCCAGATAGCACAGCGCTGCGCCCAGCACGAAGCTTCCGCAGCCGAACACGCCGAACAGGACATCGTGCATCGTGCGCCAGGCCGAGCTGCCCGGCACGAAAGCCAGCGCCATGAGCACCAGCCCCGCAAACAGGGTGATGAGCCCCGCGGGCATCCGGTCCTGTGTCCGGTTCTTGCGGCGCGAGGCTGTGCTGCGCCCGGAGGTCTTGCGTTTTCTCTTTGCCATGTTTCCTAAAACCCGTTCCTTATTTTATATCATGAAGCAGGGCGCGCTCAGGGCGGCTCTGTCGGTGACGATGGAAGAATTTCGATACTACTCGATTCTTTCATTGTACCACGGGAAAAGTCAAATGGCAATTTATTTCCCCTCGATTTCTCGGTAGAGCCATGCCAGCGCATCCGACAGCCCGCCCAGCTCGTCGATGAGCTTTTCCCGCACGGCTTTTCGGCCATCCAGCACGGTGCCGACGTCCATGACCAGCTCGCCCGTGCGCATCATCAGCTCAGTATAACGCTTCTCCGAGATGCCGCTGTGGGACGCCACGAAGCCGGTGATGCGCTCCTGCATCTGCTCGAACCAGCGCATAGTCTGCGGCACGCCCAGTATCATGCCGGAATGGCGGACGGGGTGGACCGTCATGGTGGCAGTAGGCACGATGAAGCTCCGCTGGGCGCTGACGGCCAGCGGGATGCCGATGGAGTGGCCCCCGCCCAGTACCACCGCCGCACTGGGCTTGGAGATGCTGGCGATGAGCTCCGCCAGCGCAAGCCTGTTTTTCGTAATCACACTTTCAGGCTTCACAATTTCAAACTTCGGCAGATTTGCCGCTCTTTGATACAGCGCGTCTGCGCAGGTTTGCAGTCCGGGTGCCGTTATGCCTGTCAAAAATTCGCCCTTCTCGCTGACAACATCAAATGTGGTTGCGGTTTCATAATCCACCACAATGGCAGGGCCGCCATACAGCTCATACGCCGCCACAAGGTTGACAATACGGTCTGTCCCCATTTCCTTCGGGTTTTCCATCCGCAGGTTAATACCTGTTTTCAGACCGGCACGCACCACAATCGGGTCTTTTTTCAAGAATTTTTTAATGCCATTGAGTGTGGAATACATCACATCCGGCACAACAGAGGAAACAATGATTGCCTCAATATCACCTACAGAAACATCAGAATATGCAAACAGGCTGCAAATCAGAAGCCCTGTTTCATCCGCAGTGCGTCCACTTTTCGTAGAGAGCCGCCAGTTCGCCACAAGGTTCTCCCCATGAAATACGCCCAAAACCATATTTGTATTGCTCACATCAATTACCAATAACATAAAACCTTCTCCTATTCGGGATTTTATATGAAGAACAGCGCAGGAAATCCATCCTGCGCCGTATGCATTTACATTTTCTTATTTATGTAAAACTTATGCTTCCTTTTTCGTATACAATGCTCTGTT
>OGXL01003535.1_pt1 | contig 10355 bp, 9 predicted proteins | sample 1576311 | NCBI WGS metagenome assembly OGXL01 (sample SAMEA3541564, study PRJEB24748) | human gut metagenome | biome: human gut; feature: human-associated habitat; material: faeces | place: China | collected 2012 | reverse complement strand
CCTGAGCGCGAAGCGCGAGGAAGTGCCCTTGGGGTGCAATCTCGGGGAGGCAGTTACGATTTTGCAGGAAGCCTTTCCAAAATCCGGCCGGGTGCTGCGAGATTGCCACGTCGGCCTCCGGCCTCCTCGCAATGACAATTTGGGGGCAATTCCATTTTAACGATGCCCTGTGCCAGTCGGCAGCGCTGCGCCGGGCAGGGCTGTCCCCGACCCTACAACACATATTTGGCAGCCTTACAAAATCTCCCCCCGCAGGCCCTCTTCCTGCAGGCGCTCGATGCGGACGCGGCGGACGGTGTTATGCAGGTCCTCGCCGCGGGCATAGACCTTCATGCCGTTCGGGGCGTGGCCGGTGAACCAGCCGTCCTCGACCTGCTCAAAGAGCACGTCCTGCTCCGTGCCGCACATGGCCGTCAGGAATTCGCGGTGCAGCTCCGCGGCAACGGCGACGGCACGGGCGGAGCGGTCAGCCTTCTCCGCGCGGGAGAGCTGGCCCGGCATGGAGGCAGCGGGCGTTCCCGCGCGGCGGGAATAGGGGAAGACATGGACCATGGCAAGGCCACAGGTGCGGGCAAAGGCGAGGGATTCGGCGAATTCCTCCTCCGTCTCGCCGGGGAAGCCGACAATCAGGTCCGTCGTGACGGCGCAGCCGGGGAACCATTTTTGCAGCATGCGGACGCTCTCCAGATAGCGCGCCGTGTCATAGTGGCGGTGCATGCGGCGCAGCACGCCGTCGCTGCCGCTCTGCAGGCTCAGGTGGAACTGCGGGCAGAAATTCGGGCACGCGGCAAGGCGGCGGCAGAAGTCCTCGTCCACCACGCGCGGCTCGAGCGAGCCGAGGCGCACGCGCAGCTGCGGCACGGCCCGGCAGACGGATTCGACCAGATCGGCAAACGTGCTGCCGTCTTTGAGATCGCGGCCCCACGATGCGACCTCGATGCCCGTGAGCACGACCTCGCGGTAGCCCTCGAGCGCGCGCGCCTGCTCCACGGCCTGCGCCAGCGGCAGCGAGCGCACCGGCCCGCGGGCGTAGGGGATGATGCAGTAGGTGCAGAAGTTGCAGCAGCCGTCCTGCACCTTGAGCATGGCGCGGGTGCGCGTGCCGAGGCTCCCGGCCGGGAGCGACTCAAAGGCGCGGCGGCGCATGGCGTCGTCCAGCAGGACCTGCTGCCCGGCGTTTTGCCCGGCCTTTTTCTGCCGCACGGCGTCCAGCACGAGCTGGACAAAGGCCTCGCGTCCGCCGCTGCCGGACACGACGTCCACGCCGAGGGCCTCGACCTCCCCGGCGCTGACCTGTGCATAGCAGCCGCACACGCCGATGACGGCCTGCGGGTGCTCGCGGCGCAGGCGGCGGATGAGGGTGCGGTTCTTGCGGTCGGCGACCGCCGTCACGGTGCAGGTATTGATGAGATAGGCATCGCAGTCGTCGGCATCCGTTCCGCTGACGTGGCCCAGAGCCAGCAGCTGCTGCTCCATGGCCTGCGTTTCATATTGGTTGACCTTGCAGCCAAGCGTATAACATTGAAATTTCATCGAGTTTCTCCAAAAAATCTTTGAGGGCCCCAAAAAAGATTGAACAAAACGTGCATTGTGCTTTTGCCCGTTTTTGCGGTATAATAATCACGATCATTATAGTGGAAAAAACAGGATTTGTACAGTCTCAGACTGTCAAAAAACTGCCAAGCCGAAAGTTTCGGAGGGAAGAAACGTGGGAAAGGAAGCCGTCAGGGCGCCCTTTCGCGTTCGATTGCCCGCCGCAGCGGCAGGATCGCAGACTCATAAGGACTTTTTTGACAAGCTGACAGTCTTTCTTTGGGAGGAAGCACATGATCGTTCGATTTGCATCCGTGAGCGACGTGAGAGAATTTGTCGGACTGGCCACGCTGCAGCCCTATGCCATTGACGTGGTAGATGGCGAGCATGTTGTCAGCGCAAAGAACTTTATGGAGCTGTTTACGATTAATTTTACCCATCCTCTGCAGGTGCAGATCGCAGACAGCCGGAACGAGGCCCATTTTGCCAAAGCTGCCGCGCGCTTCGTTGTCGGCTGAATCAAATGCAGGCGCCCCCATCCGATCGGATGGGGGCGTTTTTTGCACGGATTTCCAAAGCTGCCTGCAGCGGCGCTCCCTGAGCGCCTTGCAGGTTGACAATGACTGCGGCACACATTCTGCGGCGCAAGGCTCCCAAGTTTGTCATTGCGGGGAGGCCGAAGGGCGACGTGGCGCCCTGAGCGCGAAGCGCGAGGAAGTGCCCTTGGGGTGCAATCTCGGGAAGGCAGTTACGTTTTCGCCGGGGCTTTCCTGTTATCCACTCCGGTACTGCGAGATTGCCGCGTCGCTTCGCTCCTCGCAATGACAATTCGGGGGCCAGTACCATTTTATCGGCAACCTGTACCAACTGTCAGTTCAGCGCCGGGAGGGGCATGCCCCTCCCCTACAACGCGCGACTGGAAACTTCGCGTAACTTTACGCTATCCACTTTCCATTTTCCACTTGCACCATGCCGCACCGACAACGACCGCCCCCATCCGGATCGGAGGGGGCGGTCATTTTCTGTATATTTGCCTTACAGGCGCTCGTACATCGTGTTCATGCGGCGCAGGCGGTGGGCCAGCTCCGCCGTGAGCAGGCCGGGCTGCAGCCGCCAGCTCCAGTTGCGGTCGCTGAGCGTGCCGGGCGTGTTCATGCGGGCCTCCGCGCCGAGGCCGAGATAGTCCTGCAGTTGGGCGATGAACGTGTCAGCCACGCTGGCAAGGCCGCTGCGCAGGATGCCCCACGCGTAGCCCTCCTGCTCCGTCAGGCCGAGGTATTCCGCGGCATAGGCACGCGCGGTCTCCGACGTCTGCGCCAGCCACTGGGCCAGCGTTTCGTTGTCGTGCGTGCCGCTGTAGCAGATGCAGTTGCGGATATAGCGGTGGGGGAGGTAGTTGCTCGGCTCGCGGGAGTCGAAGGCGAATTCCAGCACCTTCATGCCGGGCCAGCCGGAGTCCTTCTGCAGCCGGATGACGTCGTCCGTCAGGAAGCCGAGGTCCTCCGCGATGAGGCGCAGGTCCGGGAAGCGCTCCTGCATGGCGCGGACGAAATCGTGGCCAGGTCCCTTGACCCACTTGCCGCCGCGGGCGGTCTTGTCGCCGTAGGGGATGGCCCAGTAGCTCTCCAGCCCGCGGAAGTGGTCGATGCGGATGACGTCGAACAGCCGCGCGGCTGCTGCGATGCGCTCCTTCCACCAGGCGTAATCCGTCTGGCGCATACGCTCCCAGTCATACAGCGGGTTGCCCCACAGCTGGCCGTCGGCCGAGAAATAGTCGGGCGGGCAGCCTGCCACGCCGGTTGGAAGCCCGGTCTCGTCCAGCTGGAACAGGGACGGGTTCGCCCACACGTCACAGGAGTCATAGGGCACATAGATCGGCAGATCGCCGATGATCTCCAGCCCAAGCGCGTGCACATAGCTGCGCAGCGCGTCCCACTGGCCGAAGAAGAGATATTGCAGATAGATGAAGAAGTGCACGTCGTCGCCGAGCCGGACGGCATAGGTCTCGGCCGCACCCGGACGGCGCAGGCGGATCTCCTCCGGCCACGTCTCCCACGAGCGCATGTCCTGGCTGCGCTTGAGCGCCATATACAGGGCATAGTCCTCAACCCACGGGTTCGCATTGCGGAATTCGCGCACGGCGTCCGCGTCGCGCTCCCAGCCGCGCAGGAAGGCGCGGTAGAGCAGGTCGAAGCGCACGCTGTACTGGAAGCCGTAGTCCACGCGCGCGCTGTGTGCGTCCCAGTCGATGGCGTCGATCTCGTCCTGCGTCAGGAGGCCGTCCTCCCGCAGCAGATCGAGGTCAATGAAATAGGGGTTGCCCGCGTGCGTGCTGAAGCTCTGATAGGGGCTGTCGCCGTAGCTCGTCGGGCCGATGGGGAGAAGCTGCCAGTAGTGCTGCCCGGCCGCCTTCAGAAAGTCGGCGAAGTCATAGGCTGCCTGGCCAAGCGTGCCGATCCCATAGGGGGAGGGCAGCGAGGAGATGTGCATCAGAATTCCACTGGTTCTCATGAGTTTGTTCCGTCCTTCCGGGGAGGGTGTGAGGTACTTTCGCGGACCGCCAGCGTGAAGGGGACGGTCTCGTGGCGTGCGACGGCGCCGCGCTCGAGCGTGCCGAGCAGCAGGGCCACGCCGCGGTCGACCAGCAGGCTGGCCTGCTGGCGGATGGTGGTGAGCTTGGGCGTGTAGAACTCGCCAAGCTCCAGGCCATCGAAGCCGATGACCGAAATATCCTCGGGGATGCGCAGGCCGCGGTCGTGCAGCGCGCGCATGGCGCCGATGGCCATCACGTCCGACATGGCGAAGATTGCCGTCAGTCCCGGCTGCTCCAGAAGCCGCAGGGCGGCGTCGTAGCCGTCCTGAAAGGCATAGCGCGCCGTGGCGCAGCATTCGTCCGGTAAGGTCAGCCCGCAGCGCTCCAACGCGAGCAGGCAGCCCTCATAGCGAAGCCGCGACGGGCCGGAGCAGCTCAGGTCGCCCGCGATGACGCCGATGCGCCGGTGGCCGCTTTCCAGCAGGTATTCCATGGCGCATTCCGCCGCCTCCACGTCGTCCGTGGTCACGGAGGAGAGATTGTCGAAGCCGAGGCGGGCGGCGTCGGTCGTCAGCACGACGGACGGCAGCGTGATCTCGCCGAAGCTTTTGGCGTACATCCGCCGGTCGCCGCCGAGAAACAGCAGCCCGGCGGGCTTTTTCTCGCGGCTCAGGTGCAGAGCGCGCTCGACGGGGTCCTCGTTTTCGTCGACGTAGTCCACGGTCAGCGGGTAGCGGTCCGTGGGGAGCGTCTGCTGGATGCGTTCGATCATCTGGGCAAACAGCTCGTTCGACGTGCCGGTCACCACGGCGACGATGCCGCTGCTGTGGATCTGCTTGAGGTACTTCGCGTTGGTATTGAGCTGATATCCGCGTTCCTGCGCCAGCGCCAGAATGGCGCTGCGTGCCTGCTCGCTGACATTCGGCAGGCCGTTCAGGGCGCGGGAGACCGTGCCGACGGAGTAGCCGGACAGGCGGGCAAGGTCTTTGATCGTCATATGGGTTATCCTTTGACGGCGCCGGCTGCGACGCCCTTGATGATATATTTCTGGCAGAACAGATAGACGATAATGATCGGCACGATGCTGAACATCATGACGGCCATCGTTGCGCCGAGGTCGGCCGTGCCATAGCTGCCCTGCAGATACTGCACATGGATGGGAATGGTCTTGTATTCGTTGATGTCGAGCACGAGGGAGGGCAGGAGGTAGTCGTTCCACACCCACATGACCTCGAGAATGCCGACGGAGATGAGCGTCGGGCGCAGCATGGGCAGGACGACGCTGAAGAACGTGCGGATCGGGCCGCAGCCGTCGATCACGGCGGCCTCCTCGATCTCGAGCGGCAGGCTCTTGACGAAGCCGGAGAACATGAACACGGCGAGGCCCGCGCCGAAGCCGAGGTAGATGACGGGGATGGTCCACGGCGTGTTGAGATAGAGGTCATTCGCCACGGAGACGAGCGGGAACATGACCATCTGGAACGGCACGATCATCGAGAACACGCAGCCCAGATAGAACAGGCGGGAGAACCGTCCGCCGACGCGGGAGATGAACCATGCGGCCATGGACGTGCACAGCAGGATGAGCGTGACGGACAGTATGGTGATGACGATGCTGTACAGCAGGGACTTGAGGAATGGATAGTTGCCGAACGTCATGCCCTTGACATAGTTGCTCGTGCCTGCGAACGTGCCGGCGTTCGGCAGGGCGAAGGTGTCGGTGTTGATGGCGCTGTGCGTCTTGAACGAGTTGATGAGCACCTCGACAATGGGCATAACATAGAGGATGCACACGAGGGAGAACAGCACGGTCAGCACGATGCCGCCGATGTCGCGCTTTTTCTTACGGAGCGGTTTCTGCATCACTGCTGCACCTCCTTCGTGCGGGTCGCGCGGAGCTGGAGCAGAGCCAGCGCCGCCACAAGGATGAAGAATATCACGGCCTCGGCCTGCGCAACGCCCTTCCAGCTGTTGCCGATACCGTTCGTCTTGAAGATGTGCAGGGCCAGCATTTCCGTCTTATAGATGTTCGTGCCGGGGATCTGCGGGGAGCCGTTCGTCAGAGCAAGGTTCTGATCGAAGAGCTTGAAGGAGTTTGTCAGCGTCAGGAACACGCAGATCGTGACGGACGGCATGACATTCGGAATGGTCACATGCCACAGCGTCTGCCAGCGGCCCGCACCGTCGATCTTCGCGGCCTCCAGCATGTCGTCCGGAATGGCCTGCAGGCCCGCAATGTAGATGATCATCATGTAGCCGATCTGCTGCCACGCCACAAGGATGACCAGACCCCAGAAGCCGTAGGTCGCATTCGTGAGGAGGGGCTGCAGCGAGGCCGAGCGGAGGAAGGCGTCAAAAATGAGCTTCCAGATGTAGCCCAGCACGATGCCGCCGATGAGGTTCGGCATGAAGAACACCGTGCGGAAGATGTTCGAGCCGCGCAGCTTCTGCGTCAGTGCGTAGGCCAGCGCAAAGGCGCATATATTAATGATAAGAATGGATACGACGGCGTAGGCGGCCGTGAAGCCGAAGGCACGCCGGAAGCCCTCGTCCGCAAAGGCGCGGAAGTAGTTGGAAAAGCCTGCCCAGTGATAATCGACCGGCGAGGTGAATTCGCAGAACGAGCGGTACAGGCCCAGCAGGAACGGATACAGGAACCCGATGCAGAAGGCCAGCGCCGTCGGCAGCAGAAACAGCGGCCAGCAGCGCCGGATCGGGCGGCGGATCAGCTCACTGTTCAGCGCCTCGCGGCTGCGGGGCTGACGGTTTCGTTTTTTCATAAAGGACCCTCCCCTGAATCGATTGCATATACGCTTGTCAGAGGAGCTCTTTTCTCCGGGCTATTGTACAACAAAATTTCCGGAAAGAAAAGAGCTGCTCTGACAAACGCCGGAGGGCGGCGGCCCGCCGCCCTCCGAGACTGTCGATAATCTGCCCAGCCGAAAGCTTCGGAGGGAAGAAAAGTGTGAAAGGAAACCGTCAGGGTGTCCTTTCGCGTTCGATCACCCGCCGCAGCGGCCAAAATTGCAAAATAGAACTGCAAGATCATTTTGCAATTTTGCCACCCGGCCTGACGGAAAATCCCGCAGGGACTTTTTCGACAGGCCGGGAGGGCGGCGGCCCGCCGCCCTCCGCAGGTTTGACGAATTTGGATTAGCCTTCCTGCAGCTGATACTGCGTTGCCCAGCCGTTGACAAAGGCGGTCTCAACGCCGCTCCAGTCGCCGGAGCCGGTGCTGTAGGCCAGCAGCGCGTCCACGACGCCCTGACGCCAGCTTTCCACGTTCGGGGTGTAGTTGAAGGCCCAGGTCACGGTGTAGTTGCCCTCGGACATCAGGTGGTTGGCATTGTTGAAGAACACGTTCGCGCTCTCCTTGGCCTTCTTGAAGGGGATGGGGCCAAACTGCTCGGCCATCATCTTCGTGCCCTCGTCAGAGGTAACGACCCACTTCATGAAGTCGAGGGTGGCCTTCTGGTCTTCCTCGGAGGCCTTGGCGTTCACGGCCCAGCAGTTCTCGGTGCCGCAGGCCAGACCGGCCTTCTCTTCGCCCTCAACGCCGCAGTAGATGGGGATCATGGCCAGCTTCGCCGGATCCATGGAGAAGCCCATGGCGGAAGCGTCGGTCAGGTTGGCGTATTCCCACGTGCCGTTCTGGAAGAACACGGCCTTGCCGTTTGCAAACTCCGCGCGGGACTCGTCGCCGGTCTTGGCGGCCAGCTCGGAGGGAGCGCAGGTGGCGTTGTTCATGTACAGATCCCAGATGTTCTTGTAGTTGGCAAGATACTTGCCGGTGATCGTGGCGGGCTGCTCGGTCACGTTGTCGTCGCGGAACTCATAGTACAGCGGCATGTTGGCCAGATGGCCGGAGAAGCGCCAGGAAGAGGAGGAATCCAGACCGGCGGAGGAGAAGGCGGCAAAGCCCAGCTCGTCCTTGCGGGCGGTGATGTCCTCGGCAACAGCCTTCAGGCTGGCGAAGTCCTTGATCTCGTCGAGAGAGTGGCCTGCCTTTTCCAGCAGCTCGGTATTGACGATGATGCCGAAGGCCTCATAGCAGTAGCCTGCGCAGTAGGTCTTGCCGTCCTCACCCTTGAGGTTGAAGTCGGACGTGGTCATCTCGTTCAGGAACTTCGTGCCGTCAAGCGCGAGGCAGTAGTCCTTCCAGGTGTCCAGAGCCGTCTCATTGCCGCACTGGAACAGCGTGGGAGCGTCCTTCTTGGCCATTTCGGCGGTCAGCGTGGTCTCATAGGTGCCGCTGGCGGCGGTGACGACCTTGACGGTAACGCCGGTCTTTTCGGTGTAGGTCTTGGCAAGTGCCTGCCATGCACTGTCTGCTTCCGGCTTGAAGTTCAGGAAATAGACAGAGCCTTTGTCGCTGCTCTTGCAGCCGGCGAACAGGCCGACGGCGAGGATCAGCACGAGGGTCAGAGCGATGATCTTTTTCATGATGTTGCCTCCCAATTAATTTTCCGGTGAATTGGAAACGTTTCCAATTTCCTCATGCACACAGTATAGACCGCTGTTTTGCAGAATGCAATCTTTATTTTGGACAAAATGAAAAGTTTTCACAAAATGAACAAATTGACTGCTTAATAATTGTGCAAGATACCAATAGCCGGGAGAGAAATTTTTTGAAATTCCCTCTTGACGATGGCAGAGGAATATGCTATTATAATAACGCAAACGATAATCATTATTATTTAGGAGCGGATGCGATGGCAATACAGAAAAAGAGCAGGAAGCGCGATGCGATCCTGGCCTGCGTCTGCAGCACGGATACGCATCCCACCGCCGAATGGGTCTACACGCAGCTCAAGCCGGATATCCCGGATCTCTCCCTCGGAACGGTCTACCGCAATCTGGCCATGTTCCGGCGCGAGGGCATCATCGGGTCCGCCGGTGTCGTCAATGGGCTCGAGCGTTATGACCGCAACCCCCTTCCCCACGCGCATTTCGTGTGCGCGCAGTGCAGCGCCGTCTATGACCTGCCGGACATCGAGCCGCCGGTCGAGCTGATGCGCCGCGTGACCTGCGGGTGCCCGAGCACCTGCGAGCTGACGTTTACGGGCGTCTGCAACGACTGCATTTCCCCGGATGCAGGGTCTAAAATTACGATCTAAAACAACAAAAACAACATTTCAGGAGGATTTTATCATGAAGAAGTATGTCTGCCCCGTCTGCGGTTATGTTTATGAAGGCGATGAGCTGCCCGAAGGCTTCAAGTGCCCGATCTGCGGCGTCTCCGGCGAGAAGTTCCAGGTCGTCGAGGGCGAGATGAAGCTCGCGGCCGAGCATGAGTTCGGCATCGGCACGAAGCTCGACGGCGTCCCCGAGGAGGACAAGAAGTTCATCCTCGACCAGCTCAAGGCCAACTTCAGCGGCGAGTGCTCCGAGGTCGGCATGTACCTCTGCATGGCCCGCATCGCCCACCGCGAGGGCTATCCGGAGATCGGCCTGTACTGGGAGAAGGCCGCCTATGAAGAGGCTGAGCACGCCGCAAAGTTCGCAGAGCTCCTCGGCAGCGAGCTCGAGCCGAACATGACCGCCAGCACGAAGAAGAACCTCGCTTGGCGCGTGGAGTGCGAATTCGGCGCAACGGCCCAGGTTTTTTACCTGGAGGGTCAGCCAGGACCCGTTGTCAGAGGAAAGACTGCCGCTCTGAATCTGGGTCTCCACGGAGGTGCGGGAGGTGCCGTGACCAAGCTCCGTGGCCTGAAGCGAGGGTGCGTCCGGAGAAGAGGCTGGGGCACAGGCGGTGACAAGCAGGGAGAGAAGGACGGCGGCCGGGAAAAAACGAAAACAATGTCTCATATAAAAGCTCCTTTCTATGGCGCGGGGAAAATGCTGCTATTTTTTTATTCCCACAGGGCGGGAAAAACGGACAGAATTTGCGAAAAAAGAGGGACGATTTTTCAAGTTTGTGGAAACGGGAGAAGTTGACGCCCCTGTATTTACCCGGGTGGAAAATCCCGGTATAATGGGGGAAAAACACGGGAGGGGATGGGCAAGAATGGATCAGACACAGCGTGCACTGTTAAGCACCCTTTACGAACGCTGGTATGGCGTTCTGCATCGCTATGCTCAATGGGCGGTGGGGGACGCCCTTTTGGCAGAAGAAATTGTTCAGGAAACTTTTTTGGCGGCGGTTCCCAAAATAGAGGAACTGGCGGCGGGGGAACATCCGGAGCGGTGGCTGATCCAGACGGCAAAATACAAGGCGCTCCATGTCCTGCGGGAGCAGGCCAGGCAGCGGGCAAAGAACACGGTGCTGGAGGAATCCCTGGCTGCACCC
>OGXL01003527.1_pt1 | contig 10376 bp, 10 predicted proteins | sample 1576311 | NCBI WGS metagenome assembly OGXL01 (sample SAMEA3541564, study PRJEB24748) | human gut metagenome | biome: human gut; feature: human-associated habitat; material: faeces | place: China | collected 2012 | reverse complement strand
GAAGCACGTCACACTGTCGCTCTCTATCTTATACGCCTCCAACGCCTCGTTAGCGTCCATACCCTTCTTAACCATATCCATGAATTTACCCAAGTGGATGAATTCATAACCGATTACTTCGTCATCAGCGTCTAATGCCATGCGCGTGCAATATCCCTCGGCCATCTCCAAGTAGCGGGGACCTTTAGCCAATGTACCGAACATCGTACCCACTTGGCTACGCAAACCTTTACCAAGGTCTTCCAAGCCAGCGCCTACAAGCAGACCTCCCTCTGAGAAAGCGGACTGTGTACGACCGTAGACGATCTGCAAGAACAACTCGCGCATAGCGGTGTTGATAGCGTCACAAACAAGGTCTGTGTTCAATGCTTCCAAAAGAGTTTTACCCGGAAGGATCTCAGAAGCCATAGCCGCTGAGTGAGTCATACCGGAACAACCGATTGTCTCTACAAGAGCCTCTTGGATGATTCCTTCTTTAACGTTTAATGTCAGCTTACATCCACCTTGTTTCGGCGCGCTGTTCTTCGGCCTGCTGCAGGACGGCTCTCTGGCCGTGACGGCAGCGCTGCTGGGCTATGTGCTCTGGCGCACGGCAAAGCGTTGCGGAGGGGGCTGGATCGTGCTGTCCGTGATATGCTTCGCCGCCGGGCTGCTGAAGGAGCGGGCGCTGCTTCTGCTGCTGCCGCTATATCCCATCGGCTATGTCTGCACGCGGCTCTCCCGCCGCACGGGCCTCGGCCGGTCGCTTGCGCTGACGCTCCCGCTGAGTCTGCTCGGCGCGCTGGGCGTGGCCGTGCTCGGCTGGTGGATGGCGGGGCGCGGCACGCCGCTTGAGGCGCTGCGTTCTTTCCGCTTCTACGAGGCGCTTTGGCCCGCGCTGTGCGGAGCTCTCCGCGCCGCCGTGACGCTGCCGGGACGATTTTCGCCGACGGAGCTGGCGCTCGGCGCGCTTGCCGTTCTGACGCTGCCGGAGCTGCTGCACGGGCTTTGCCGCGGGCGCGACCTTCGCTGCGCGATGATCCTGCTGCTGCTCGTCTCCGCTGCGGCGCTGTGGGCCCTCTCCGGCCTGTTCCTGCTGCCGCTGCCGCTGGCCATGGCCCTCGCGTGGGTCTGGCAGAGGCTGTGCGACCGCGGCGCGGCCGTCTCTGCGGCGGTCCCGGCCGCCGTGCTGGCGCTGTGCGCCGTCTCTTCCATCCTTTTTATGTTCTGATACAGGAGGTTATCTTATGAAAATTGCAATTGCCTGTGACCACGGCGCGCTGGCGCTGAAGGAGGCCGTGAAGGCCCATCTGACCGCGCGCGGTATGGAATGCGTGGATTTCGGCACGTTTACGGCGGATAGCTGCGACTATCCAGACTTTGCCCGCCCGGCGGCTGAGGCCGTCGCCTCCGGCGCATGTGAGCGCGGCATCGTGATGTGCACGACAGGCATCGGCGTTTCCATCACGGCGAACAAGGTGCACGGCATCCGCTGCGCCCTGCTGTCCGACCCGGTGTCCGCCCGCCTGACGCGCGAGCACAACGACGCGAACATGATGGCCCTCGGCGCCGGCTTCGTCGGTGAGCTGCTGGCGCTGGAGATCGTCGACACGTTCCTTGACACTCCGTTCTCGAACGGAGAGCGCCATAAGCGCCGCATCGAAAAGCTGATGGCCGTGGAGCGGGGCTGAGACGGCTCCCCATGACTCCGTGATGCTGTAGGGGCGGGGACAGCCAGGCCCGTCCGCGAAGCGGCAATCGGACGGCCAATTCGATGCAATGCACCGTTCCCGGCGCCATGCTCCCCTGATATGTCATTGCGAGGAGGCCGCAGGCCGACGTGGCAATCTCGGGAAGGCAGTTACGATTTTGCCGGGGCTTTCCTGTGATCCGGCCGGGTACTGCGAGATTGCCACGGCCCCTTCGGGGCCTCGCAATGACACGTCAGGGTGGTACGGCGGTGCACCAGCGCCCTTACGCGGTTGAATTATCCCGTACAAGGCGCTCACTGAGCGCCGCTACAGGCCCCGTCGGAACCGGTTCCATTTTAACGATAGTCTGTGCGTATCGACAGCATTGCGCCGGGAGGGGCATGCCCCTCCCCTACAATGGCGTGTGCGGTCGACGATGGTGCCCGGAAATTTGCAGCTGCCAATGGCGGTCACTGACCGCCGCTACAGACGCAATCGGTTTGTACGTTTTATCGGCAGCCGGTACGAATCGGCAGTGCCTCCCCCGAGATTGCCACGGGCGAAAAGCGCCCTCGCAATGACAATTTGGGGGGCATTTACCATTTTAACGATAGCCTGTACGGGCGGCAGGTGCGTCGCCGGGCGAGGCATGCCTCGCCCCTACTTTTTCACACATATCGAAGCGGCGGACAAATGTCCTTCTCCGCGGAGAAAACAGGCCGATTTTCGGGGAAAAAGTTTCAAAAAGCTCTTGCATTCCGGGTATTTCAGTGTTATAATAAGGACAATCTATAGTAGACTTTACTAAGAGAGGGGTTTTCCCCTCTCTTTTCTTCTGAAATTCTGCGCCGGTCCCCGGCAGGAAGGAAGCATTTCCATGAAGATCACCGATCAGGTTTGGGAGTTCGCCGAGCCGCTGGTCCAGGCCTGCGGCTGCAGCCTCTGGGACGTGGAATACGTCCGCGAGGGCGGCGAGTGGTTCCTGCGGCTCTACCTCGACAAGGAGGGCGGCGTGGACATCGACGACTGCGAGGCCGTGTCCCGCGCGGTCGACCCGGTCCTTGACGAAAAGGACCCCATCCCCGAGAGCTACCGCTTTGAGGTCTGCTCCGCCGGACTGGAGCGCCAGCTCAAGCGTCCGTCGGACTTCGAGCGCTATCTGGGCGAGCCGGTGCTCGTCAAGCTCTACCGCCCGCGCGACGGCCAGAAGGAGTTCCCCGGCCGCCTCGTGCGCTATGAGGACGGGGCAGTTACGATCGAGATGCGCGGCCGCGAGGTCACGTTTGACAAGGCGGAGGTCGCGCTCGTGCGGCTCCGCGTGGAGTTCTAATCACGAAGGAGAGAAATCATGAACGCTGAAATCTTTGCGGCGCTCCGCCAGCTGGAGAAGGAACGCGGCATCCCCGTGGATTACATGGTCGAAAAGATCACGCAGGCGCTTGTCGCCGCTTATAAAAAGGACCGCGACGGCTACACCGACAACGTCTACGTCGAGCTGACGGAGGACGCCATGCGCATGTATGCGCAGAAGGAGGTCGTCGACGAGGTCATCACCCCCGCCACCGAGGTCACGCTCGACGCCGCGCGCAAGGTCGACCCGCACGCACAGCTCGGCGATCTCGTGAACGTGGAGATCAAGACGCAGGCCTTCGGCCGCATCGCCGCCCAGACGGCCAAGCAGGTCATCATTCAGGGCATCCGCGAGGCCGAGCGCGGCATGATCTTCGAGAGCTTCTCCTCGAAGGAGCACGAGATCCTCACCGGCTCGGTGCTGCGCTTCGAGCCGAACGGCGACATGACCATCCGCATCGGCCAGGGCACGGACAAGACCGACGCCCTGCTGCCCGTCGGCGAGCAGGTCAAGACGGAGCATTTCGTCGAGGGCGACATGATCCGCGTCTATGTCATCGAGGTCCGCCGCAGCAGCCGCGGCCCGCAGGTCATGGTCTCCCGCACGCATCCGGCGCTCGTCAAGCGCCTGTTCGAGCTGGAGGTCCCGGAGATCAGCTCCGGCGCCGTGGAGATCCGCTCCATCGCGCGTGAGCCCGGCTCCCGCACGAAGATCGCCGTCCACGCGGCCGAGGAGAACATCGATCCCGTCGGTGCCTGTGTCGGCGCCCGCGGCGCGCGCGTCGGCGCGGCCGTGGAGGAGCTGCAGGGCGAGAAAATGGACATCGTCGTGTGGTCCGAGGACATCTGCCAGTTCGTGGCCTCTGCGCTGTCCCCGGCGGATGTCATCTCCGTCACGCAGCTGCAGCAGGGCGCAAAGGCCTGCCGCGTCATCGTGCCGGACGACCAGCTGTCGCTTGCCATCGGCAAGGAGGGCCAGAACGCCCGCCTCGCCGCGCGCCTGACCGGCTGCAAGATCGATATCAAGCCCGCCTCGCAGGCCGAGGCGCTGGAAGAAGCAGCTGCCGAATAATTTTCGGGGACTGCACATCATTCTGTCAAATCGTTTTCTTGAAAGGCCTCGGGCCTTTCCACAGTAGGATCGGAGGGGATGTACCGTGCCGAAGAAAGTGCCGATGCGTCAATGCCTCGGCTGCCGCGAAATGAAGCCCAAGCGTGAGCTGACCCGTGTGGTGCGCAGCCCGGAGGGGCAGGTCAGCCTCGACGCACGCGGAAAAGCGCCCGGACGCGGCGCTTATGTGTGCCGCAGCGCGGAATGCCTGAAGAAAGCAATGCGCTCGCACGCCATCGACCGCGCGCTGGGCGTAACGGTGCCGCAGGAGCTGTACGAGACCCTGCGTTTGGAAATGGAGGCGCTGCCGGATGGAACAGAATAAAAGTCTGGGTCTGCTGTCGCTCGCGCGCAAGGGCGGAAACATCGTCCTCGGCGAGGAGCAGGCGGGCGCAGCGGCCCGCGCCAGCCGCGCGCGGCTGATGCTGCTGGCCTCGGATGCCGGCGGCCACACCGTGCGGCGGGCCAAGAGCTTCGTGGCCGGGACGGCGCAGCCGCTGCTGACGCTGCCCTATACGCGCGACGAGCTGGGCGACGCCCTCGGCACGACGAGCTGCGCCATTGCCGCCATCACGGATGTGCAGCTTGCGCTGGCGTTTGTCAAGACGCTCGGCGAGCCGGAAAAGTATGCGGACCTGCTGCAGGAGCTGGACGAGCGCGTCAAGCGCGTGGAAAAGCGGCGCGCCGAGGAAAAGGCCCACCGCAGGAACGTCCGGCATGGGAAATCGTAAGTGTGTCAATCAGGAGGTGGCGAGAATATGAGTTTTGTGAAATACCGCGTGAAGGAGGTCGCCGCTGACTTTGGCGTGACGCCGAAGGATATTGCGGAGATCGTTGGAAAATATTTTGAGAAGCCGCGCAGCAACACGCAGGTGCTGACGGACGAGCAGCTGAACGTCGTGTTCGACGTGATAACGCAGAAGCACCAGATCGCTTCGCTGGAGCAGGTGTTCGCCGTGGCCCCGCAGGCAAAGAAGCCCGAGCCGAAGAAGGCAGAGGCCCCGAAGCCCGCAGCCCAGCCCGCACAGGGCAGCGCTCCGGCCTCAAATGCCGCGCCCGCTGCGCAGAGCGCCGACAAGGCCGCCAAGCCCCAGCAGGAGCAGCGCAAGCGCGAGCGCCGCGTCGTCGATACCTCTGCCGTCACCGTCAACGCCGACCGCTTTGACGACCGCGTGGACGTGCTCATCTCCGAGCGCGCGCAGAATTTCTCCGGCGGCAAGCAGAAGATCGCCAGCAAGAACAAGAATAAGGCCAAGGGCGGCAAGAAGCCGGCCTTCGGCTCGAAGCAGCGCAACGAGGAGCAGGAGAAGATGCGCCGCCTGCGCCTGGAGGTCATCAAGAAGACCCCGCTGACCGTGAAGATCCCCGATGAGATCACCGTCGGCGAGCTGGCCTCCCGCATGAAGAAGACCGCGACCGAGGTCATCAAGACCCTGCTCAAGAACGGCGTCATGGCCACGATCAACCAGACCATCGACTTCGACACGGCGGAATTCGTCGCCACGGAGATGGGCTGCAAGGTCGAGCGCGAGGTCGTTGTGACCATCGAGGAGCGCCTCATCGACGACCATCAGGACACCGAGGACGAGCTCGTCCCGCGCAGCCCGGTCGTCGTCGTCATGGGCCACGTCGACCACGGCAAGACGAGCCTGCTCGACGCCGTCCGCAAAACGAACGTCGTCTCCGGCGAGGCCGGCGGTATCACGCAGCACATCGGCGCCTACACCGTCGAGATCAACGGAAAGCCCATCACCTTCCTTGACACGCCGGGCCACGCCGCCTTCACCTCCATGCGCGCCCGCGGCGCCATGTGCACCGACATCGCCATTCTGGTCGTTGCGGCGGACGACGGCATCATGCCGCAGACCGTCGAGGCCATCAACCACGCCAAGGCCGCGAACATCCCCATCATTGTCGCGGTCAACAAAATGGATAAGCACGGCGCAAACGCCGAGAACATCAAGCAGGAGCTCACGAAATACGACCTCATCCCCGAGGAGTGGGGCGGCGACACCATCGTCTGCCCGATCTCTGCCAAGACGGGCATGGGCATCGATCAGCTGCTCGAGATGGTCATCCTGACCGCCGAGATGCAGGAGCTCAAGGCCAACCCGAACCGCGCCGCGAAGGGCACCGTCATCGAGGCCCGCCTCGACAAGAACCGCGGCCCCATCGCCACGCTGCTCGTGCAGAACGGCACGCTCCACAAGGGCGACCTCATCATCGCGGGCACGGCCGTCGGCCGCGTGCGTGTCATGACGGACGACAAGGGCCGCGCCATCCAGTCCGCCGGTCCGTCCATCCCGGTCGAGATCACCGGCCTTGCCGAAACGCCCACGCCGGGCGATGAGTTCGACGCCGTCGCCGATGAGCGCATGGCCCGCCAGCTCGTCGAGCAGCGCAAGCAGGCCGAGAAGGACGCCGCTGCAAAGCAGGCCAGCAAGGTCACGCTCGACAACCTCTTTGCCAAAATGCAGGAGGGCGAGATGAAGGAGCTGAACCTCATCGTCAAGGCCGACGTGCAGGGCTCTGCCGAGGCCGTCCGCGCCAGCCTCGAAAAGCTGTCGAACGAGGAGGTCCGTGTGCGCGTCATCCACGCAGGCGTCGGCGCGATCAACGAGTCCGATATCCTGCTGGCCTCCACGGCCAACGCCATCGTCGTCGGCTTCAACGTCCGTCCGGATGCCGCCGCACAGGCCTCGGCCCAGCGCGCCAATGTCGATATCCGCATGTACCGCGTCATCTACGACGCCATCGACGAGATCGAAGCCGCCATGAAGGGCATGCTCGCGCCGAAGTACCGTGAAGCCGTCATCGGCCATGCCGAGGTCCGTCAGACCTACAAGGTCTCCGCCATCGGCACCATCGCGGGCTGCTATGTCAAGGACGGCAAGGTCACGCGCGACAGCAAGGTGCGCGTGCTGCGCGACAACATCGTCATCTACGAGGGCGAGATCGGCTCGCTGCAGCGCTTCAAGGACTCCGTCAAGGAAGTCGCGCAGAACTACGAGTGCGGCATGTCCATCGACAAGTTCAACGACATCAAAGAGGGCGACATCTTCGAGTGCTACGTCATGGAGGAGATCCCCCGCTAAGGTCGACCGACCGTTTCTCACACGCGGGCGCGGGGAAAGTGCTTCTCCGCGCCCGCTCTTATATTTGCGCCGGGGTTCCCTGATTTGTCATTGCGAGGGCGCTTTGCGCCCGTGGCAATCTCGCGGCAGACGCCGCGGAACACGCTGACGGCTTCGGCGAATTCGCCGCAGGCCCGGAGTACCTGCTCCCTGACGCACGCGGCGCGCACCGGCGCGCCGGAAGGAGGAAATTTTTATGGCATCCAACCGCATCGGACGCATCAATGAGGAGATCCAGCGCGAGCTGGCCCAGCAGCTCCGCCTGCTGAAGGATCCCCGCGTCCAGAAGACCATGGTCTCCATCACCCATGTGGAGACGACGCCGGACCTGCGCTATGCCAAGGTCTATGTCTCGCTGCTCGACCGCAGCTGCACCAAGGAAGTACTCGCGGGGCTGAAGTCCTCGGGCGGCTTCCTGCGCCGCGCGCTGGGCAAGAGCCTGCAGCTGCGCTACACGCCGGAGCTGCAGTGGCAGGAGGACGACTCCATCGTCCACGGCGCGCACATTCTCGACATTCTCTCCAAGCTCGACATCCCGGAGGACACGGAAGATGAAACAGCTGACCATTCGTGAAGCGGCGGATTTTCTGCTGCGCAATGACAACTACGTCCTCCTGACGCACCGCCGTCCGGACGGCGACACCATCGGCAGCGCGGCCGCCCTGTGCGCAGGCCTGCGCAGCCTCGGCAAGACGGCCCATGTGCTGGAAAACCCGCAGTTCACGGAGAAATTCCGCCCGTGGCTCGGCAAGCTGACGTGCGAGACGCTGCCGTCCAGCGCCTGCGTCGTGAGCGTGGACATTGCGGCGGAGAACCTGCTGCCGTTTGACCTGCCGGACTGCGCCGTCGAGCTGCAGATCGACCACCACGCCGGGAACCGCCAGTTCGGCCTGCAGGCCTTTGTGGACGCAAGCGCAGCGGCCTGCGGCGAGATCATCCTGCGGCTGCTGCAGCTCATGGGCGTCAAGCTCGATGCCTCCATGGGCGCGGCTCTCTATGTCGCCATCTCGACGGACACCGGCTGCTTCCGCTTCAACAACACGACGGCCGACACCCTGCGCTGCGCCGCCGCCTGCAAGGACACCGGGGCGGACACGTTCGCCATCAACACGGCCCTGTTCATGACGAAGCGCCTGCCGCGCCTGCAGCTCGAGGCGCGCCTGACGGAGAAGATGGAATTCTACGCCGGCGGGGCCGTCGCCGTGAACACGCTCCCGAACGTCCTGCTCGTGGAGCTGGGCCTGACGGAGGACGACGTGGACGACATCTCCGGCTTCAGCCGTGAGATCGCAGGCGTCGAGATCGGCGTCATGCTGCGCGAAGGCCCGGATGGCGGCAAGATCTCCCTGCGCTGCTCGCCGAAATACGACGCGGCCGCCATCTGCGCCCGGCTGGGCGGCGGCGGACACCGCGGCGCGGCCGGAGCCAGCGTGCCCGAGGGCCTCGACGCGGCCAAGAAGGCCATTCTGCAGGCCATCGCCGACAGCGGAGTCGAGCTCTGATGGCAAGCGGGATCCTGATCGTCGACAAGCCGGAGGACTGGACGTCGCAGGATGTCGTGGCCAAGCTGCGCGGGGCGCTGCACGAGCGCCGCGCCGGGCACGGCGGAACGCTCGACCCCATGGCCACGGGTGTGCTGCCCGTGTTCTTCGGGCGGGCGACGCGCGCCGTCGAGTTCTTTGAGCATGCCGAAAAGACGTATGAGGCCGTTCTGCGCCTCGGCCTTGTGACCGACACGCAGGACATCACCGGCCGCGTGCTGGAGCAGCGCGATGCCGCTTCCGTGACGGAGGCGGACGTGCGCGCGGCCCTGCCGCGCTTCCTCGGCCCGCAGAAGCAGGTGCCGCCGATGTATTCCGCCATCAAGATCGGCGGGAAGAAGCTCTATGAGCTGGCGCGCGCCGGGCAGGAGGTCGCGCGGCCCGCGCGGGCCATCACGATCCACGCGCTGGAGCTGCTTTCGTGCGCGCCGCCGGACTTCACGCTGCGCGTGCACTGCTCCAAGGGGACCTATGTCCGCACGCTGTGCCACGACCTCGGCGCAGCGCTCGGAACGGGCGGCTGCATGGCCGCGCTGCGGCGCACGGCGGCCGGAGCCTATACGGCGGCGCAGGCCGTGCCGCTGGCGGACATTCTGGCCCACCCTGCGCCGGAGTCCCTGCTGCTGCCGGTCGACACGCTGTTTGCGGCCCATCCTGCACTGACGCTGACGCCCGCGCAGGAGAAGTGCTGCCGCAACGGCGCTTCGTTCACACTCCGCTTCGCCCCCGGCCGCTATCGCCTGTATGCCGAAAGCGGCGAATTTCTCGCCCTCGGCGAGGTCCGGGACGGGCGCATGGAGACCGTGAAGAGCTTTTTTGCGATTTGAGAGGATGCATATGACACGACCCTGTGTATTGGCGCTCGGCTTTTTTGACGGCGTCCATATCGGCCACGGCGGCCTGCTGCGGCGCACGCGCGAAACGGCGGACCGCCTCGGCGTTCCTGCGGCAGCGCTGACCTTCGACACACATCCGGACACGCTCGTCTCCGGACACAGCGTGCCGCTGCTGAACACGCCGGAGGACCGCGCCGCCCTCATGCGGGAATATTACGGCATCGATGAGGTGCTCACGCTGCATTTTGACCGCGAGACCATGACGCAGCCGTGGGAGCGCTTCGCGGAGGAAACGCTGCTCGGGCGCTACCACGCCGTGCACCTCGTCTGCGGCCACGATTTTCGCTTCGGCGCCCGCGGCGCAGGCAATCCGGAGAAGCTCGCGGCCTTCTGCGCGCAGCGCGGCATCGGCTTTGACCGCATCGACGTCATCGAGCTGGACGGCGCGCCCGTCTCGTCCACGCGCATCCGCGCTCTGCTGGAGGCCGGGGACATGGCAGAGGCCGTGCGCTGCCTCGGCCACCCGCATGTGCTCACCGGCCCGGTCGTCTCCGGCCGCCACCTTGGCCGGACCATCGGCATTCCGACGGCGAATCTGGCCCTGCCGCCGCAGCTGCTGTGCCCGCGCCACGGCGTCTATGCCGCGCTGGCCTGCTTTGACGGCCGGCGCCTGCCCGCCGTTGATGAGATTATAAAGGAAGTCGGATATAGAAATAAAGGATATTTTTACAGGA
>OGXL01003524.1_pt1 | contig 10381 bp, 8 predicted proteins | sample 1576311 | NCBI WGS metagenome assembly OGXL01 (sample SAMEA3541564, study PRJEB24748) | human gut metagenome | biome: human gut; feature: human-associated habitat; material: faeces | place: China | collected 2012 | reverse complement strand
ATGCGGAAGATGGGACTTGAACCCACACAAGCGCAATGCTTACAAGATCCTTAGTCTTGCTCGTCTGCCAGTTCCGACACTTCCGCATAAAAGGCTTTTCTCGATTGCCCGAAGATTATATTACTACACTTTTAGAAAAAAAGCAACAACAATTTTTGCTTTTTTTCATCTTTTTTGTTCTTTTGCGAATTGTTTTGATTTCGTCCTTTCCTTCTTTCATTTGGATTGGCAATATTGAGCAAAACACTTGACGCGAGTACGAAATCGGACTACAATGTAATAAGTACGAAATCGGACTTAAGGAGAAAAAACAATGGAGTCGAAACAGAAAACACTATATATGAGCCGTCAGCTCATAGAGTTTAATCACATTTATAAAGAGTTTAATGATGTATACCGAGAGGCTGCGGCAAAGGTAGGTCTGTCATTAAGCGGATTTGATATTCTATATGCCATTTGTGAGATGGGGGATGGATGTTTGCAGCGCGATATCAGCCAGATGTGCTGTATTCCAAAGCAGACAGTGAATTCATCGATCCGTAAGCTGGAACAGGACAGATATCTGATACTGGAAAAAGGAAAAGGCCGTGATATGCATATTCATCTGACGGAAAAGGGACAGAAACTTATGGAAGAGAAGATTTATCCAGTGATAGAGGCAGAGAATCAGGCATTTTCTGGTATGAGTAAGGAAGAATGCAAGTATAATATGGAATTGAAAGCGAATATCCAGAAGCTTCAAATGTCTCAAGTATAGTTGAGGATTTTATAGAAACAGAAGTTATTGCACTTCTGCAATCCCCCAGCTGATATAAAAGGTATATAAAGAGGAGTAGATTTTTTTATGGAGATTCAGTTATCAGATCATTTTACTTATAAAAAATTAATAAAATTTGTATTACCGTCTATTGTGATGATGATCTTTACGTCGATCTACGGTGTTGTAGACGGTCTGTTTGTGTCGAATTTTGCCGGAAAGACGGCATTTGCAGCAATCAATTTAATTATGCCGATTCTGATGGGACTTTCAGCTCTTGGGTTTATGATCGGTACCGGAGGCAGCGCGATTGTAGCAACAACTCTGGGAGAAGGAAAAAAAGAAAAGGCAAATGAATATTTTTCCATGTTAGTCTATGTTACGATAATTGGTGGCATAGCAGTTAGTCTTCTTGGAATGATTTTGATTCGTCCGATAGCAGTGATGCTTGGCGCAGCTGGTGAACTGCTTTCAGACTGTGTGTTGTACGGGCGCATCACATTTATTTCTTTTCCAGCTTTTATGCTGCAGAATGTGTTTCAGAGCTTTTTTGTTGCAGCACAGAAACCAAAACTTGGGTTAAAAGTTATCATTGTGGCGGGTGTGACCAACATGGTTTTGGATTATTTGTTTGTGGGATGTCTTGGATTTGGAATTGCAGGGGCAGCAGTTGCGACAGTATGCGGAGAATTTATTGGCGGATTGTTTCCGATTTTTTATTTTGCACGAAAAAATTCAAGTCTTCTGAAACTTGGAAGACCTAGTTTTGACAGCAGAATTTTATTAAAGACATGCAGCAATGGTGCATCCGAGTTTATGACGAATCTGTCCAGTTCAGTTGTAAATTCTCTTTATAATCTGCAGCTTATGAAAGTAGCCGGTGAAAATGGAGTAGCGGCTTATGGATCTATTATGTATGCGAACTTTATATTTATTGCTATTTTTATCGGATATTCTATTGGAAGTGCGCCGATCGTCAGCTATCATTATGGTGCCGGCAATCACAGTGAGCTGAAAAATATGTTCAAAAAGAGCCTGCGACTGATTGGAATATGGGGGATTGGACTTTTCGTGTTCTCTCAGGTGATTACAACACCGCTTGCAAAATTGTTTGTGGGATATGACGCAGAATTATTTGAGATGACAAGACACGGATTCAGGATATATTTTATCAGTTTTCTGATCAATGGATTCAATATTTATGGATCAGCATTCTTTACAGCATTGAACAATGGAATGATTTCGGCTGCGATCTCATTTCTTCGAACATTATTATTCCAGATGGCGGCAGTTCTGATACTGCCTGTATTCTTTGGAGTGAACGGAATCTGGAGTGCCGTTACAGTGGCAGAGCTTTGTACACTTTTTATGACAGCTGCATTTTTTATCAGACAGCGAAAGAAATATCATTATATGTGAAAAACAGTACCAGCAGACGGAATTGTATTGTATAATGAAAGTATGATTATACAAGTGTGAAGAGGGAGTGTGATTCTATGACGATTCGGGAGCAGATGGAAGAAAGAGAATTGGAGTATTTAAGTCCTTATGCGACATTGAGTAAGAATTCAAAAGGCAGAAAGATCAAGGAAGAGGAATGTGATATTCGTCCGGTCTTTCAGCGTGATCGTGATCGAATCGTACACTGCAAGGCCTTCCGCAGACTGAAGCAGAAGACCCAGGTATTTCTTCTTCCGAAAGGAGATCATTACCGTACAAGGCTGACACATACACTGGAGGTGTCACAAAATGCAAGAACAATTGCGAAAGCACTCAGGCTTAATGAGGAACTGGTAGAAGCAATTGCCCTAGGGCATGATCTGGGACATACACCTTTCGGGCATGCAGGAGAGCGTGCGCTCAATGAACTTTGCCCGGGAGGTTTCAAACACAATGAGCAGAGTGTGCGAGTGGTGGAATCTATAGAAAAGGAAGGACGGGGACTGAATCTTACATGGGAAGTCATTGACGGGATCAGGAATCACAAAACAAGCGGACGCCCATCAACACTGGAAGGGCAGATTGTGCGCCTGTCAGATAAGATTGCCTATATTAATCATGATATTGATGATGCAATCCGTGGCGGTATTTTAAGAGAAGAAGATATTCCGAAGAAATATACGGACGTTTTGGGAACTTCGGTGAAAGGACGCCTGAACACACTCGTACATAATGTTATTATCAACAGTGTGGATCGGCCGGTGATTCAGATGTCTGAGGAAGTTCATGAGGCCATGCTTGGTCTTCGTGCATTTATGTTTGAAAATGTTTACCGTAACCCGGTTGCCAAGAAGGAAGAGGGCAAAGCAATCCATATGATTACCAATCTATATGAATTCTATATAAAGAATCCGGAGTTTCTTCCGGAACAATCACAGAATATGTTAAAAAAGGGAGAAGAGCTGTCACAGGTTGTGTGCGATTATATCGCAGGAATGACGGATACTTATGCAGTGAAGAAATTTACGGAATTTTTTATCCCAGAATCTTGGAAAAATTAAAGGAAATATAAAGTTTGTGTCGAATATTAATAATAGGGACGTTTCTTCTTCTGGATTTGAGGAAGAGATGATGAAAAATGAAAGGACGCAGATATGTATTATCCAGAGGAATTAGTGGAAGAAATCCGGTCAAAAAATGATATCGTAGATGTAATTTCCAGTTATGTGAGACTTCAGAAAAAAGGAAGCTCCTACTTTGGATTATGTCCATTTCATAATGAAAAATCCCCATCATTTTCAGTCAGCAGACAAAAGCAGATGTATTATTGCTTTGGCTGTGGTGCCGGAGGAAATGTATTCACATTTCTGATGGAATATGAAAATTATTCTTTTGTAGAGGCACTGAAATATCTGGCGGATCGTGCAGGCGTAGAGCTTCCGGAACCGGAGTACTCTGGGGAGGCGAAAAAGCGCGCAGATACAAAAGCTATATTACTGGAGATTAATAAGGCAGCAGCACAGTACTTTTATGTACAGCTTCTAAGGCCGCAAGGGGGACATGCCCTTACATACTTAAAAGATCGAAAGCTAAGTGACGATACGATCAAAGCATTTGGTCTGGGATATTCGAACAAGTACAGTGATGATTTGTACAAGTATCTGAAATCAAAAGGCTACAAAGACGATATGATTTCACAGGCAGGTCTGATCAGTATTGATGAAAAATACGGAGTTCACGATAAGTTCTGGAACAGGGTCATGTTTCCGATTATGGATGTAAACAGCCGTGTTATTGGATTTGGCGGCCGTGTCATGGGTGATGCAAAGCCAAAATATCTGAACTCACCGGAGACGATTATTTTTGACAAAAGCCGGAACCTGTATGGACTGAATCGAGCAAGAAAGTCGAGAAAGCCTTATTTTCTGCTTTGTGAGGGCTATATGGATGTGATTTCCCTGCATCAGGCGGGATTTACCAATGCAGTAGCGTCACTTGGAACAGCCCTGACACCGGGACATGCAGCGCTTATCAAAAGGTATGTCAATGAAGTCTACCTGACATATGACAGTGACGAGGCAGGAACGAAAGCAGCTCTGAGGGCAGGACCGATTCTGCGTGAAGTTGGGATTACGGCGAAGATCATTCGGATGGAACCGTATAAAGATCCAGATGAATTTATTAAAAATCTCGGTGCAGAAGCCTTTGAAGAACGAATCCAGAAGGCAAGGAATGGATTTATGTTCAGTCTTGAAATCCTGGAACGAGATTATGATATGACGTCGCCGGAAGGCAGAACGGACTTTATGAAGGAAGCTGCGAGAAAGCTTACAGAGTTTGATGAAGAGATAGAGCGCAACAACTACATTGATGCAGTTGCAGGAGCTTATCATGTCAGCAGTGAAGATCTGAGAAAACTGGTCGGACGAATGGCAGTTCAGACCGGACTTGCAAAGCCGGTGGAAAGACCGAGATCTACAAGGAGTCAGAACCTGGATAAGGAAGATGGTACACGAAAGTCACAGAAGATTCTGCTGACATGGATGGCATCGGATGAGAATGTATTTGCACAGATCCAGAAGTATATCCATCCGGAAGATTTTCAGGAAGGGATATATCGGACTGTAGCTGAGCTTTTATATGCGCAGCACGAACAGGGAAAGCTCAATCCGGCGCAGATCATGAATCATTTTACAGATGAAGAGGAACATCGTGAGGTGGCAGCGCTTTTTAATACAAGAATCCGGGAAATTAAAACAGTACATGAACAGGAAAAGGCATTAAAAGAGACAATTATCCGGGTAAAGAAGAATAGTATTGAAGAACACTCAGCAAAGCTTGATCCGACCGATATACAGGGATTGCAGAAGCTGATGGAAGCGAAACGGGCGTTGCAGGACCTTGAAAAATTGCATATTTCTATTAATTAAGGATAAAATAAAAACATATAATGGAGGATGGACACCACATGGAAGAAAACATAGCGAAATTTGGGGAAAAGTTAAAACAACTGGTTGCTCATGGAAAGAAGAATAAGAGTATCCTGGAACTTCAGGAAATCAATGATTTTTTCTCAGATATGGAGCTTGATGCAGAACAGATGGAGAAAGTTTATGAGTATCTGGAGGCCAATCATATTGATGTGCTTCGTGTAAGCGGAGATGGGGATGGAATTGAGGAATTAGATGATGTTGATGATTCCGATATTGTTCTGACAGATGAAGACGATGTTGATATGGAGAAAATCGACTTGTCTGTGCCGGATGGAATCAGTATAGAGGATCCGGTCCGTATGTATCTGAAAGAGATTGGAAAGGTACCGCTTCTTTCAGCAGATGAAGAAGTAGAGCTTGCAAAGCGTATGGCAGAGGGAGACGAGGATGCTAAGAAGCGTCTGGCAGAAGCAAACCTTCGTCTTGTTGTCAGTATTGCTAAGAGATATGTGGGACGTGGAATGCTGTTTCTGGATCTGATTCAGGAAGGCAATTTGGGTCTAATTAAAGCGGTTGAGAAGTTTGACTATCATAAAGGATTCAAATTCAGTACTTATGCAACATGGTGGATACGTCAGGCAATTACAAGAGCAATTGCTGATCAGGCCAGAACTATCCGTATTCCGGTGCATATGGTAGAGACGATCAATAAACTGATTCGTGTTTCCAGACAATTACTGCAGGAGTTAGGACGTGAACCTACGCCGGAGGAAATTGCAGCAGAATTAGATATGCCAGTGGAACGTGTCCGTGAAATCTTAAAGATTTCTCAGGAACCGGTATCACTGGAGACACCAATCGGTGAAGAGGAAGACAGTCACCTGGGAGATTTTATTCAGGACGACAATGTTCCGGTACCTGCTGAAGCCGCAGCTCAGACACTTTTAAAAGAGCAGTTAGATGAAGTGTTAGATACTCTGACAGAGAGAGAGCAGAAAGTTTTAAGACTTCGTTTTGGTATGGATGATGGACGTGCACGTACACTGGAAGAGGTTGGTAAGGAGTTTGATGTAACGCGTGAGCGTATTCGTCAGATCGAGGCAAAAGCACTTAGAAAGCTTCGTCACCCGAGCCGCAGTAGAAAATTAAGAGATTATCTGGATTAAGAAAGAGGCGCCTATGGAACTATCAAAGAGACTTACTGCAGTAGCAGGTCTTGTGACAGAGGGCGCCTCTGTCGCAGATATAGGAACAGATCACGGATATATACCGATTCATTTGATAGAACAGAACTTATCACCGAAAGTGATAGCGATGGATATCAATAAGGGACCGCTGGAACGTGCGAGAATTCACATAGCAGGCTATGGAATGAGTGACCGGATTGAGACAAGGCTGTCGGATGGACTGGCAGCAGTAAAGCCGAAAGAAGTGGAGGAGATGATCGTTGCCGGAATGGGCGGCGGTCTTGTGATTCACATTCTGGAAGAAGGAAAACAAATCGTCAGCACATTAAAAGGCTGCATCTTACAGCCTCAGTCTGAGATACAGAAAGTACGGGAATATCTTGTAGAACATGGGTTTTGGTTCGAAGCAGAAGATATGGTAGAGGAAGACGGGAAATATTATCCTATGATGCGGGTGGTACCATCAGAATATTGTGAACATAAGACGGCCGACCGGCAGGAAGATTGTAAAAAAGAAGAATGGGAGTACCTTTATGGACCACTACTTTTAAAAAACAAAAATCCGATATTATATGAATATCTGAAGCGTGAAATCCGTATTCGTGAAGATATACTTCTCGGTCTTGCCGGAAAAGATGGTGAGCGGATAAAAGAGCGTATGACAGAAATTGAACATGAACTGGAAGTAGCAAAAAAAGCAATGTCTTACTATGAAGAGTAAGAAAAGCATTGTAAGAAAAACATTGTTGAATACTATGTGAATATTAGAGAGGAATGATTGCATGCTATGTAAAGATATTATCAAAATAATAGAACAGGACTATTCACCAAGATATGCTCTTTCCTGGGATAATGTTGGACTGCTGGCAGGAAGAGATGATAAAGAAGTTGCAAATATATATGTGGCACTGGATGCTACAGATGAAGTGGTAGATGAGGCAATTTTGGCAGGTGCAGATATGCTGGTGACACATCATCCTTTGATTTTTAGCGGTATGAAACAAGTGAATAATCAGAATTTCATCGGCAGAAGATTAGTAAAACTGATTCAGCATGACATTTCTTATTATGCTATGCACACGAATTATGATGTCAAAGGTATGGCAGATCTGGCAGCAGATTATCTGAAACTTGAGAATTGTCAGATACTGGATGTCACCGGAGAAAATGAATCGGGAGAACCGGAAGGTATTGGCCGTGTCGGAGAGATACCATCTGCTTCTGATAATGATGAACAGAGAAATGAAATTTCACTGGCAGATTATTGTGAAGAAGTCAAGAAAGCATTTGCCCTTGATACAGTGAAAGTATTCGGCGATCTGAAGCAAAATGTTCACCGAGTAGCAATCTGTCCGGGGTCTGGTAAAAGTGATATTGATCAGGCGATTGCAGCAGGGGCTGATGTCTATGTGACCGGAGATATCGGTCATCATGAAGGGATTGACGCACTTGCAAGAGGACTTAATATCATCGACGCAGGACATTATGGGGTGGAGCACATATTTATCGGCGATATGGGGAATTATTTACGAGCACACCTTTTGGGAGTCGAGGTCATAGAGGCCCCAGTGAGTCATCCGTTTACAGTAATATAGGGAAAGCTTTATAGAAGCAGTCATGATATAGGGAGGACCGGAAGATGGAAGAGAAAAGAATGTATCATGTAAAAATTAAAAATGAAGTGAAAGAATATGAAGCTGGTATCACATATCACGACATTGCAAAAGAATACCAGAAAGATTATGAGCATGAGATTGTTCTGGTATTTGTAGATGGAAAACTTCAGGAACTGCACAAGCGTCTGAAAAAAGATTGTGAAATCAGTTTTGTGACAACAGCGGATCCCATTGGACATGAGGCATACAAACGAAGCATGAGTTTCCTTCTTGTAAAAGCAGTTTATGACGTGGCAGGACATAAGAATATTGACAAGGTTCGGATGCATTTTGCAATAGGACCGGGATATTATTGTACGATTACCGGCGAAACAAGAGTCGATGATGATTTTCTTGAGCGTGTCGAGTCGAGGATGCACGAACTTGTGGAGGCAGATCTATCAATCAAGAAAAGAACGGTTCATACAGATGAGGCAATCGGACTTTTTGGACAGTATGGAATGTATGATAAAGAAGAATTGTTCCGTTACCGCCGTGTATCCAAAGTAAACCTTTACAGCATCAATGAGTTTGAAGATTATTATTATGGATATATGCTTTACAGTACAGGGTATCTGAAATATTTTAAATTATATCGGTATGATGAAGGGTTTGTACTTCAGATGCCAGAGATTGATAAGCCGGAGACCGTGCCACATTTTCAGGCGAGAACAAAGTTCTTTCAGGTCATGAAAGAATCTGTGAAATGGGGAGATATTCAGGAGATTGAGACGGTTGGCGGATTGAATCGCAATATTACCAGTGGAGATGTTCAGGAGACTGTGCTTGTGCAGGAAGCAATGCAGGAAAGAAGAATTGCAGAAATTGCACAGATGATTGCTTCCAGACCGGAAATCAGATTCGTATTGATTGCGGGACCGTCGTCTTCCGGAAAGACTACATTTTCACACAGACTGTCTGTACAGCTTCGTGCAAATGGAATGCGTCCTCATCCGATCGCAGTAGATAATTACTTTAAAGAAAGAGAAGAGACTCCGAAAGACGAGAAGGGAAATTATAATTTTGAAGGACTTTGTGCAGTGGATATTGATCTGTTCGAGAAACAAATGCAGGAACTGCTGGATGGAAAAGAAGTGATAATTCCAAATTTTGATTTTGTGAAGGGACATAAAGAATTTGTAGGAAGTCCATTGAAACTTGGAGAACACGATATTCTGGTTATTGAAGGCATTCACTGCCTGAATCCAAAGCTGACAAAAGCATTGGCAGATGAGAATAAGTTTAAAATTTATATCAGTGCACTGACACAGCTTAACATTGATGAGCATAACCGGATTCCAACCACAGATGGCCGGCTTCTTCGAAGAATTGTGCGAGATGCAAGAACAAGAGGTGCTTCTGCAAAAAAGACAATTCAGATGTGGCCTTCTGTACGGAAAGGCGAGGAAGAGAATATTTTCCCATTCCAGGAGGAAGCAGATGTCATGTTCAATTCTGCTCTGATCTATGAACTGGCAGTATTGAAACCATATGTAGAAGCTCAGTTATTCGGAGTTGAAAGAGAGTGCCCGGAATATATCGAGGCAAAGAGACTGCTTAAATTCCTGGATTACTTTGTTGGAATCGGAAGCGAAAAAGTACCGACGAACTCATTGCTTCGAGAGTTCATTGGTGGCGGCTGCTTCCGGGTTTAAAAAAATAAATCCAAACGATTCAAGATATCGTTTGGATTTATTTTTTTATGTAATAGGAAACTTCGTTTCCATTACATAAAAAACGCTCCGCGAGGATCGCACTGCGGCGGATAAGAAACATATCGCATATTGCGACCCGCCGCAGGCGGAGAATCTCGCAGGCGAGATTCTTTTTTATTTGGATTTTACCTGACGCCATAATTCATTGTATATGGCATCATTTTCATCTCCCAGGAATTTGAATGTTTCGCAATTTTCCAGTGCTTTATCATCTGGAAATACAATTGGATTATTACGGTATTCCGAATCGAGGAGTTTTCTTCCTTCCTCATTCGGGATGGAATAGGTGATATAGTCGAAGTTCATCTTAGCAATGTCCGGACGGCACATGAAATTGATAAAAGCTTCTGCGTTTTCTTTATTCTTTGCGTTTTTCGGGATGACCCAGGAGTCAATCCACATGTTACTTCCTTCTTTTGGAATGACATATTCCAGGTCCGGATTTTCAAGCTGACAGGTGATAGCTTCTCCAGAGTAGATGACAGCGAGAGCAGCCTCATTTCCAATCATTTTATCACGGGCCTGATCGACAACATAGGCCTGGACAAGTGGCTTTTGTTCGATCAGTTTATTCTTAGCTTCAGTCAGTTCGTCCAGATCGGTTGAGTTCAGTGAGTAGCCAAGGTATTTTAATGTGATGCCAAATGCATCACGAACACTATCCTGCATGAGGATACTATCTTTGTATTTTTCG
>OGXL01003514.1_pt1 | contig 10406 bp, 10 predicted proteins | sample 1576311 | NCBI WGS metagenome assembly OGXL01 (sample SAMEA3541564, study PRJEB24748) | human gut metagenome | biome: human gut; feature: human-associated habitat; material: faeces | place: China | collected 2012 | reverse complement strand
CCCAACAGCGACTCCCTGTTTCCGCCACTGGCGGCGGTCGTCGTTGTTGCTCCTATCAAGGGGAGGCTGAAAGGAAAGATCATATCATAGGCCCCTCCCCCGGCAAAAATGCTGAGGGAGGGGCTTTTGTGTTGATTTTAGCCTACTGGTGCGGTATACTTATCATACTTTATTCAAAAGAAGGAGGCGGCGGAAAATGCCCATCGGCCCCAGCAGACCCCTGAATTTAGCAAAGCCGGAGTCCATCGACATCCGGCAGGCCGCGCGGTATTTCGGCGCGCGGGGCGAGGCTGACAGCGCTACCCTCACCCTTCTGGAAAAGTGCGCTGCGCCCCTTCTCGCCGCCGCCACGCCTCGGGCCGTCTGGCTCGAGGCCGACGTGGAGAGCCTCACGCAGGCCGGTATTTTGAAGGGGGAGGACATCTTCCGGCATCTGGAAGGGTGCAGCGAGGCTGTGCTTCTGGCCGTGACAGTCGGCCCCGGCGTGGACGGACAGATACGCCGGGCCGGTGTGGGCGACATCGCCGCCGGTGTGGCGTCGGACGCCATCGGCTCTGTGCTGGCCGAACAGGCTGCGGACGCCGCCGAGGCCGAGCTGCGGCAGTGGGCCGCAGAGCAGGACAAGTACCTCACGGGCCGTTTCTCGCCGGGCTACGGCGACTGGCCCATCGGGGTGCAGCCGCTGGTGGCGGCGGCACTGGACACTGCCCGCCGGGCCGGGCTCTGCGTGACCGAAAATGACCTGATGACGCCCCGCAAGAGCGTGACCGCTCTGCTGGGCCTGAGCGACCACCCGGTGAAAGGACGTCTTGCCGGGTGCGGACACTGCGTGCTGAACACGCGGTGCGAATATAGAAAGAGGGGCAAGACCTGTGCAAGCGAATGAACTGTTTATCCAGCCGAATACCGTCCTCCTCGACGGCGGCATGGGTACCATGCTGCAGGCGGCGGGCCTGAAACTGGGCGCACGGCCTGAGGAACTGAACATCACCGACCCACAGCTCATCGAGAGCATCCACAGCCGGTACGCCGCCGCAGGCAGCCGCATCATCAATGCCAACACCTTCGGCGCGTCGGCCCATAAGCTGGCGGGCAGCGAATACACGCTGGAAGAGATCATTGCGGCGGGCATTGCCAACTGCAAGCGGGCCTGCGCCCCCTACGGCGCACTGGCCGCGCTGGACGTCGGCCCGCTGGGCGAACTGCTGGAGCCCAACGGCACGCTGGCTTTTGAAGACGCCGTGGCCGAGTATGGCCGCATCGTCCGGGCGGGTGTCGCCGCCGGGGCCGATCTCGTCTTCTTTGAGACCTTCACCGACCTGTACGAGCTGAAAGCCGCTCTGCTGGCCGCGAAAGAGAACTGTGACCTGCCCATCCTCGCCAGCATGAGCTTTGAGGCAGGCGGACGCACCTTCACCGGCTGCACCGTCGAGAGCTTCACCGTCACGGCCCGGGGCCTCGGGGCCAACGCTGTGGGCATCAACTGCTCCCTCGGCCCGAAAGAAATTTTCCCCATGGCAAAGCGGCTGGCCGAGGCTCTGCCCGGCGATTTCCCGGTCTTTGTCAAGCCGAATGCGGGCCTGCCCCGGGCCGACGGCAGCGGCTACGACATCACGCCCCAGCTCTTTGCCATGGAGATGAAGCCCTACCGCGATCTGAAGCTCTTTGCGGCGGGCGGCTGCTGCGGCACCACCCCCGATTTCATCAAGCTGCTGAATGGCGTCTTCGCCGACTGCAAGCCGGGCCGCCCCGCCCACGCCATGCCCTCGGTGCTCTGCTCGCCGATGGACTTCGTCACCGTGGACGGCATCACCGTGGTGGGCGAGCGCATCAACCCCACCGGCAAAAAGCGGTTCCAGCAGGCCCTGCGCGAGGGCGACATGAACTACATCCTCGAGCAGGCCGTCAGCCAGTCCGAGGCCGGAGCGCAGGTGCTGGACGTCAACGTGGGCGCGCCCGGCGTGGACGAGCCCGCCGTCATGGAGCAGGTGGTGAAGGCTTTACAAAGTGTCGTCAGCCTGCCCTTGCAGCTGGATTCCTCCCACGCAGACGCCCTCGAGCGGGGTCTGCGGGTCTACAACGGCAAGCCCATCGTCAACTCGGTGAACGGCGAGACCGAAGTGCTGGAGCGTGTCCTGCCCCTCTGCAAAAAGTACGGCGCGGCCGTCGTCGGCCTTGCCATCGACGAGCGGGGCATCCAGCCCAGCGCCGACGCCCGGTTTGAGATCGCAAAGCGGGTGGTGGACGCGGCGCTGGCCCACGGCATCCCCCGGGAAGATATTTATATCGACTGCCTGACCCTCACCGCCAGCGCCCAGCAGCAGGACGTTCTGGCCACCGTGGAGGCGTTGGCCCGCTGCAAGAAGGAGCTGGGCGTCCGCACCATCCTCGGCGTGTCCAACATCAGCTTCGGCCTGCCCTGCCGCCCCTACCTGAACACCACCTTCCTCACCATGGCCATGTACGCGGGCCTCGACCTCGCCATCATGAATCCTTCCAGTGAAGAGATGATGGCGGCGGTCTACTCTTACAACGTCCTCACCAACCGTGATAAGCAGAGCATGGCCTACATCGCCCGCTATGCCGATAAAGTCCCTGCCAGCGCCGCGCTGAAGCAGGCCCGGACGGCCCAGGCGTCTCAGACGTCAAACACCCCGGCGGAGGCGGACGCAGCTCACAGCGGCCCTTTTGCCGCGCTGATGCAGGCAGTGGAAAAGGGCCTCAAGGGTGAAGCCGCCGCCCGCACCCACACCCTGCTGGACGAAAACGAGCCCCTGACGCTGGTGGACGAGGCCCTCATCCCGGCGCTGGACGTCGTGGGTGAAAAGTACGAGAAGGGCAGGCTCTTTCTGCCCCAGCTGTTACAGGCCGCCAGCGCCGCACAGGCCGCCTTTGAAGAGATAAAGACTGCCATCGCCAAGCGGGGAGGGGCAGGGGCCAGCAAGGGCCGCATCGTCCTCGCGACCGTCAAGGGCGATGTCCACGACATCGGCAAGAACATCGTCCGCGTCATCCTCGAGAACTACGGCTTCGAGGTCATCGACCTTGGCCGCGATGTGCCGGTGGAGACGGTGGTGGACACTGTCCGGGAGAAGGATGTCCGCCTCGTGGGACTCTCGGCCCTGATGACCACCACCCTCAAGAGCATGGAGGAGACCATCGCGGCCCTCCATGCGGCAAAGCTTGACTGCAAGGTGATGGTGGGCGGCGCTGTCTTGACGCCCGAGTACGCCGAGAAGATCGGCGCGGACTGGTACGCCAAGGACGCCAAGCAGAGCGCCGATATTGCCAAGAAATTCTTCGGTGAGTCATAAAAACAGAGCAAGAGCCGGTGCATCTGCACCGGCTCTTTTGGCGTTTACTGTTCGTATTGGCTATGATCCACCAGCGCCATGATGCTCTCCGGCAGGGCGGAGAGGCAGGCCGGGGCGTCGGGTTCGGCCACGGAGAGGGTAGTCTTGCTCACTTTCCACCACAGACGGGTGGTGCCGTCCGGCAGCTGGAAGATGAGGTTCCAGTCGAAGGGGTTCTCGCTGGCCGAGAGAAGCTCCACCGGCAGGGCATTCTCTGCGCCCGGAGCGCATGGGGCGAAGTCGTGGGCGCGGATGCCCACGGCGGTGCAGCCATCCGGCACCTCAGCGGCGAGGTGCAGCAGACTCTCACAGCCTGCGAGGCGGACGCTGTGGGCGTCCACCCGGGTGCAGGGCAGGATGTTCTTGCAGCCGGTCAGCCGGGCCGCAGCGGTGCTGCGGGGGTCGGCAAAGACCTCTTTCGTGGTGCCGGTGCGGAGCACCTGCCCGCCGTCCATGACGATCATGTCCCGGCACAGGCGGTAAGCTTCGTCCCGGTTGTGGGTGACGAGCAGGGCTGTGCCGTCGAAACCCGCCAGCAGGCTGCCTACTTCGCCCTCCACCTCCTCGCGGAGGTAGCTGTCCAGTGCGCTGAACGGCTCATCCAGCATCAAGATCTTCGGCTTGCCCACCAGAATACGGGCCAGCGCGGTGCGCTGCTGCTGTCCGCCGGAAAGCTCTGCCGGGCGGCGGCTGGCCAGTTCTTCCAGCCGCAAGGCCCGCAGCATCCCGGCGCAGCGGGCCTTGCGGGCGGCGTTGTCCCTTTCGGCTTTCAGGCCGCAGAGGATGTTCTGCTCCACGGTCATATTCGGGAAGAGGGCGTAGTTCTGGAAGAGCAGGCCCACGCCCCGCTGCTGGGGCGGCAGGTCGATGTGCTGCTCGCTGTCGAACAGCACCCGCCCGTCCAGCACGATGCGGCCCTTGTCGGGCTTCACGATGCCCGCGATGCAGCGCAGTGTCATGCTTTTGCCGCAGCCCGACGCGCCCAGAATGGCCGTGGCAGTGTTCCCGGCGATGAAGTCGGAGCGGAGGGTGAAGCCGTTCAGCTTTTTCTCGATATGTACTTCCAGGCTCATGCGCGGCCACCTGCTTTCTGCTTTTTCTCCAAGAGGTTCACAGCCAGCAGCACCACAGCAGAGATGACGATGTCCACCAGCACCCACCGCATGGCACCGGCCTCATCGTTAGTGCGCCAGAGCTGGTACACCGTGGTGGCGATGGTGGCCGTCTTGCCCGGGGTGTAGCCCGCTATCATGCTGGTAGCACCGTACTCGCCCAAGGCCCGGGCAAAGGCCAGCACCGTACCGGCCAGAATGCCCTGTCGGCAGCAGGGCATCCGCACCCGCCAGAATATCCATGCGTTGGACTGTCCCAGTGTCTGGGCCGACCAGGCCAGCGTCTCGTCAAAGCTCTCGAAGGCGCCCCGGGCGGTGCGGTACATCAGGGGAAAGGCCACCACCGCCGCGGCCAGTACGCCGCCGTACCAGGTCATGACGAACTTGATGCCGAACCGGGCCAGAAACAGGCCCAGGGGCCGCCGGTTGCCGAAGAGCAGAAGCAGAAAGTAGCCACAGACCGTGGGGGGCAGCACCATGGGCAGGGTCAGCGCCACATCCAGCAGACCCTTGATTCCACGGGGCAGGCGGGCGGCGTAGTAGGCGATCAGGATGCCCAGAAAGAACACCAGCACGCAACTGATACCGGCGATGCGCAGCGAGTTCCACAGGGGATACCAGTCCATGGCTCGCATCAGGCGGCGGCGAAGCCCACGGCCTCGAACACGGCCATGGCCTCGGGGGTGGAGAGGTAGTCCAGGAAGGCCTGAGCCTCGGTGGGATGTTGGCTGACGCTGAGGACGGCGGCGGGGTAGATGACCTGGCCGCACATCTCGGCAGTGGCGTAGGCCACCGGGGTCAGGCCGGCGGAGAAGGCGTCGGTGCAGTAGATGACGCCGCAGTCCACGCTGCCCTCGGAGACCTGGGTGGTGACCTCCTTGACGTTGGTGCAGTAGGTGATGGCGCCGGCGCCGGCCAAAGCGGTCTCGTCCAGGTCGTAGTAGGCCAGGATCTTTTGGGTGTACTGGCCCACGGGCACGTCGGAGTTGCCCATGGCCAGCAGGATGGTGCCGTCCTTCAGGGCCTGGGCCATGTCGTCATAGCTCTCAATCCCGGCGGGGTTGCCCTCGGGCACGCAGAGGGTCACCCGGTTTTCCAGCAGGTACATTCTGCTGCCCTGCAGCACGAAGTCCAGGCCCTTGTCATTGACGGCGGGGTCGGCGGTGACATCGAGCTGGTTCATCTGCTTCTGTCCGGCGGAGAGGAAGAGGTCGCAGTCAGCGCCCTCCTGAATCTGGGTCTTGAGAGTACCGGAGGAATCGAAGTTGAAGCGGAAGGTGACGCCCGGGTTCTCGGCAGAGTAGTCTTGGGCGATGGCGTTCAGGGTCTCGGTCAGGGATGCAGCGGCGAAGACGATGAGCTCGACGCTCTCGCCGGCAGCCTCGGAAGAAGCGGCCTCAGAGGAAGCAGCTGCGGAAGAGGCAGTGCTGGCAGCAGCGCCGCCGCAGGCGGTCAGGGCAGCAGCAGCGCCGACTGCGCCGACCACGGACAGAAAGCTGCGGCGGGAAATGAGATCGGGTTTCATGAATTTTCTCCTTCTATAGTGGTTAAAATTCCCTCATATATGTTCACGTCCCGAAACCGGAGCGGGACAGCAATTTACTTGCGGGCGCACTCGCCGTCCAGACCGGCGGCGATGCGGACGCCGTGCTCGAGGCTGGGCAGGATGTACTCGAGGTTTTCCTTCACGGCTTTCGGACTGCCCGGCAGGTTGACGATGAGCGTCTTGCCGCGCAATACACTGGCGGCGCGGCTCAGCATCCCGCGGGGGGTGATGGAAAGGCTGTGGTACCGCATGGCCTCGGCGATGCCGGGGGCGTTGCGGTCGGCCACGGCATAGGTGGCCTCGGGGGTAATATCCCGGGGCGAGAAGCCGGTGCCGCCGGTGGTCAGGATAAGGTTCACCTGACGGCCATCGGCCAGACGGATGAGCTGTGCTTTCAGCGCCTTGGCCTCGTCGGGCAGGAGCATCGTCTCTTCCACCACATAGCCTGCGGCGGTGAGCATCTCCACGATGAGCGGGCCGCTCTTGTCCTCCCGCTCGCCCCGGCTGCCCTTGTCCGAAAGGGTGATGACCGCAGCGCGCAGCGGCGGATCTTCCAGCGGGGGCAGAAGGGTCACTTCGTCGCCGACACGAATTTCGCCGCCCTTCAGCACCCGGGCAAATACGCCCTCCCGGGGCATGATGCACTCGCCGGTCTGCTGCTTGATGACGCAGTCGTTGTGGCACTCCTTGCCAATCTGGGTCATCTCCAGCACCACGTCGCCGATGGCGAAGCGGCTGGTGACGGGCAGGCTGCGGAAGTCGAAGCCCTCGATGACGAGGTTTTCGCCAAAGGCACCATAGTCCACCCAGATCTTCTTACGGAACGCCTCGATTTTTTCGGCGCTGAGCAGGCTCACCTGCCGGTGCCAGTTTCCGCCGTGGGCGTCGCTCACGATGCCCCATTCCGGGGTCAGGACAGCACTTGGCACCTCGCTCTTGACGGTGCCGCGCTTGGGGCTGGTGCAGATCGCCAGAATTTTTCCCATAGTAATTTATCCTCCGATACGGTACATCCCGCGGGTGGCGGGCATGGAATTGTCTCCGAAATGATGTTCCCGGGGTTTCGACCAGATGGTCTCCCGGATGGCCTGTAAAAGTTCCTCGTCGGCTGCGCCGCCGCGCAGCAGGGTGCGCAGGTCGCAGCCCGTCTCGCTGGCAAGGCAGGGGCGCAGAAAGCCCTGACTGGTCAGCCGCACCCGGTTGCAGGAAGCACAAAACTTGCCATGGACCGCCGCGATGAAGCCCACATCGCCCTTCCAACCCGGGACGGTGTAGTAGACGGCAGGCCCGTCGCCGAACCCGGCGCTCTGGGCGGCGGGCAGGGGCGAAAACTCCGGCCAGCGGCGGGCAAACCGCTCCCGCAGCTCCGGCCCCGAGATGCAGGGCATGGCCGCGCCGTAGCCGATGGGCATCATCTCGATGAACCGCACCTGTAACGGGCGGCTCTCGGCGAGGGCGGCCAGGTCTTCCAATTCACCCTCGTTCACGCCCACCTGCGGCACACAGTTCAGTTTGACAGGGATGCCGCTGTCCAGTGCGGCGCGGATGCCCTCCATGACGTGCTCGAACTCATCCCGGGCCGTGATGCTTTGGAACACTTCGGGGCGCAGAGTGTCGAGGCTGATGTTCACGCTGTCAAGGCCAGCCGCCAGCAGGGCGGGCAGCTGCTGCGCCAGCAGGATGCCGTTTGTGGTCATGGTGACTTTCCGGATGCCGGGGATGGATTTCAGGCCCGCCACCAGCTGGTCTACGCCCTTGCGCACCAGCGGTTCGCCGCCGGTGACGCGGACGGTATCGACGCCGCACCGGGAAAACAGGGCCGCCAGACGCAGGAACTCTTCGTAGGTGAGCACGGCTTCCCGTTCCAGCTTTTCCACGCCGTCGGGCATACAGTAGCGGCAGCGCAGGTTGCAAAGGTCGGTGACGGACAGGCGCAGATAGTGGATATTGCGCTGGGCAGAATCAAACATAGCCGCCCTCCGCCCGGATGTAGTGGCCGCTCTTGCCGCCGGTCTTCTCGACGAGATGGATCTCGCCCAGCTCCATGCCCTTATCGACGGCCTTGCACATATCGTAGATGGTGAGCAGGGCGGTGGAAACGCCCGTCAGGGCCTCCATCTCCACGCCGGTGACGCCCGCCGTCTTGACGGTGCAGAGCGCCTCCACAGCCTGCCGCTCGGGCAGAAGCCTGAAGTCCACGCTCACTTTCGTCAGGGGCAGCGGATGGCACAGCGGGATGAGCTCGCTGGTGCGCTTGGTGGCCATGATACCGGCAATGCGGGCCACGCCCAGCACATCGCCTTTCTTCATGGTGCCGCTCTCCACAGCGGCGAATGCCTCGGCGTTCATGGTGATGATGCCGTGGGCGGTGGCCTCCCGGAAGGTGACGGTCTTCTCGCTCACATCCACCATCACGGCGTTGCCGGAGGCATCAAAGTGGGTCAGATTGGTTTCAGTTGTACTCATATTTTTACGCTATCCTTCGTACAACCTCTCAGTCGGGCTTACGCCCGCCAGCTCCCCTTGTAGGGGAGCCTCTGGCGAAGAGAGAAAGCTTTCCGGAATGCCAAGGCCTCTCCTCGATAGGAGAGGTGGCATCGCGTCAGCGATGACGGAGAGGTTTGATTTGTTTCAGAAATGCCCAAACCCGCAGTTGGGCCAGTGGCACTCGGCGCAGCCAAGGCAGAGGCCGCCCTCGCCCAGACGGGCAATATCCTCGGCGGTGATGGCATCGTCGGCCAGCAGACGAGGCAGCAGCAGGTCAAAGATGGTGCGCTTGGCGTACATGACGCAGCCGGGCAGACCGCAGACCGGCACACCGTCCAGATAGCTCACGAGGAACATGGCACCCGGCAGCACCGGTGCGCCGTAGGTGACGATGTCCGCGCCGGTGTTTCGGATGGCCAGCGGGGTGCGGTCGTCGGGGTCCACGCTCATGCCGCCGGTGGTGAAGATGAGCTCACAGCCCGCCGCTTTCGCCTCGAGAATGGCGGCGGTGATGCCCGCCGGGTCGTCGTCGCAGACCTTGTGGAAGGTCATCTCGCAGCCGTACTCGGCCAGCTTGCCCACGAGGATGGGAGTGAACTTATCCTCGATGCGGCCCTTGAACACCTCGCTGCCGGTGGTGATGACGGCAAACTTCTTGGCCTGCATGGGCAGCACGTTCAGGATAGGCTCACTGCCTGCGGCAGCCTGCATGGCATCCATCTTCTCCTGCTCGATGACCAGCGGGATGATGCGGGTACCGGCCAGTTTCTGGCCCTTTTTCACGGGCAGGTCGCCGTGGATGGTGGCGATCATCATCTGGGGCGTGCGGTTCACGGCCAGCAGGGCTTCGCGGTTGATCTTCAGCAGGCCGTCGCAGTCGGCGATGAGCTCGATCTTGCCCTCTTTCGGCTCGGTGCCGTGGATGTTCCTGCCCGCAGCGGCCTTGTACAGCAGCGCGGCGGCTTCGTCCTCGTGGAGGATGCCGGGCTTTTTCTCCCAGACGTAGAGGTTTTCTTTGCCGATGGAGAGCAGCACGGGGATGTCCTCGGGCTGGATGATATGGCCCTTGCGGAAACGTGCGCCCTTGAACTCGCCGGGAATGATCTGGGTAATGTCGTGGCAGAGCACCTGGCCTGCCGCGTCTTCGGTACGAATCAGTTTCATATCTGTCTTCTCCTTACAGGCCCGGCATCTGGGCAACGAGCCAGTCGGCCAGAGCCTGCGCATCTTCCAATCCAAAATCTGCCCCCGGAATATCTCCCACCACCGCCAGCGGCTGGAAAGACACCGGTGTGTCCGAAATTTCTTTGCGGACAACTTCGATTTTCGGCCAACCGCTGTCCTTGAAGCCTTCCAGCAGCACCAGATCATAGCCGTGGCGCTCGAACAGCGCCAGCAAGTCCTGCTCCGTCAGGCGGAACATCTCGGTCAGCAGATAGCGCTGGCCGGAGTAGACCGCCACGCCCTCGGCCCCCGCTTCCCGCAGACGGTAGCTGTCGGTGCCGGGGACATCGGGAGTGAAATCATGGCCGTCGTGCTTGATAATGCCCACTTTCAGCCCCCGGCTGCGCAGGGCAGGCAGAAGCTTTTCCAGCAGCGTCGTCTTGCCGCTGTTGTGCAGGCCGCTGACGGCCAGCACCGCCGGGCGCTTGAGTTCGATCTCCTGGGCCAGAGCCTCTTTCTGTTCACTGTACAAAACTGAGCACCTCCACTTCTTCGCCCGGAGTCACCGGGCCGCTGCCCGCAGGCAGTTCAACGAGACAGTTGCAGCCGATCATGGTGGAAAGGCTGCCGGACGAGTGGGCTTCGGCGTTGCCCTCGCCGGGGATGGTCACGCTGCCGCCCATGGCCTTTGCCCGCAGATAGCGGTTCCCCTTGCTGGACTTCGAGAAGCCCGTGGTCAGGGTG
>OGXL01003506.1_pt1 | contig 10423 bp, 7 predicted proteins | sample 1576311 | NCBI WGS metagenome assembly OGXL01 (sample SAMEA3541564, study PRJEB24748) | human gut metagenome | biome: human gut; feature: human-associated habitat; material: faeces | place: China | collected 2012 | reverse complement strand
CTCACGGCCTCTTGAACCCCATTCAAGCGCGCTACCAAAACTGCGCTACACCCGGATATTTGTTGTGGCTCATCGCTCACAGCTCCATTAGTATACCCGCTATAGGCCGTTTTGTCAAGCGCTTTTTTTATTTTTCTTGGATTTTTTCTGGATTTTTCGCTCATCGTCCAGAAGCTCTCGATGGTGCGTCCATTTCATTTTCGGCGACTGCCATTGCCACGGCAAAGACGCTGTGGGCGCCCGCATCCAACAGTGCCTGCGCGCAGGCTGCGGCGGTAGCGCCGGTGGTGATGACGTCATCCACCAGCAGCACCCGCTTCCCTTCCACGAGTTCCGGCTCCTGCGCCCGGAAGGCACCGGCCGCATTTGCCAGACGCTCGTCCAGCGAGAGTCCTGCCTGATGGCGTCCGGCCCGGACGCGGCAGAGCGCCTTTGGCAGCAGCGGGAGGCCCAGTGCATGGGCCAGAGGCTGCGCCATCCGTTCCGGCACATTGTAGCCGCGCCGACGGCTGGTGGCAGGCACCGGAACGATGCAGTCATAACCGATGGCCGCACCGGGGACCAGCCCCGGCACCGGCTCTGCACAGTGCATCTCCACCTCTGCCCCGAACAGCCGGGCCGTCATCTCCACGCCAAGCTCCACCGCTGTCCAGCTTTCGCCTTCGTATTTGGCACGGAGGATGGCGCTGCGGACGACGCCCTCATACCGGTAGGGCGCGGCCGCCCCGTCCAGAGCACCCAGATAGTGGCGGCTCACGTCCAGCCGCATGACCGGGCCGCGGCGCAGCTCTTCCAGCCGCGGTGTACACACCTCACAGAGCGGCAGCGTTCCCAGCACCCTGCGGCAGCAGGGACACCGCCTCGGGAAAAGCAGCTGGCGCATCTGCCGGGCAAGCTGCGCGGGGCGGCTGTAATAACCTGCCATCAGTCTTTTTTGACGGCGACGATAATACGCACCTTTTTGCCAGCGGCGCAGCCAAAGTTGTCGTACCAGCCGGTAAGATAGTAATCATCAGAGTTGACGGAAGTGAGCTTGGTGTAGTAATATTGACCCTTGTACCACAGGTAGACCTGCGTATTATCGGCCATTTCAAACCTTTCGCCCTTGGAGGAAAGGACGCTGGCCGCACCCACCTTGTCGATCTTCATGGGCATCAGCTGCACCATGTTGCGGACAGCGCCGGTCGTCTCCTGGCAGACCGCGATGCCGCCGGCCAGCACAGGATACTTGATGGAAGTGCTCAGACTGACCTGCTGGCCGCTGACGTAGCCGATATAGGTCGCACCGCTGCCGATGAAGTCGAATATCTGGCTGAAGGGAGTGCCGGTGATCTTGGCGATCTGCTGGAAGCCGAGGCCCAGAAGTGCGCCGGTGTTGCTGGTCAGGCGTTCCCACGCGGTGCTGAGGATGTCGCCGGAGATAACGCCCCACAGGATCTCTGTGGTGGTGGGTACCATGATGCTCTTCACCTGACTGACGACTGCATCGGTATCAATGGTGCCGTCACCCGGCTGAGCCTTGATGGCGCTGAGAAGGGTGCTGTAGTTGGCGGCGACATTCTTCACATCGTCCAGCACACCGTAGTACCACAGGTCGCCGGTCACATCGTTCAGAATAAGCGTGTCGATCTGCCCCTGCGGATTGGTGGTGTAGTAGCGGACATCGGAAGCCTTTAAGTTTACCCCCGATAGGCGGCTGGGACGAACCGTCCCAGCCACACCCCCTGTACTCGTATCAAGGATCTGCACGTCATCCGCCAGAGCCCTATCGCCCAGCGCGGTGGCGTTCTCGTTCACAGTGCCGCTGACGGAGCGCTCATCGATCGTTTCCACGCTCTCGCCTTCGGGGCTGACCCGCACTTCCACCAGCCAGCCGGTGGGGAAATTCAGGCTCTTGTCTACATTCACTTCGCGGGCAAGGCCGTCGGTACACAGGACCTTGACGGTCTGAAGCACATCGGCACTGTTGTCCTCGTCGATAAGGTTGCGGGCGGACGACTGCACCACGCCGTAAAAGACCTCGTCGGCCTCCTCGCCGGTGATGATGCCTGCGGCCACATTGTTCATGCCCAGCAGCAGAGTGACCACCTGGCCGACACCGCCGCCGTTGAGAGAAGACACCTGAGAAGCAATGGCCGTACTGCCCAGCGTATAGGACGTGCCTGCCACCGTGATGGAAGCGGGGGCGCTGGCCGAGGGAGACACCTCGGTGATGCGGCCTGCGGCACGGCGGGTATAGACCCAGAGGGTCTTGAGGCTCTCGCTGTAGTAGTAGACGTCGTATTTGTTCAGCTCTGCGGAGCCGGAGACCTTATCGTTGCGGTAGACGCTGGCAGGGACAAAGGGCAGCACCGTGCTCTCCGAAGCCACGAAGGGACCTTTCAGGCTGCTGAGCAGGATGGTGGAGCCGTCCACCTGACCATTGCTCACGGTAAAGCCCAGGGTCGTGCCGTAGGCCGAACCGCTGGCGTTGTTGGCGGTGAGGGCATTGTAGAGAAGGACGGCGCAGTCCTCGTAGTTCATCGCTTCGCCCTGACGGCGGTCGAGGCCGGCACGCAGGCCGATCTCGCTGGCCTTGTTGAGCTGGGCGTTGGGAAACGCGCCGCTCAGGTCGGTCATCTTATAGCCCATCAGCTTGAGCACTGCAGTGCATGCTTCTTCCAGCGTGACGGCGTTGTTCGGGCGGAAGCTGCCATCGGTGTAGCCGTTCATCCAGCCCTGCTGCACGGCGATGCGGACATAGGGCGCCCATACCGAGGAGCCGGGCAGGTCGGTGTAGAGGGTACCCACTGCCCCCTGAGAAGAGACGCTCTCCCGGTAGGTAGAGTAAGAGGTCAGCATTCTGGCAAATGCGCCGCGGGTCACGGCTGCATCCAGTGCGCCGGACTGCTCGGAATCCATGGCACCCAGCGTGATGGCAAACTGGACGGCGGTGTTGTTGCCCGCAGCCGATGCCGGCATCACCAGCATCGACACCGCGATGCTGACCGCCAGCAGAAATGCGAGAAGACGTTTTTTCATTGTGATCTCCTTATAAAAAATGTTAAACCTCTCAGTCTCGCTTCGCTCGACAAGGCCGGGTTGCGGCACCCAGCATCCGCTGCGCATTGCGCGCGTCTTGCTGGCCGCTGCCCCAGCAACGACTCCCTGTTTCCGCCACTGGCGGCGGTCGTCGTTGTTGCCCCTACCGAGGGGAGCCTCTGGCGAAGAGAGAAAGCTTTCCGTACTGCCAAGGCCTCCCCTCGTCAGGGGAGGTGGCTGCGCCAAAGGCACAGACGGAGAGGTTAATCATATCTCAACGCGTCGATGGGGTTGAGCCGCGCGGCGCGTTTTGCGGGCAGATAACCGAACAGCACTCCGATGAACACCGAGATGCCGAAAGCTGCCACGATGGAGTTGAAGGAAGGGCTGACCGTGACGTCCATGCCGTCGGTGAACATGGGCAGCACCTGATTGGCGATGGCCGACACGATATAGCCAAGGACGATGCCCAGCGTGCCGCCGAGGGCCGAAGTGGTAGCTGCCTCGGTGACGAACTGGGCCAGAATGGTCCTTTCCTTCGCGCCCATTGCCTTGCGGATGCCGATCTCGCGGGTGCGCTCGGTGACGGACACCAGCATGATGTTCATGATGCCGATGCCGCCCACCAGCAGCGAGATACTGGCGATGCCGGTGAGGATGACGATGACCATGTTGATCATCTTGTTCATCTCTTCCAGCCACTCGCTGGCGCTGTAGACGTAGTAAGCATTGTCGCTCTTGAAGATGTCATACAGTCCCTGCTCCACCGCAGCCTTGGCCTCGTTGGCCTGGCCCTCGTCCACCATGATGGCGGAGTAGGAGTCCGGCGAGCTTTCGTTGGAAAGGCGCATGGCCGTGGTGTAGGGCAGGTAGACGGCATCGTCGTCACTGCCCTCCTGCTGGTCGAAGTTGGAGATCTTGGCCTTCAGCACACCCACGATGCGGAACTTATAGGGGCCAAGCTTGATGGTCTGGCCCACCGCATTGCCGCCGTAGGCCGTGCGGTTGATGTAATCGCCGATGACGCAGATCTGCTTGTTGTCTGCGATGTCCATATACTGGATGTTCCGGCCCTTGGCGAGGGTGTAGCCCTTCGACTCGATGTAGTTCTCATCCACGCCGTACACCGTACCGTAGCGGTAGTTCGTCGTACCCACCTTGGGGGTGTTGTCGCTGAAATCCAGCTGCGGCGAGATGGAGGAAAGCAGTTCTGGGTTCTTTTTGACGATGTCGTACAGATCATCCACCGTCGCAGTGCGGGAACCATAGCCCCATATTTGGATGGAGAGGGTGTTGGTTCCCATTGCGGAAAAGCTGTCCCGCATGCTTCTGGTCATGCCGTTGCCCAGACCGACGATGACGATGACCGCCATGACGCCGATGATGATGCCCAGCATGGTCAGAAACGTGCGCAGTTTATTGCTCCAGACGTTCTGCAGTGCCTGACGGAAAGTCTCTAATACCATTATTTTGCTTCCTCCTGTGCCGCTTCGCCGGACAGAGTGGGCTGCACGATGGCCTCGGGCGCGTGGGCGTCGCCGTCGTACACCACCTGACCGTCTTCCAGACGGATGATACGCTCCGCCTGCACGGCGATGGAATTGTCGTGGGTGATGAGCACCACGGTATGGCCCTCTCTGTGGAGCTGCTGAAGCATCCCGATGACCTCGCGGCCGGTGTGGGAGTCCAGAGCACCGGTGGGCTCGTCGGCGAGGATGACCGCCGGGTTGCGCACCAGAGCACGGGCAATGGACACACGCTGCTGCTGGCCGCCGGAGAGCTGGTTGGGCAGATTTTTGAGCTTATCCCCCAGACCCACCTTTTCCAGCACTTCCTGCGCCATCCGGTGGCGTTCGGCGCGGGAGATATTCGCGTAGATCAGCGGCACCTCCACGTTCTCCATCAGGTTGAGGCGGGGCAGAAGGTTATACTGCTGGAAGATGAAACCCAGCATCTCGTTGCGCACATCTGCCAGCTCGTCTCGGTTCATCTTGCCCACGTCCCTGCCGTTGAGCCGGTAGGTGCCGTAGGTGGGGACGTCCAGACAGCCGATGATGTTCATGCAGGTGGACTTGCCCGAACCGGACTGGCCCACGATGGCCACAAACTCCCCCTTCTCGATCTTCATCGTGATGTGGTCGGCGGCCTTTACCAGCGTATCGCCCATCTGATAATACTTGCACACCTGCTCAAATTCGATCAGAGCGCTCATGGGGCACCTCCTTACCAGATACTGTCGCTGTAATAGTCATCCGACACAGAGCTGGTGTCGTAGGCCACCGTGTCGTCCTCCTGCAGGCCGCTCTTGATCTCGGTGTAGCTGTCGTCGCTGACGCCGGTCTCGACCTTGACGTAGACATAGCCCTCCGGTGCGTCCATGTCTTCCACCGCATTGGCTGCGCTGGGAGACTTCTTGCTCACCAGCACATAGCCGCCGCGGATAACGGCAGCATTCGGCACGACGAGAGCGTTGCCGGCCTCGGCCACGACGATCTCAGCATTGGCGTTCATTCCGGGGCGCAGGCCGTCGGTGTTATCGATGCGGATGGTGATGGGGTAAGTCGTGGTGCCGCCGCTGGAGCTGCCCTTCATGGACACACGGGTGACTGTGCCGACATAGGTCTTGTCCGTCACAGCGTCAGCGGTGAGCTGGACTTTCTGGCCCACGGACAGTGCGCCGATCTGCAGCTCATCCACATTGATGACCATCTCCAGATAGCTCAGGTCGTAGATGACGCAGAGGGTGCTGCCGGAGGTCAGGGCGTCGCCCTGCTTGGCGTCCTTCTCAATGATGGTGCCGCTAATGGGCGAGGTAATGGTGTAGTTAGACATATTGTCCTGCTGATTCTGCATCGAGATCTCAGCGCTGCGCAGGGACTCGGAAGCAGACTGGATGGATTCGGTCAGATCGTCGCCGGTCAGCTCGATGATGATGTCACCCTTGGAGACCGCGCCGCCCTCCTGCACATTGATGGCGGAAACGGTGCCGCTGGCCTGAGCGGTCAGGGTGCGCTCTGCCTGATAGGCAAAGGTGGCAGAGGCGATGGAGCTGACGCCGTTGATGCTGGCGGTAGCGGCCTGGGCGGTGGTCAGACCGCCGGCATTGTTGACCCGGATGGTGACGGTGCGCACCAGCAGGTTGCCGGTGCTCAGCTCATCGGTGCCGGTGACGGCGGTGATGGTGCCTTTCAGCGTCTCAAAGGTGCCGTCCAGCACCACGTCAGCGCTCTGGCCCACCGAGAAGTTGGCGGCATCGGCTGCCGGGAACAGCAGGTTCAGCAGCATCTTGGAGCTGTCGCGGATGACCGCCACCTCCTGGCCGCTGGTCACCTCGTCGCCCTTTGCGACCTTGAGGCTGCTGACGGTGCCGTCCACCTCTGCGCGGACATACTGGCGGTCCACAGTCTTGTCATAGCTGCGCTGGGCCTGCTGCAGGGCAATGCTGGCTTTTTCCAAATTGGTGGAAGCGTCCGAGCTGTCGATGGTGTAGAGCACATCGCCCTCCTCCACCTTGTCGCCCTCTTCAAAGCCGCCGGTGAGGATCTTGCCGTCCACCAGAGACTTGACGGTATATGTATTGGCCGGGTTCAGCGTGCCGGTGCCGCTCAGGGAGTTGGAGACATCCTGACGGACCGGCGTCGTCTCGGCGTAGGTCACATCGCCGCTGGCAGCTTTATTCCCGCCGCCTATGAGAAAGACAGCGCCCGCTGCCGCCACGACGACCACCGGCACGAGCCATTTCCAGTTCTTTTTGGCGAATGCAGACACACCGGACTTGGCTTCTGCGGTTTCAGCAGCCTCAGCGGACGCATCCTTTTTCTTTTTCCAGATCATGCTTTTCCTCCTAGTCGATGCAAAAGGGCATAGTTGCCCCTTTGCACGAAAAATCTGTTATTGGTAGTGTATCGCATTTCACCAAAATACTCAAGCGTCCAAATTTCATTTCACCCTTTATTTACAAAATACACGCCCGTTTTTATGCAAAAAGAGACACCCGCAGCGCCCTTTTCAGAGCAATGCGGGTGTCTCTTATTTTTTATCCTATCAGGATGCGGCTTCGGCCTCGCTCAGCGGAGCCAGCTTCACATACACCCCGGCAGGGACGCAGGCCGCCCATGCACCTTCCTCGCTCAGCTGGCCGAACTGCTCACAGACATGGTCCGGGCATTGGCTGTCCTGAAACGAGATGGTGCCGTCTTTTACCTGTAAATGAACGACATAGCTGCCCACATCGTACAGGTAATCGTAGTCCTTATCCAGCGGCAGCACCTCGGTGATGCCGTCGCCGAAATCCACGACTGCTGCCAGCGGCTCCGTCCTGCTGCGCGGACGCAGCAGAAAGACCAGCAGGACAGCTGCCGCCAGGACGACGGCTGCGAAGAGGAGGTTTGCCTTCCAGCTCAGGCGTTTTGCGCCTTTTGCCGGCTCAGGCTGCTTGCGGATGCTCATGCAGCGTAGTCGCTGGCAGCAGCACCGGCAATGCGGCCAAAGACGGTGAAGTCAGCAACAGCGTTGCCGCCCAGACGGTTTGCACCGTGGACGCCGCCAGTCACCTCACCTGCTGCGAACAGGCCGGGGATGACCTCGCCCTTCTCGTTCAGCACTTCGGTGTTGGCGTTGATCTTCAGGCCGCCCATGGTGTGATGGACACCGGCGGTGACCTTCACAGCGTAGTAGGGAGCGGTGTTCAGGGGGTTGGCGAAGCTGGTGCGGCCGAAGTCGGGGTCATTCTTGGCCTCAACGTAGCCGTTCCACTTCTCCATGGTCTCTGCGAAGGCAGCGGCATCGACGCCCATAGCCTTGCCCAGCTCCTCGTAGGTGGAGCCGGTGACGGTGTAGCCCTTCTTGATGTAGCCCTGGATGACGCTGGAAGCATCGGCCATGGCCTGATCGACGACCAGCCAGCTGTAGCTGCCGGTCTGAGCGATCTCAGCGGCGGAGACGACGTCGCGGGTGCCGACCTCGTCGATGAAGCGCTGGCCTTCCTCGTTGATGAGGATCGCGCCGTCGCCGCGCAGGCCCTCGGTGATGAGGGCAGCGGTGTTGGCCTCAACGGTGGGGTGGATCTGGATCTGGTCCATGTCCACGGTAGCAGCGCCGATGGCCTCAGCCATCTCGATGCCCTGGCCCTGGATGCCGGGGGCGTTGGTGGTCATGAAGCCCTTCAGCTCGGGCTTGTACTTGACGACCATGTCGAGATTTGCACCGAAGCCGCCGGAAGCCAGAATGACTGCCTTGGCGTTGACGGTGACGGTCTCACCGGAAGCACCGGTGGCCTTGACGCCCACGGCAGCGCCGTTGGCATCGGTCAGGATCTCAGTTGCAGTGGTGTCCAGCATCATCTTGACGCCGGCCTTCTCGCAGTTCTCCTCCAGCAGGGGGATCATGTAGGAGCCGACGGAAACGGTCTTGCCCTCTGCGTTCACAGGGCGATGGATGCGCTTGACGGATGCACCGCCGAAGCTGGAGACGTTGTGCAGGGTGATGCCGTGCTCGTCCAGCCAGTCGATGGCGTCAGCGGAGTTTGCGCACAGGGTCTCGACCAGCTCGGGGTCGTTGATGCCCTTGCCGCCGATCATGGTATCCAGCTCCATCAGCTCGACAGAGTCGAAGTAGCCGGTGGGGTTGGCCTGATAGGCAGCCCACTGCTCGGAGACGGTCTTTGCCAGAGCGGTGATGGTCTCGTTGTCGGCGTACTTCTCGGCAGCAGTCTTCAGGGTCTTCTCGACGCCGGCAGACTCGCCGAACTCGTTCTCGTCCTGATAGACGGTCTTGCCGGCGTTCATGCCGCCGGTAGCGCGGACGGAGTTGCCGCCCACCATGGACTGGCTCTCGAGGATGACGACGCTCTTGCCCTCAGCGGCAGCGGTGATGGCAGCAGTCATGCCTGCGCCGCCTGCACCGACGACGACGACATCTGCGTCAACGGTGGAGTCCTCGGCGGCAGCGTCCTTCTCCACAGCGGTCTTGTAGTCATCGGGGTTCAGGCCGGCAGCGGTCAGGGCAGCTGCAGCAGCCTCCTTGATGGCGGTAGAGGTGACGGTAGCGCCGGACACGCCGTCCACAGCGATGCTGCCGCTCTCGGCGATCTCGCCGGGCATCTTGGCGATGGCCTCAGAGCCGACGCCCTGGGTCTCTTCCTTGCCCTCGGCGGTGCAGCCGGTGATGGCGCCGTCGGTCAGGGTCAGGGTGACGGAAACGTCGCCGCCGAAGCCCTTGGCAGTGCCGGTGAAGTCGCCGGACACACCTGCGTCAGAACTGGTAGAGGCAGGCTTTGCACCGCAGCCGTAGCCAAACAGGCTGACCGCGATGACCGCTGCCATAGCCAGTGCAGCCTTCTATTCGCCTTTTCCGTAAAGGCGCAAGGTATTTCCAATGACACGATTCCAAAAGAAGTGCTGATGCTGGACGGTAAGCCTATGACCGAAAAGCAAATACAACGTTATCATAAACAATTACATAAAGACTCCATACGGGCCAACAAAAGGATCTGGTGGTCTATCCTTGGCGGACCGTCTTACACGCCGGAAGCCTCCTTTGGCGTAGGTGGCGCGGTTTTGGCTAGCTTTCGCTTAAACAAGAATGATACGATATCCCAACGATCGTTTATCCCTGCGGGATTTAACATCACCTTAAACGGGACGTTCGTTTTTGCCGGTGCCGGCACCTTATTCTTCAACGAGAATCGCTTCCGTATTTATATCAGTTACGGTTATCGGAACGAACCTTCGCATTATTTCGGGAAAGGCTATGAGACGATCGAGCAAATCGAGAAGAGCGACTCGACAACGAAATTCCATAAGAGTTCTTTCCAACTATATCCCCGTTTCGTATGGGAAGTTAGGCCTCATTTATATACGGGTCCTCTTTTTGATATTAATTTCAGCAAATCAGATGATATCAACCCGGTGATGGCCGAAGATCCTTATTTCAATAAGTTCAAACGAGATTATGTCAATATCGGTGTCGGCGGCTTGATTCAATACGATACACGAAATGACGTGGCGACCCCAAGTTCCGGTATGTTACTAAGCGCGATCGCTAAAGTGTATGGAAAGTATTTAGGCGGTGCATATAATTATGAGATGTTCGAGTTAGAATACCGCCAGTTCCAGCAAGTATTTCGTCCTCGTAGCACCTTGGCATGGATCGCCAAGACACAAATCGGTGTGGGAAACGTTCCTTTTACGGAGCTTCCTTCGTTTGGCTCTCCTTTCGATCTTCGCGGATACTATTGGGGCAAGTACCGTGACAAGACCATGGCGTATGGGATTCTGGAGTATCGTCATATGTTCGGCAGCGTGGAGAAATATAAGAGCGGTAATTTCTGGGCGAAGTGTGGTTTTGTTGGCTTCTTCGGCCACGGGTGCTGCCTCTGCGGGGGCGTCGGTCTTTTCCAGAT
>OGXL01003503.1_pt1 | contig 10431 bp, 9 predicted proteins | sample 1576311 | NCBI WGS metagenome assembly OGXL01 (sample SAMEA3541564, study PRJEB24748) | human gut metagenome | biome: human gut; feature: human-associated habitat; material: faeces | place: China | collected 2012 | reverse complement strand
CAATAGATAGTAAAGGATGATGAAAGATATGAAATGTAGTATGTCAAAGCTTTTTAGAAGCTTTTTTATTTTTGTGTTAATCTTGATTATTGTTTTCCCTGCCACAGGATTTGCCGCAAAGACGAAAAAAAGCTCTTCTGCAGATTTAAAAAGTAATAAGAATATTCAAAATACAGATATGACGAAAAAATATAAGAAGCAGATGAATAATATATTAGAAGCAACACAGCTTTTTTACAGTGTTCGTTTAAATTACAGCATGAAGAGTGGAGAATCAAAAAAGATAAAGCTTACTTCTCTCGAAAAGCAGAATATTGCAGCAGGAAGACAGATTTTAGAAGGACAGAGCCGTATTACAAATTTTGCATTTTCACAGAGAGTGCAGGAACTTTTTGGTGCAAATGCGAGAATTGCTTCGCTGCCTTTTAAGACAGAGCCGGATGTTCCGGAAGAATTAGTGGTGCGTTGTAATTCAAATTATGTAAAATTGGCAGTAGGAGAATGGGGAGAAGAGTCACCAGTATATAAGTTAAAGTCTGTGACAAAGAAAGGGAAGAAGTGGAAGGTTGTCTTTAAAGTTAATATGTACGACTCTTATACAGATAGCATGCAACCACTTGGCAAAGTAATTCTCACATTGAAAAAGAATAAAAAATCTGTGTATGGATTTAACATTAAAGGAATTATATTAAAGAAAATGTAACTTTTTTCTGTTTTTTGTGCTATAATAACATTGTTAAAGTATAATCAATGCACCGTAATAGGGGGAGACGGAATATGGGATTATTTAGTTTTGAGAGCAAACAGGTCAAAGAATGGAAGAAGCTTGCAAAGTCCGGTGATATGGATGCACAGTATCATTTGGCGAGAGCCTATGCGAACGGAAAAGGTGCCAGTCAGAATATGAAAAAGGCAGTAGAGTATTGTGTGCAGTCAGCAGAGCAGGAATATGCTCCGGCCCAGGCCCTGCTTGCTCATTTTTATGGCTATGGGAAAGGTGTGGAGAAAGATTATGGTGAAATGATTCACTGGGGAGAAAAGGCTGCATTGCAAGGCTATGCAGGTAAATCATGATAGAAAAAGAATTAATCGAATTTATTGCACAGTTTGAATATGACCCGGCGGGATTTGTGAAAGCCATGTATCCATGGGGAGAAGGAGAACTGGAGAATAAATGGCCGCAAAAATGGCAGCTTGAGCTTATGGAAGAGCTTGCAACCAGTATGAGGGATGACCCGTGCAGGCTTATCCGAAATGCAATATCATCAGGACACGGGATTGGTAAGAGCGCTGTAGTAGCGTGGCTCATTGAATGGGCTATGTATACCCGGGCAGATACAAGGGTAGTTGTCACAGCAAATACGGACACGCAGCTGCGGACTAAAACATGGCCAGAGCTTGGCAAGTGGCACAGGCTTAATATAGCGAGTGAGATGTTTGTATATACTGCAACGTCTATGTATAGCGTAGTAGAAGGTCACGATAAAAACTGGCGCGCAGACGCTATCCCGTGGAGCAAGAGTAATCCCGCAGCATTTGCAGGCTTGCATAATCAGGGTAATCGAATACTGCTTATTTTTGATGAGGCGTCTGAAATAGAAGACGTTATCTGGGAAGTTGCTGAGGGCGCGATGACAGATTCGGCCCGCAAGGCCGCCGAGACCCTGGCCGCCGAGGGCATCCACGCCCGCGTCATCAACATCCACACCATCAAGCCTCTGGATGAGGACATCATCCTCAAGGCTGCCAGGGAGTGCGGCAAGATCGTCACCGCCGAGGAGCACAACGTCATCGGCGGTCTGGGCGAGGCTGTCTGCTCCCTGCTCAGCGAGAAGCTGCCTACCCCTGTCCGCCGCGTCGGCGTGCAGGACAAGTTCGGCTGCTCCGGCCCTGCCTGGGACCTGCTGAAGGAGTATGGTCTGGACGCTGCCACCATCTGCAAGACCGCGAAGGAAATGCTGGGCAAGTAAGCTCTTTCTCTGAAATAACGAACGCCGCTGTGCATTGCACGGCGGCGTTTTTGCATCTCACAGAGCTTTTATCAGCTTTTCCCTCTCGGCGTACACCTCGGCGAAGACTTTGCGCAGGGTGCATATCTCGGGGCGGGGGTCATCCCGCAGGGTCAGAAGGCGGGTGTCCGGGATGGACAGATGCAGCGGGATGTGCCACCCGGCAGGGAAAGCCGGGTATATCATCGGGCAGAGGAACATCCCCCGCCCGGCCAGCAGCTCGGCGTAGACCGATTCGTAGTTTTCCACCATCCGCCAGACCGGTGTGGAATAGGGCATCCCCGGCTGCTTCCGGGCGAAATCCACCATGTCCTGATAAAGGGGCTCGTAAAATATCTGCTGTCCGGCAAGGTCAGAAAGCTCGACGCTGCTTTGGCCGGAGAGCGGGTGCTCCGGCGCGGCGATGAGGTAAAACCGGTTGCCGATGATGGTCTCACAGCGTATCTCTGGCGGCAGCGGGCCGAAGGGAAGGTAGAGCGCCGCGTCTGCCTCGGTGCAGAGCATGTGGTGGTAGCTGGAGGGGACAGGCGTGGTGTCCACTTTGAACTCATAGCCCGGCAGCGCGGCGTGGAGCCTCGCCATCAGGATGGGGTAGATAGGGTCCCGCTGCAAAAGCACCGGTGGCAGGCGGAGGGTCAGGGTGTGGTGGGTGCCGAAGCCTTTCAGCGCCGTGCGGGCGTTGAGGATGCCGCGGTAGATGTCTTCCGCATGGGGCAGCAGGGCGCGGCCCGCCTCGGTGAGGGCCACCTGCGTCGTCGTGCGGCGGAACAGTGCGGCGTCCAGCTCCTTTTCGAGGCTGCGTATCTGGTAGCTCAGGGCGGGCTGGGTGCAGTAGAGTTCCCGCGCGGCGGCGGAGAAATTCAGCGTCCGGCTCACGGTGAGAAAGCAGAGAAGCTGGTGCTCGTTCATGACAAAAAACTCCTTTCCGGCGGCGGGACATCCGTACAGCCTCAGTATAGCAGGAAATAGGACACTTATAAAGCTTTTTTATCAGGATGCTTAAGATTTTTTAATTCCCTTTTACTTCGTTATATTTTATACTATCTCTCGGAAGAACGATTTTCTGCCTGAAAACGTCGAAAGAAGAAAGAGTAAGGAGCATTCCAGATGAAAAAGATCTCTCGTAAAGGCTTCCTGAAGGTTGCCGCCGCTGCCGCTATGAGCGGCGTTACCGCCAGCGCACTGGCCGCCTGCAACGCAGGCTCTTCCAGCAGCACCGCCGCCTCTACCGGCGAGGCCATCTACACCCCCGGCACTTATACCGGCACCGCTACCGGCATCGGTGAGGTGAAGGTCACCATGACCTTCAGCGAGACCGCCATCACCGACGTGGTCATTGACGCCTCCAACGAGACCGAGAGCATCGGCGGCGTGGCAGCCCCCACCCTGAAAGACGCCCTGATGGCTGCTCAGAGCACCGAGATCGACAACATCTCCGGCGCTACCATCACCACCAACGCCGTCAAGAAGGCCGCCGCAAGCTGCATCGAGCAGGCAATGGGCGTCCACACCGCAGGCGGCGACACCGCTGCATCTTCCTCCGATGAGGACTGGCTGGGTACCGAGCCGGAGATCGACGAGAGCAAGGTCGCCAAGACCGTTGACGTGGATGTGGCAGTCGTGGGCTGCGGCATCGCAGGCGTTGCCGCCTGCCGCAGCGTCGCCGAGGACGGCGGTCTGGTGGCTGCTTTCGAGAAGGCCGACGGCCCCCAGTGCCGCAGCGGCGAGTATGCCGTCATCAACGGCAAGGTGCAGGCCAAGTGGGGCCGCGACACCTGGACCCGTGAGCAGATCGACGACATCATCGACTCCCACATGGTGGAGAGCACCTACCGCTGCAAGCGCAGCATCATGAGCAAGTGGGCCCACAACATCGGCGACGCCTTCGACTGGTGGGTGGAGGCAAACCCCGACCTGTACTACGCCGAGACCACCCGCAGCGCTATTCCCGACGAGAGCGCGGACAATTTCATCATCCCCATCTTCTACCCGCTGCCCGAGCACTACGACTGGAAGCAGGAGCGCTTCCCCTGCTACCCCACTTCCGTTGAGTTCAAGCCCGACCAGCACGTCACCGTCGAGGCCAATATGCAGAAAGCCATCGACACCGGCAATGTCCAGACCTTCTACGGCTGCTTCGTTGAGAAGCTCATCATGGATAATGGCCGCTGCGTGGGCCTCTACGCCCGCGATGCCGCCACTGGCGAGTACATCAAGTGCAACGCTTCCAAGGGCGTCATCCTCTCCACCGGCGACTACTCCCAGAACACCAAGATGCTCAAGCACTTCTGCCCCGAGGTCATTGAGAACAACATCCAGTGCCTGTTCACCAATGTGGATGTGGAGGGCAACTTCACCAATCAGGGCGACGGCATCCAGCTGGGTATGTGGGCCGGCGCTCAGGTGCAGCAGAGCCACGCCCCAATGATCCACCACATGGGCGGCGGCGCCGACCTCGCCGGCGTAGGCGTCATGGGCAATGCAGGCTTCCTGAACCTCGACCTCAACGGCAAGCGCTTCATGAACGAGGACCTGCCCGGCCAGCAGCTGGAAAACCAGATCGAGCTGCAGAAGAACCGCGAGAGCTGGCAGATCTTCGACTCCAACTGGCCTGAGCAGCTGCCCTATATGCCCGCAGCCCACGGCGGTGCCTGCTACTATGAGGACTACGCCAGCGAGGACGAAGGTCCCAAGAACAACACCACCTACCGCAACTACAAGAGCCCCTATCAGCTGGAAGCTGCTGTGGCCGATGGCCGCGCTGTGAAGGCCGACACGCTGGAAGAGCTGGTGGCAAAGATCTACCCGGACGATACTGCCGCCCAGCAGACCGCTCTGGACTCCATCCAGCGCTACAACGAGCTGGCCAAGGCCGGTTACGATGAGGACTTCCACAAGCCCGCTTCCCGTATGTGGGCAGTCGAGAACGGCCCCTTCTACGCCGACAAGTTTACCACCGCTCTGCTGCTGGTCTGCATCGGAGGCCTCGAGAGCGACGAGGACTGCCACACCTTCGACGCCGACCGCAATGTCATCCCCGGCCTGTACGTCGCCGGCAACATCCAGGGCAACCGCTTTGCCACCGAGTACCCCATCGGCCTGAAGGGCGTCAGCCACTCCATGGCCATGTACTACGGCTACGTCGCCGGCAAGAACGCCCTGAAGGACATCTGAGCCTGAAATCGCAAAATAATTTCCAGAGCCCGGAGCAGAAAATGCCTGCCCCGGGCTTTTTATGTGACTTGCTCACGGAAAAACGCCGGAATTTGGGGTATACTGTCCCTGTCAGATGAAAAAACACTCTTTATGGAGGGAAACGATATGGCAGTCATCACCATCACGAAAGAAAACTTTGAGGCCGAGGTGCTGAAGAGCGCTCAGCCCGTCCTGCTCGATTTCTGGGCCGCCTGGTGCGGCCCCTGCCGGATGCTGAGCCCCATCGTGGACGAGGTGGCCGAGGAGCGCACCGACGTCAAGGTGGGCAAGGTCAATGTGGACGAGCAGCCCGATCTGGCCGCCGAGTTCGGCGTCATGAGCATCCCCACCCTGCTGCTGTTCGAGAACGGTAAGCTGGTTCGTCAGGCCGTCGGCGCACGTCCCAAGAGCGGCGTACTGGAACTGCTGGGCTGAGAATAAAACGGCGAGGAGCCGCTGCACGGAAAACGCTGTGCGGCGGCTCCTTTTTTGCGCCTGCATCATCTCAAAGCGGGCTTTCGTGAAATCATTTCGCCTTTCTGTACAAACGCACAGAAAAATCGTATCATAAAAATGAAAACACGGTCACTTTCACACTTTACAGCTTTATCTAGATAAAGTAAAATAACCTTATCATAAGACAAAAGCGCCCGGGAAAAGGCGGGGCGCAGGGGCCGGGGCGGGCAAGCGCCCGGTGAAAAGTGAGGGAAAAGGTATGAAATTTGACATCTCCTGCTTACAGCCGAAGGAGCAGGCCTCTTTCGCGCTGCGGGCGCTGTATGAGGCGGCGGGCTGCCGCAAATATCACATGGGCCGGTTCGAAGAGTACGGGCTGTATCAGGAGAACCGCAGCTTCCTCTCGTCGGAGCAGGTCATCACCTTTACCGATCTGGACGGGCGGCTGCTGGCACTGAAACCTGACGTGACCCTCTCCATTGCCAAGACGGCGCAGCCCGCGCCGGGCGAGACACTGCGCTACTACTATCACGAAAATGTCTACCGCCCCTCGGCAGAAAGCCACACCTTCAAGGAGATCGGCCAGATGGGCCTTGAGATGCTGGGCGATGTGGGCGAAGGACAGGTGCGGCAGGCGGTGTCGCTGGCGGCACAGTCCCTCGAGCAGCTGGGCCAGCCGTGGGTGCTGGAAGTGAGCCACATGGGCTATCTGTTCGGTCTGCTGGATGCGCTGGACGTGCCGGAAGCTTCCCGCGCCGCCCTGCTGGCAAAGCTGAAAGCGAAAAACCTCCACGAGCTGAAAGCGGCGGCATCCGCCGCCGGGCTGGATGAGGCCGATGCCGACGCGCTGGCGGGGCTGATGAGCCTCTGCGGCAGCTGTGAGAATGTGCTTCCCCGTGTGGAAGCCGCCTGCCGGAACGAGCGGATGGAAGCCGCCGCTGCCGAGCTGAAAGCCATCACCGAAGAGCTGGCTGGTGCAGGCGGCAGCATCCGTCTGGACATGACGCTGGCCGGTGAGATGGAATATTACAACGGCCTTGTGTTTCAGGGCTATCTGGAGTCGCTTCCCCGTCCGGTGCTCAAGGGCGGGCGGTATGACCTGCTGATGCAGAAGTTCACCCCGGGCGCGGGGGCCATCGGCTTTGCGGTCTATCTCGACGAGCTGGACCGCCTGGGCGCCCCGCTCCCGCCGGTACAGCAGCAGAAAACCGAAAAGACCATGCTGAACGTAGCTCTGCCGAAGGGTCGTCTCGGTGACAAGGTCTATGACCTGCTGGCTGGTATCGGCTACGGCTGCCCCGAAGACTACAACGCCACCCGCAAACTGGTGGTGGAGAACCCCGCCGCCGGCATCCGGTACTTCCTCGTCAAGCCCAGCGACGTTGCAATCTACGTCGAGCACGGCGCGGCAGACGTGGGCATCGTGGGCAAGGACATCCTGACGGAAGCGTCTGCCGATGTCTACGAGCTGCTGGACACCGGCCTCGGAAAGTGCCGGATGTGCGTCGCCGCCCCGGCAGATCACAAAGACGACCCCAGCCGCCCGGTGCGGGTGGCAACCAAGTTCGTCAACATCGCCAAGAGCTATTATGCATCCATCGGGCGGGACATCGACATCATCAAGCTGAACGGCTCCATTGAGCTGGCCCCCATCCTGGGCCTGTCCGACGTCATCGTGGATATTGTGGAGACGGGTACGACCCTGCGGGAAAACGGTTTGCGGGTGGTGACGGAGTTCATGCCCATCTCGGCCCGCTTCATCGCCAATAAGGCCAGCTACCAGTTCAAGCACCGCGAAATGGATGAGATGCTCGAAAAGCTGCGTGCCGCCCTTGCCGCAAAGGAGGAGAAAAAATGATAAAGCTATATCACTTCGATGAACTGAAGCCCGAAGAGATATTGAACCGTGACATCCGCGCGGAGAAGAATGTGGAAGACGTGGTGGACGGCATCATTGCCGATGTCCGCGCCCGGGGCGACGAGGCCCTGAAAGAATACGCCCTCAAGTTCGACGGTGCCAAGCTGGATAACATCCAGGTGACGCAGGAGGAAATTGAAGAAGCCTTTGCGAATATGGACGGCTATTTCCTCGAAACGCTGCGGGAGGCCGCCGCCAACATCGAGGCCTTCCACCGCCAGCAGGTGCATAAAAATTTTGTGATGAACGACAAGCCCGGCATCGTGCTGGGCCAGAAATACACCCCCATCGAGAAGGCGGGCGTCTACGTTCCGGGCGGCACGGCGGCGTATCCTTCCACCGTCCTGATGGACGTCATCCCGGCCAAGGTGGCGGGCGTTTCGGAGATCGTCATGACGACTCCCGCCGGTAAGGACGGTAAGATCGATCCGGTCATCCTCGCCGCCGCGGCCACCGCAGGCGTGACCAGGATCTTCAAGACCGGCGGCGCACAGGCCGTGGCCGCGCTGGCCTACGGCACCCAGAGCATCCCGGCGGTGGATAAGATCGTCGGCCCGGGCAATATCTATGTCGCCACTGCCAAGAGGAAGGTCTTTGGCAAGGTGGGCATCGACATGATAGCAGGCCCCAGCGAGATCCTGGTTCTGGCCGACAGCGGCTGTGACCCCGCCTGGGTGGCCGCCGACCTGCTGAGTCAGGCCGAGCACGACAGGCTGGCAAGCCCCGTCCTCGTCACTGACAGCGCTGAGCTGGCCAAGGCCGTGCAGGCAGAGCTGGAAGTGCAGATCCCCCAGCTGCCCCGCGCCGCCATCGCCCGCGCCAGCGTGGACGACAACGGCAAGATCATCGTCTGCTCTGATTTACGCAAGGCCATCGAAGCCTGTAACATCATCGCACCCGAACATCTGGAAGTCTGTGTGGACGCCCCCTTCAGCGTGCTGAATGAAATCAAAAATGCAGGCAGCATCTTCCTCGGCCGGAACGTCCCCGAGGCACTGGGCGACTACTTCGCCGGCCCGAACCACACCCTGCCCACCAGCGGCACGGCACGTTTCTCCAGCCCTCTGGGCGTGGACGACTTCGTCAAGAAGTCCAGCTTCATCTACTACACCCGGGAGGCGCTGGAAAAGGCTGCGCCCCGCATCGCCGACTTTGCCGAGCGGGAGGGCCTGCACGCCCACGCCCGCAGTGTGACCATAAGATATGAATAGACCTCTCAGGCGCTTCGCGCCAGCTCCCCTGATAGGGGAGCCTTTGGCAGAGAGGTCAAGTTGCAATAAAAACGGAGGCTGGCAAACATGAGCCGTTTTCTTTCTCCCACGCTGGAAGCTGTCACTCCCTACACCCCGGGCGAACAGCCGCAGGACCAGCAGTACATTAAGCTGAACACCAACGAAAGCCCTTATCTCCCCTCTCCGGCCGTGGTGGGGGCGGTGAGCGAGGCTGAGGTGGAAAAGCTCCGCCTCTACTCCGACCCTGCGTGTGCCGAGCTGCTGCGGGCAGCGGCGGCACACTTTGAGCTGCAGCCCGAGCAGATCATGCCCGGCAACGGCAGCGACGAGAACCTGTTCTTCGCCCTGCGGGCCTTCTGCGACGAGAACCACCCGCTGGCCTATGCAGACATCACCTATGGCTGCTACGGCGTCTGGTGCGGGCTGATGCACATCCCCAGCCACATCATCCCGCTGAAAGAAGATTTCACCCTCGACCCGGCAGACTATTATGGCCTGAACGAGACCATCGTCATCGCCAACCCCAATGCTCCCACCGGTCTGGCCCTGCCCCGCAGCGCCATCGAGGAGATCCTGAAGAGCAACCCCAACCATGTGGTCATCGTGGACGAGGCCTATGTGGACTTCGGCGGCGAGAGCTGTGTGCCGCTCATCAACGAGTACGAAAATCTTCTGGTGGTCCAGACCTTCTCGAAGTCCCGTCAGCTGGCCGGTGCGCGGCTGGGCCTCGCTATGGGCAATGCGAAGCTCATCGCTGACCTCAACCGGGTCAAGTTCAGCCTCAACCCCTACAACATCAATCGGCTGACCCTGAAAGCGGGCAAGGCCGCGCTGGAAGATACGGCCTACTTCGACAAGACCCGCGCCGCTATCGTGGAGACGCGGGGCTGGACAAAGCAGCAGCTGGAAGCGCGGGGCTTTGCCGTGCTGGACAGCCGCTCCAATTTCCTGTTTGCTTCCACCGACAAAAAGAGCGGCGGCGAACTTTACCGGAAACTGAAAGAAAAAGGCGTGCTGGTGCGCCACTTCGACGCACCCCGTATCTCGAACTGGCTGCGCATCACCATCGGCACGCCGGACGACATGACCGCCCTTCTGCGGGCGCTGGATGAAATTTTGGAGGGCTGAGCCATGCGGGAAGTGACCATCGAGCGGAACACCAACGAGACCCAGATCGAGCTGACCCTGAACCTCGACGGCGCAGGCCGGTATCAGGTGGACACCGGCTGCGGCTTTCTGAACCATATGCTGGAGCTGTTTGCGCGGCACGGGCGCTTTGATCTGGTGCTCACCTGCCACGGCGACGTGGAGGTGGATTATCACCACACCACCGAGGATGTGGGCATTGCGCTGGGGCAGGCGTTCGCCCAGGCGCTGGGCGATATGCGGGGCATCCACCGGTACGGCAGCTTCTATCTGCCCATGGACGAAGCTCTCATCCTCTGCGCCGTGGACATCTCGGGCCGCTGCACCCTGAACTGGGACATCCATTGCAGCACCGAAAAAGTCGGCGACTTCGACGTGGAGTGCGCCAAGGAATTCTGGCTGGGCTTTGCCCGCAGCGTGCCGGCCACCGTCCACTTCGTCCAGTTCGCGGGCGAGAACAGCCACCACATCCTTG
>OGXL01003491.1_pt1 | contig 10468 bp, 11 predicted proteins | sample 1576311 | NCBI WGS metagenome assembly OGXL01 (sample SAMEA3541564, study PRJEB24748) | human gut metagenome | biome: human gut; feature: human-associated habitat; material: faeces | place: China | collected 2012 | reverse complement strand
AGAGCATTAGCCTTCCAAGCTGAGGGTCGCGGGTTTGAGCCCCGTCTTCCGCTCTACAGAAGAGATGATTAAATCATCTCTTCTTTTATTTTATATCCTACCCTTCCTTCACTTACCCGATAATTATAAGAGCAGGATGTCCAAGAATTCTTGTTCGGCTCCAAGAAACCAGGTTCATCCGATATTTCATAGAGGAACACTTTTGCTTTGTTCCGTTTTTGTGACAGACCCTCTGCAAGTAATAGGTGAATCTGATAAAACTTCAAGCATAACTCCGGGAAACTCTGAGCAAAACTCGTCAAACCTATAAGGATAGTTTGAAAAAACCTTCCGGCATAAAGTGAAAAAGGGTGGAACGCTTTTTGGGAAGAAGAAAATGCAAATCCGGTTTACACGTACGTACGCATGAGGCGATGCATACATATGTATAGCTTCATGCATACGTACAGGCCGGGCTTGTCCAAAGGACAGGCCTAGCTTGTTTGACGAACATGCTTAGCTTGTTCTGTGGACAATGTATGAACTGTAAGATTAACTACTCAAGTTGCCAGCATCCGAATTGTCTTTACATGAAAAATAAAATTGTTCAATCACTATAATCAATTAGTATCCAGTAATTTGTGGTGATAAAAGGACGTAAAAGACGCTCAAGTGGTTTGACCCCGGACAAGCCCAACATGCTCCAAGAACATGCCATGCCCGTCTGGTTCCGGAAGCGAAAAGTGTATGGCATATTCACCGTCAACTACCACTTGGGCATGTCTTACCATCTTTCTACACAGTAAACCATTGAACAACAATAAGATATGGTGATGAAAGGATTTTATTCCGTTCGTAAAAACAAATGTATACATACAAATTCGTTTTCTTCTGTTGGGCAATCAATCATCACATTGCTTTATTTTACTTTCCCAATCAGTTCGATAGCCCTTGTCCGGTTTCAAGAAGCTACATTTCCTCCTACCGGAGTGTTCAGAATCTTGATACAAATTCTGCCGGATCCTGCGCCAAGTTCTATGAATTCTTGTGCCAAACATAAGTTCCTTTTATTAAAAGATAAGGATGTTTTTCCAAAACAATAAGGTCTTTTAAAAAAAGATAAGGCCCTTTTTGAAAAACGAACTTATCTTTTTACCTGTCTGCTAAACCAAAAGCTTCTTACCATAGAGTGTTCTCCAAAAATCTTCACTAAAACCGAAACAAAATGTGTTTTCTAATGTAACAAAAGACTCTAACAGATCATTTAAAAGAGCTGAATCTAAAGTACAACCCACCTTACAGCAACCGTTAAACTTTTCTGTTTCCCAATTGTTATATCAAATATCAACAAATTAAAAAAGAAAGGATATGAGTTATGAAAACAGTAATTGACAAAGCTAATACAAGAGGGTATTTTAATCACGGATGGCTAAAAACCTACCATACATTCAGCTTTGCAGACTATTATAATCCAAGACGAATTCACTTCGGTGCTTTACGCGTACTAAATGATGATACAGTAGCTCCCGGAGAAGGTTTCGGTATGCACCCCCATAAAAATATGGAAGTGGTGTCTATCCCTTTACAAGGATATTTAAGACATGGAGACAGCGTACAGAATGAAAGTACCATTGCCCCAGGTGAAATTCAGGTAATGAGTACAGGCACAGGCATCTATCATAGCGAATACAATGCCAGTAAGACTGAAGACGCAAAATTCCTGCAAATCTGGATTATTCCCAATGTGGAGGGAACTAAACCCGAATACCATAATTATGACATTCGTCCGTTATTGAAACGTAACGAACTAGCCACCTTCATCTCACCATCTGGCAATACACCGGCGCATCTGCTACAGGACGCATGGTTCTCTATGGGCACATTGGATGCCGGACAAAGTGTGACATACCGTATGCACAAACCACGCACAGGTGTTTATATCTTCATTATAGAAGGAGAAATAAATATAGCAGGCGAGAATCTTTCACGTCGTGACGGTATCGGTATCTGGGACATTGAAAGTGTCACAATTGAAGCTAAATCCGAAGCGCAAATACTGGCCATCGAAGTAGCCATGTAAGCTATATATTTGTGTCGCAATCATCCAAACGGAAAATTTGCGCCACAAATTCATCTTTGCTTCCTTGTTCTATACCCATCTTTCTACAAATTCTATATACCACACGGTTTACAGAACGGGACTGCACTCCCAACAAACTGGCCATCTCATCAAATGAAAGTCCCACTACAAACAGGTAACAAATATCCTTCTCTCCGTTGGTCAGAGATGGATAAAGCTTTTCCAATCGCTCGGCCCAGCGATTACGGGATATGTTCAACCAATACTCTAATTTAGTACGGTCTTCAGCAGGGGTATAATGAGGAGTTCCCTTCGTCACGATTTGCAAGTATACTTGTGCTGCCTCCACCGACTCAACCGGAAGCGAGATGTGTTTCGAACGGAAAGTGAGTTCCAACTGACGAATACGTATTTCCTTACTTTTCTTTTCCTTTTCAAGGATTTGCATCTGTTCTTGCAGATTCTTCGCCTCACCTTGATTCTCTTCTATCCTCTCTTGTAAATCATCAATCTGCTGCTGCAACATGGAAGCATCCCTTTTATAATGACTTAAAATCTCCAGTTTCTGGCGGCGAAAAAATTTCCAACTGCCCCATAGCAGTAAAGTCAATGAAAAAACAGCAGCCACTGTTATCAACAGAGTAATGCTCCATCGGCTTCGATATTCATCATTCTGACGTAATAAAGCCGTGTAATCATATCTTTTCTCGATTTTAAACAATTCAGTACGGCTTCCGGAAGTAAATAGTAATTCCAGTTCATTGATATAGCATTGCATATATTCATTAGCCTTACTTAACTTACCAGCCGCCAGCAAATCCTGGTATATAGCTTTGTACACAGAGGATCTCAAAAGTGGTCGCGAAGATTTCAATGCCCTATTACGAAGGCTGTCTACTAGTTCAGTTTTTCCTAAATGTTTATAGATAACAGCTAATTCAGCATCATACCAGTAACGGGACTCAACAGTAGTGGTATAGTCCATCGCTTTTAACAGGAACGAAGCCGCCGAATCCCATTCCTGCTTGTCTTTCTCCTTCAAGGCCCATTGATAATAGATTTTCTCTTGCGAGGTAAAGTCCATCCTATTAACCAAACCTAAAAACTTATCATAAACCAACTTGACCTCTTCATTGTACCGGGGAGTTCCCTGAGCCAGATAAAGAGGGGCAAATATATATTCTCCCCCCATTGCATTCCAAGCCGGAACTGATAGATTAAGATCCAACGCCTTTCTATAATACGACAGTGAGTGCTCATAATGAGCATACCTTCCATTGATATTCCCTAAAGCTGTATATATCAAAAAATGGATCCGCAAATCCTTAACAGTCTTTACCGCCTCCTCTGCCTGTTTATAGGCATACAAAGCTTCATTATCCTGCCCCAAGTCCTCTAAAATATATCCTTTATAAAGCAAAGCGGAAGCTTTATCATCTGCATTACCTTGTGAAGAATAATACTGTACAGCAATGTTTATCAATGAATCGGAAGATATCTTATGCCCACATCTATACATAGCTTGTGTCATCAGTAATGCATAGCACGCTTGTTCTTCTACGGAAAGTTTATCGGGAAAAGGAATGGCATTCAGTATCCGGTAGGAGGAATCCGGGGCACTCCACAAATAATATTTCCCCCATGCCAGTCTAGAAGTGCCCTTATCCTGACTGCAAGAGGAGATGATACCCAATATCACCACCATCCATACAGCCCAGCCTATAAACAAGTACTTTCTCATCATATCGCAAATGTATCACTTTTTAGCCTTCTCACAATTTATAGACTATAAAAATAGGATTACTATCCACATTTATCTTTTTTAATTCATCCGGAACAGTAAGGGTGGATCCTTTTTCATAAAGACTCAGCTCATAAGGAATGACAACCTGCACCAAACCATCTTTCTCCATACGGCCCCAAACGGGAAAGCTACGATAACTCCGTGTCCCCAACATACCAAAAAGAAGATTGGCATCAGAAAGTTTAAAAATATCTTCAGGCTGCTCACATTGCTCCGCCAGAATCTTCCCTGTTTCTTTATCAACGGAAACCACATAATGTCCTCCATCATACCTGCAACGGAAATAATAACTTCGTGGCGTCTCAAAAAGATCAGACACAAAAATATCCTTATTTCCTCCAAATTTTTGATGTAAGCTACTGAAATCAGTCGCATCCAGGCAGCGGATGATTTCTTGGTCTGAATTCTGTAAATTCAAAACACAAGCTGGCATAATTTTATGATCGGAAATTCTGAAAACAGTATCATTACATCCTGTTTTAAACAGTAATGACTGCTGCTTACCTGAATAGGTAGCTGCAATGCCTATAGTAAAACCTGCTTTCTCCGGAGGAACCAGTGGCGAAGTAAAATCATTCTTTACAGCAATAGTGTCCCCTTGCTCTGTGAATATGCCTAAGCCATAACTCCCGCTCCGAAAAGGAATATACGGAAATGCCACCGAAGCAAAACAGTCTTGTTCCACCTTACGCTGATATACTATCTGATAATCATGGTTCAAATTTTGAATAAACTCCCCCTCTAAGGTGTAGACCCCTATCTGATTAGCACTGAACAGGTAAAGACGATTATTTTCCTCATCGGCCTGTATACCTGCTAAAAAATTACTGAACTCCCCCGGTCCTTGTCCGAAAGGAATCAATGTCTTTATAAAATGACCTTTCCGGTCAAACTGAACAATCCGTTGTTCTTTTACGGGAGAAACATAGATGTATTTGCTTGTCAAAGCATATTCGGATACTCCATCCAACAAAGAAGCGGGATCATCGGTTGTTTCCAAAGGTATATATTCCACACTCTCTACCTCATCTTGCAGATTGAGCATAGAAGGATGATCTATCCCCTGTCGCAAGTCCACCGAAATTAATTCTCCGGAACCGGAATGTCCGGAGTCACAAGCTGCCATCAAAGGCAACAAGCAAAATAAATGCCATTGTTTCATAGATTCAATCAGTTTTTCAGGAAAAAAATATTTATTTCCCGAAACAAAGATATACAGGAATCCATGATTTATGAGAATAAAACAGAATAAGTTTTGCGACGACACAAATCCCTGATTATCTTTTTATTGCAGATAATCAGGGATTCATTTTGCGACAACTACAAAGTTTTTTAGCCCATTTTTACAATTCTATTGTCAATTCCACCGGACAATGATCTGATCCCAAGATGTCAGTATGAATCTGAGCACCTCTCAATTTATCCTTCAACGAATCGGAAGTGAGAAAATAATCAATACGCCAACCCGCATTCTTCTCACGGGCTTTGAAACGATAGGACCACCATGAGTAAATTCCCTCTTGCTCCGGATAGAAATAGCGGAATGTATCCGTAAAACCTGATTCAAGCAAAGTAGTGAACTTTGCACGCTCTTCATCAGTGAAACCTGCATTTTTCCGATTCGTTTTAGGATTCTTCAAATCTATCTCCTTATGTGCTACATTCAAATCACCACACACAATTACCGGTTTTTTCTCTTCCAATTTCTTCAAATAAGCACGGAAATCATCATCCCATTTCATTCTATAATCCAAGCGTCGCAATTCTTCCTGCGAATTAGGAGTATAAACAGTTATCAGATAATACGATTCCAGTTCAAGCGTAATTACACGGCCTTCGTGATCGTGCTCTTCAATGCCTAAACCGTATGTAACGGACAATGGCTTTACTTTAGAAAAAATAGCAGTACCCGAATATCCTTTCTTTTCAGCATAATTCCAATAGGACTGATACCCTTCAAATTGTACATCCAGTTGTCCTTCTTGCATCTTTGTTTCCTGTAAACAGAAAAAATCAGCTTCCAAACGATTGAAAGCATCAGCAAAACCTTTATCGTAACAAGCTCGCAAGCCATTTACATTCCATGATATGAATTTCAACATGATTCTTTTATTATTTTTAAACTAACATATTCCAGAACAAAAGTAAGCACAAAAGCATACTTATCAAAGCAAAATATCTTAAAACAAAAAAGCGCTCTGTTTCACTGATAAAACAGAACGCCTATCCTTATTAAGGAAAATGCTCTCTTTAATTACTGTGCCGAATCACCCGGAGCAGGAGTCTCTGCAGCATCATTTGTCTGCGGAGCAGCAAAACCTGAAGGTGCATTCAACGGATTGGTAGCTCCCTCTTTCACCGCTTCTTCCATGATGATAGAAGAATCTGTATGAGCAGTAGGAACAAAATAAGCGGTAAGCACGCTACATGCTACCATAAAAGCAGCTAATCCCCATGTTAATTTCTCAATAAAATCCGTAGTCTTACGAACTCCCATAATTTGATTTGAAGAAGCAAAACTAGAAGCCAAACCACCTCCTTTTGAATTCTGAATCAGTACGACGAAACACATCAAAAGAGCTGCAAGCACAATTAATCCAATAAGTAATAAATACATTTTCTTTATTTTGATTTAGTGTTAATAATCAATTTCTCCAAAAATCTTATTTGGTCTGCAAAGTAAGCGTTTTTTTTTGGATATTTCAAATTTAATTTTTTAATAATTTCCAGAGCCTTAGAATATCTTTGCTGTTTAACGTATATTTTGGCCAATGTTTCGGTAAAATAGCTTTCATCTTCTATATCTTCCTCCGCTTCCGGTTCATCCTCTTCGGGCATTTCCTTTTTCACCGGCACTTCCTCTTTTATCCCTAATTGAGGTAATAAAGGTTCCTCTGCAGACTTTTCAATGAAATCATCTATCAGACTCTGGCCTTTCATCCGAGGAATACCATCATCGGACGGATGTTCTTCTTCATGTAATAAGAAAGAAGTATAATCGGCTGTTACATCCATAGGCAACTCCACGGCAGCAGAGTCCTCGGGTAAAGAAGACAGAAAAGCATCTATCAATGAAAGAGTACGGTCCAATCCGCCTTCCTCCTTAGGCTTCTCTTGCTTGTCAAGAGGAGAAATGATAAAACGCTCCCCTTCTATCAGATAAAAAAGAACTTTGCGATCGGCCACATACAATGCAGCCTTACGCAATTCTTCACCGAATGTTATATCATGCAGTAAAAACAGATTCTTCAGATAAAGCAACCTCACCGTCTGAAAATACGGATAACGCGCAAGCAACGTACGCAGCTCGTATAGTGTATCCCGATTTAATAATTCAGGATGGGTTATCCATTCATATAATTGCTGTTGTGTCATGACGGAAAAGGGCTCACTACCAGTTTGCCACGGTAGCATTGAATATTTGCTCTACAATTTCTTTAATCATCTGGGTTACTAATTCATCCTGTACAGCACTCAACTGCTGATTAGCGTTGTATTCTCGGCTAGCCGAGAATTGTTGACCATTCATATTCTCTGTCGGATTGGAATTGTTGACAAAGTTCACCCTAACCGTCATACGCAATTCCACCATGCTGGAATAACCGTCAGAACCAATTCCTTTATTCAAAGCATCATAATTGGTTATTTCCCCTGACAATTGCAGGTCACCTCCACGCTTGGCTTGCTTCAACCGGGTCTGCTGCATATAAATATCCTGCAATGCCGTATTGAACATGCTCTCCATCGGTCCCCACACAAAACCTGCCGAACGGTTCGGGAAGTTTTCGAACGAAATAGTCTTTACCTTAGTATAGTCTATAGACGATCCGTTAAACTTATAAGAGATGGAACAAGCAGTTACTATTCCCGCCAGTACCATCAACACACCAACTACTTTCAATTGTTTAATCCAAACCATATTCTTTTATTTTTCTATAAAGTGTGCGCTCTGAAATATTCAAATCTTTTGCCGCATTCTTTCGTTTTCCATGATGACGGTCGAGCGCCTTACGTATCATTTCTTTTTCCACTTCATCCAATGACAGTGTCGCTTCTTCCACAAATTCCTCCGTGTCCTGAATATCATCTACTACAGGATGCACGGATTTAGCGGCAGAGATAATGGTAGGTGTAGCAGGCACTACTGTAGCGACCAAATTCCGTTGAGGTTCTTGATAATAAGAAACTGCTGTAGTAGCCGATGGCGGAACGCGCCTCACCGTAGACGACACGGTTTCGCTCTGGGCCGACAGCGTAATCGTCAACACTGGCGGCTCGGTCTCTCTGCGCGGCACTGCCTATGTATCCGACAACTTAGCCCTGGAGGGTCGCGGCGCCAGCGCCAGCCTGTCCGGTGCCTACTTTGGCTTTGGAGACAGCACCCACCGGGCCGACGAAAGCAGCGCCATTCTGGTCAACGGCAGGGATACCTCCCTGAACCTGTCCGGGTTAAACCGCTTGACGCTGGCCGGCCACGCCTTTGTCAGCGACTCGTTCTTTCCTGACAGCGTGATTGGCACGGACGTGATGATGGGCGAGTCCCTGGCTGTGAAGAGTAATCAGCACGCCTACCTCATTCCCGCAGAAAATCTGGAGGGGACCTCACTCAACCCCTCGGTTACTGATTCCGCAGCGTCCAGTGTCACGCTGGATGCCGGCAAGCCCATTTTGGGCGACAAGTTTCCCGTTGACTACGGCATCTCCCTTAAGCACGTTGTCATTCACCGGGGGAGCAGTTTTATTCACTACTATTTTATGCATTTCAGCAGTACTGCCCAGGCCAACCGATATTATATGGATTATTTTACGCTCCATCAAGAGGAGCTCCTGTCTGACCTGATGCTATACACCACCCTCACCGACTCACCCATGGTTACCCAAACTGCGGGCTATACCATCGGGCGACGAGGTACGGACTACTCGCTTCTCGCACCCACCTCCAACACCGATTATCTCTCATCCACCTCCGCCCAGCTCAAAAGCATGTTTTCCAACCTGTGCCAGACCCTCTCCCCTACCGCGTCAGCCAGCGTCAGAGACCCTTATGAGTATATCGTGAATGAAAGCGCTGTGAGCAGCCTGGGGAGCGGAGCAGTCTCCTTCCGGGATTCCTCCGGAAGCATGGTTGCCGTCATCGCGAACGGGGATTATTCCATCAACAGTTCCTCGCCCTCCACGCTCAAGCTCGTCCTGGCCTCAGGCAGCGTAAGCGTCAGCCAGGATTTCACCGGACTGATCATCTCGGGCGGTACCATCAGCATCAACAACGCCATTGTCAGCACCGTCAAGGCGGATGAAGAAAATGTGGCCAAGGCCTTTTCCGCCCGGGATGCCGAGGGCAGAGAGTTCCGGTCATTCCTCAATATCGATGTAGGCTCCACTGTAGAAGGCACGTCAGGCGGCTCCAACGTCTGGAACCTGGATCACCTGGTCTCTTGCCGTAACTGGAGCAAGGACTGATCCACAATCATCCGTACGATCTATGGAAAGGAGGCATTCCCCTTGACACATGACAATCATGACAATAAAGGGTTTTCCCTGGTAGAGCTTATCGTTGTCATCGCCATCTTGGGTATTCTGGCCGGGGCCGCCTCTTTTTCAGTCTCCACGGTATCCGCCAATCGCGCCCGAAAGGCCGCCCAGGCCGTCAACGACATGCTCTCCCAGTGCAAGGTGCTTACCCTCAGCGGGGCAGAAGCTCCCACCATGACCGTCACGCTGGAGGGCGGTAAATATTACGCCACACTCTATCTCGGCAGCGTCCAGCGTGAGAGGGAAATGCTGGGGGGGACAAATTTGTCCATTGCCTATACCCAGGAAGGCGTGACGGCCAACGTCTCCAGCAGCGTCCACCCCACCCTTTCTTTCCATCCGTCCACCGGGGCGCTCAGTCAAACCTGCACCGCCATTACCGTGGGCAACTATACGGTGTCCATCACCCCATCCACCGGCTACCACACTGTGACCAGATGAGGAGGACAGCCGTCATGAGACAACGAAAAAATCAGGGCTTCACTCTGGTCGAGCTCATCGTCGCCAGCGCCATTATGGGCATTGTGGCGCTGGCCTCCGCCGGGTTCCTGAGCGCAGGAGCGCGAACCTACCGCTCTGTGAACTATTCCTTGCGGCTGCAGTATGAGTCGCAGCTCACCATGGCCCAGCTCCAGGAGTACCTCATCGACTGCAACGGCGGGATCGTCTGGGATGGCACCGACCTCTATGTTCTGAACGTCAGCGCGGACGCGCCCAGCGACGCAAGCGTCGGTACGCTGCATTGCTTCCGGTACAGCCATACGGACCAAACTCTTTATTATGGCGAAAACCGTCCCCGCAGTGCGGTGGGACCTTCGGCTGACGACCTGCTGTCGGAGCACATCAGCGCCATGAGTGTTAATTTAGACGCCGTCAATTCCAGCGTGACGGTAGAGCTCACCTTTACCCGTCAGAACAAAAGCTATACCTCCGCTCAGACCCTGTCCCTGCGCAACCGGCCTGCGGTGAGCAGTTCGTTATCCGACCTTCTGGATCTGATCTATCCCGTTCCCTGACATCAGTCAGCTTATTAGTAATTGTAGTTGCAAAGTTAGGATCATCTCCCAATGCTT
>OGXL01003486.1_pt1 | contig 10487 bp, 7 predicted proteins | sample 1576311 | NCBI WGS metagenome assembly OGXL01 (sample SAMEA3541564, study PRJEB24748) | human gut metagenome | biome: human gut; feature: human-associated habitat; material: faeces | place: China | collected 2012 | reverse complement strand
GCAACAACGACGACCGCCGCCAGTGGCGGAAACAGGGAGTCGTTGTTGGGGCAGCAGCCAGCAAGACGCAAGCGAAGCGCCGCGGATGCCGGGTGCCGCAACCCGGGTGCGAAGCACCTCTGGCGTGACGGTCAGGCCCACGCTGGACGAGCAAATTTTCTTTATATATTGAAAACAGGAGTGCCCTGCTACAGAGGGCAGCAGCTTCGGAACAATATTCTTGTCAAGCTGCTGCTAATCTCTGTAGCAGGGCACTATTTTTTACGTTATATCAGGCTTCCGGTGTCCAGTAGAAAGTAACCCGGCCTGCCAAAGCCTCTTCTACAAGGAGAGGTGGCACGCCGCAGGCGTGACGGAGAGGTTGTACAAAGACGAGCCTGCCCTCTGTAGCAAGGCCCGCCCTTTTACGCCATATTACGCCTCAGGCGTCTAGTAGGAAGTTGACCGGTCTGCCAAGGGCTCCCCCTTTGGGGGAGCTGGCATCGCGCAGCGATGACTGAGAGGGCTATTCACGCCGAAAACACCGCGATTCGCGCAGATTTTATTTACATTCTCTGAATTTTTTGGTAAGCTTGTGTCAGAAAAGGCTGGCTCTTCAAAAGACGAACAGACCAAAGGAGGACAGACTATGAGACTGAAAAGCGCACTCCGGCGGGGCGTGGCCGCCGCCGTCATCGCGGGCATCGTGGTGAGTTCCGGCATCCCGGCCTATGCGGCCCGGTGGGACATCGCCAAGGGCGACATCACCGTGAAAGCGGGCGACGAAGGCACGAACAGGGTCACACAGGGGGAGAAGGAGGATGTGGAGGACACCGACACCGTCATCACCGGCAAGTCGGAGGAGCATACCGTCACCATCGACACCTCCAAGGGCAACGTGGACGTCACCTTCGACGACCTGAAGATCGACGTCAGCGGCAAGACCGTGGGGGATGGCAGCGGTGATGGCCCTGCCCGGGAGAGCAAAGCCGCCGTCACCGTGCAGGGCGGCGGCGATGCGACCATCGAGCTGGACGGCGACAACAAGCTGAAAAGCGGCAGCTACAATGCAGGCCTCGAGAAGAACGAACATGAGCCGGAGGGCACCCTGACCATCAAGGACGACAAGGGCAAAGACGGCTCCCTCACCGCTGAGGGCGGCGACGGCGGCGGCGCAGGCATTGGCGGGGGAAAGGAGAGCACCGGCAGCAACATCACCATCCGGGGCGGCACCATCGAGGCTGTGGGCGGGAGCAACGCGGCAGGCATCGGCGACGGAGCAGGCCGCGCGTCGGGCGGCACCGACGACCCGAACCCGGGGAACCTCTACATCTGCGGCGACGCCGAGGTGACGGCCAAGGCGGGAAGCCAGATGACGGACGCCAAGGCCCCGGCCATCGGCGGAAAGTACGGCGAGATACCCACAGAGAACCTTTCTGACGATGAACATAAGGTGACGGGAGGACGATTGACCCGTCTGAACGCGGACGGCACCGTGATGGAGGGGATGGGCTACGACTACACCTCCACCCCCAAGCCCCAGCCGGACGACGACGAGGACGACGATGATGATGACGTCCCGCCCCCGGTGCAGGAGAACGCTCCCGAACCCCTGCCCGGCGGCATGGTGGTCAACGGCTTCTTTTCCAGCCGGGTCACCATCCAGCGGTTGGATTCTGCTTTGGCCATTATTGAGAGCACCGACCCCATGGTCGGCAGCGTAAAGGCCGGCAGCGTCGGAGTTGTCCAGTGGCTGGACCCTGCGGTGGTCGCGGAGAGCAGCACCGACCCCATGGCCGGCGACGCCGGAGAGGTCCTCACCCCGGGGGGTGTGGTGCTTATTGAGAGCGCCGCTCCCCGCTCCACCGTCACCACCGACATCTCCAGCCTCCGGGAGGACGGCGTGGAGGACATCTTCTTCCGCTATGAGGACACCATGACCCACTATAGCGTGGACAAGATGGCCGACGCGGCGGGCGAGGACGCTGACGTGGAGCTGAAGCAGAACAGGGAGGACATCAGCCTCCGGCTGGACGGCGAAACGCGGGACGACCTGTCGGAGCGCTATCAGGAGTGGGTGCCGGTGTGGATACCAGAGGTGAAGGAGCGGCTGATATTGACCCACGAAGGGGTAGAGCAAAAAACGAGTGAAGAGCTCAGACGCGAACTCGACGAATTACTGAAACAAGAGCGGGAGATGATGGACTTCCAACTCGCGAAAAAAAGGGACGACCGCCCGAGTTTGGATTGGTGGCTCGAGCCTGCGAGAACGGAAACGCCGAGAATCGGGCTTGAGGAGTCCCTGAAACAGCTGGCTTCCCGATTTGAGGCCATCGCTCCCGAGGAGGATAAGCCACGGCTTTTCCTGCTGGAAACCACCGTCCCGGATGGCATTCTTGACTCCACCGGTATATATACTTTTCAGCATATATAATGTGATATCAGTTAGTGGATTTTTCTGGTTTACAATCACTGCAATTTTGTCTTTTGCCACCGTATTATAGTTCAAAAGTTCTTTTTCATAATCTTTTAAATCTCTTGATGACATTGCCATGTCACAATTTCCTGACATAACACTGTTCAGACCCTTTGTAGAATCCGCTGCCGTAACTTGAATAGTTGCATGTGTATTAATCTTCACATATGCATCTGCGATTTCCTTCATCAGTGCAGCCATTGATGTTGAACCTTCGATTCGTATTGTTCCTTCTGACTGGTTCGATAAAAATGTCGCATTCTTGGCAATTGTTTCATAATGCCCACTTACTATTTCCTGTCCTGCACTTTGAACATATGTCATAAAATCCTGTTCCACATCATTAAGTGTTCCACTGTAGGCAAGATAGAACGAACGAGTCAGAGGATATTTCCCCTTATTATCAGAAACCGCTTCTCCATTGATCTCCAAAGTCTTTACACCATCGATCGCGGTAGTTCCCGCTGACACATAACCGATTGCAGATGGATTTTTACTCACAGTTTCAATGACTGAGTCCATACTGTCAGCAATGGTAGCTGTATTCACTGTTTTGTCTATACCATCAGCTCCGTCTTTATTAAATCCTGCAAGCGAAGCAAATGTATCTCTTGTCCCTGAGCCTTCTTCCCTGGAAATTACCTGAATTTGCCCGAGTTTATTAAGTTCTTCACTATTATTTTTATCTACCTGAGAGTTTTTCTGTCCGCAGCCAATTAAAGCAGTCACCAGACAGACTGTAAATAAAAATGACCATTTTTTTCTTGTCATTACATGTTCCTCCTCATTATCAAAATCAGTGTAACGTATCTTCGTATCGCCTTGGGCTTCCAGCAGGTTGATCTGGTTCAGGTCGGCTTGCTCGCACATCTCCATGACAGCGACACGGAGGTGCCGGAGCATGGCAGAGGTGCAGCGGTGCTTCTTGCCCGCTTCCCAGTCGCACGGCTTGTCCATGAAGGGCTGCCGTTCCACGGTGCGGACGCGCAAGCTGCCGATGACGATGTGGACGTGGATATTCCCGGCACTGTTGTGACCGTCCGGGTGGGTGCAGACGATGGCGGGATGACCGGGGAAGTTGTCCTTGCAGAACTGCAAGCCAAGGGCTTGTGCCTTCTCCATGGTCAGGCCGTTCTCTACTGCGTCCTTCGGGTCGAAGCTGATGATATAATGGTGGGTCTTCACGTCCTCCCGCCTGCCGTTCTTGCCGTACTTGCGGTTGGCGATCAGGCAGGCCATAGCGAACGAGGATTCGCCGCACTCAAGGGTGTCGAGCAGGTACGAATCCCGCAGCTTAGGTCTGCCCTTCTCGTCCAGAATGGGCAGACCGGTGTACTCGTTGTGCTGAAAGGTGAGATAGCTTTCGGCGGCGGCATAGTTAGAGTTTTTCGAGGTCAAATGCTTGATGGTTGCCATACAGTTCACCAACCGTTTCTTCGGCTTTCAGCCGAAAGTTCGTGAGTGCGGACAGTTCCTCCAGAATTTGCGCCCGGAGCTGCTCGGTGTCTTTGCCGCCAGAGTTGAAGTGCCGTGCAAGCTGGTTGAGGTTGCTGCCTACCTTGCTGCACTGGGCAGACAAGGCAGCAAGCGCCGCCAGTGCATCCTCGCCGCCCTGCGCCACCACAACGGTGTGCTTGACATTCACGCCGTACAGGACGCGGCGGACGAGTTCGGATTGGGTGAGGTGGAGTTCTTTGCAGGCGTATGCGATCCGCAGTTTTTCTTCTGCGGTCACCCTGACTTTGATGATGTGTGTCTTTCGTTTTCGCGGCGTGTCATTGCGGTTCTTCTTTGCGTGTACGTTCGGACTTTTCATTTCAGCCATATTCGACCTCCTGTGAAAATGATAAATGCCCGCTCCGGGATGGAGAGGGCTATGTAATGCGACACGCCGCGTTCGCACCAATGGTGCGAAGCTGGAGCAGGGTTTGGGGAAGGCACTCCCCAACAAGGATGACTGAGTGGACAGCAATTTTTCAAGCATTGAAAATTTGTGGCCACAGGTCGATACTTGCTTTCGCCCTTTCCGTGCAACACTGAAAATTTCAGAAGTCGAACCGCAATGCACGTTGAAAATTTTGCAGAGCAAAACGTGTGAAAAGGCAAAGCCCCTGCTCATGGTCACCGTTCACACCGAACGCAGTTCCTGCCCCTGTTTTGCAGCGGCGTTGTCCGGCTCGCCCACAGAAAGTGTGAGGTCATGGCGCAGTATCTCGTTCAGACGGCTTATGTAAGATTCAAGGTACAGTATGAAGAAAGCCGGACGCAGTGCGGACACTACAACCTGCTTCTTTCAAGCGCAAGAATAACACTTTGCGGTTGTGCAGTCAACAACCAAAAACAAATTTTGGAAGATTGAACAACTACATAAGATTTTATTTGTGAAAAAGAAAAATACCGCCCACGCAGCGCAGCGATGATTTTGTCGGGTGAAGTAAGCGGCAAAATGAATCGGGTGTGTTGCGGGGCGGTAAAATCTTCATGGGGAATAAATCCTCGCCGTTCTGTACTTTTCGACGAGACCGCGTTTGCGTAGCAATGAAAGCCCCAGTGGGGATTTTAAGCGGCAGAGCGGTCTTGCGCAAGCAAGATGGAGGGGCATTGCCCCGACAAGCTCGGTGGGATTTGCGATAAAGGGTATCATGGATCGCGGAGCGCGTCAAGATGGTTTTGCAAGTTTTATTGCGGTAAAGCGGTAAAAGTATGACACTTTTGGCATTCAGAGCTATTATAGCTCGATTTTTTGATGAGCCAGAGCATCTAACTTCTCAGCAACATCTCGTTTGCATTGCTCAACAGTAATATATTGTTCGGCAATTTCTTGCTGAGCGGATAGGCTTATCTTTCCAGTATCATCAACAGGGAATGGGACCAAAAGTTCAGAAACCATAAAGGGAGGGAGTGAAGAGTATTCGTTTTCTCCGTTATCACCAACACGACCCTTCTTTGCATTTCGGAAAATAGGTTCCATAATAAATTTGGCATATTGAAGGTTAATGTCAGAAAATTTTGGAAGCAAAACTCCTCGATGATTTGTTGCAGAAAACTCTGATGAGTGGAACATAAGATACCCAGCAAGGCCATCAATCACCCAGCTCAAACAAGGGGTATTATAATCAGCGGTATCGACATACGCAAATGCCCCAGAAGTGTTTCCCGAAAAGAGAGGGACTGCGCCAGGATGTTCCTGAGTATAGCTTCTAGTATATTTTCCGCTTCCTCGAAGAACCGAAAACAGATCCGAAATCTTTTTCTGGGCAAAATGGTAGCAGGACAAGTCTACACAGACGTTGCTTTCTACCACACGGTCTTTTTGATGGAGAAGAGATTTTCGCATATCTTCAAGATAGTTGAAAATTTCGACCATAATTTCCTGTTGCTCTAAGTCGTAACATCCGTTGCTTTTTACAGGAAGTTGGATGGTGACAGGAGCCAAGTTGTGAGAGTTGGCTTTGTGTGCATGATTGAATCCATATTTTTCCTTCATATCATTAAGCGCAACGCGAACATACTGAGGGCTGATATCCTTGCGAAGTACTTGAACGACGATTCGATCGGTATTGACATAAAATGGCTTCGTATGAATTACAAAATTGCGGCCGGCCGACCCATCACCGTTTGTAGCAAAGCTAAGAACAGGGTTATCCACGTTTGCACCAAAGGGCTCTTTAGGAAGTCTTTTTATGAATGCCACAGGTTCTTGACCAGCAGTATAGACGGGAAAATCGTCCGGATTGTCAGTGTTTAGAGCATTTAATTTTACACGATTAAGTCCGATTCCAGAGGAGGATAAACGGAACACGGCAGGGTCGATTATATTAACCATTTGACGAGAAATTATTGTTTTTTTTTTCTCCAACTCATAAAGTGGCTCGCGATATTCCATTAAAGAAGATGAAACATCAGAAATTAAAGTGGCGAGGCCGGAAAGAGTGATGGTTTCAACATCATCTTCCACGCCAAGCTGAATCTTTTCTTCTCTTGTCCACCAACGATCTACAGCCCAATGCGCACTGGTATAAAATTTATCAATACTTATAATTTTGCAGCGTGGGTCATCCGTTCTGAATTTTATCTTTGCTCCCTTAAACATATTAAACAAATCCGAGGCCGCTTCCAAATCATTTTGCTCGATATCAAAGCGATAGACATCCCGCGTTTCGCCGATTTCTGAGCAAAGATATGTGAATACCGGAGAGATTTGCTTGGGAAGAGTGGGAATTCCGCCAACATTAAGAGGAATCTTTTTAGTGAGTGCGAGAATATAGGTCTTTTTGTTGGTCGTAAAGAATGTGTTTAATGGCAAAGAAATCACCGCGTCGATATCGCACTGGCCAAGAATAAAATCTCGTAATTTTTTATCGTTACTCCGATTCATGATTCCATCTGGCACGACAATAAAAGCCTTTTTTCCGGGTTTGAGTGCGCGGACAATCCATTCCATGAACAGCCCTTCGATGCCCATGGCACTGATAGAAAAATATTTCTTTAATTCATCATCCTTCGAGATTTCTTCTTTTAGATTGCTACTGCCACTCATAACATATGGTGGATTTGTAAGAATGAGATCGTACTCCTCTGTTACCGGCTTGGCTAGAGTTCCGAGGATAGAGTTGGTTTGCAGAGTGAAGGTGCTATTAAATAACTGCGCAAACTGCTGAGTTAGATTCGGATGCTCTCTGATTAGCTCGGACATATAAATTAGCATATTCGCCTTTGCAAGTATAATGGTTTTCTGCTCATCTTTGTCGAAGCCCTTATCATAGCCGACAAGCGTAATTTTAGGAACAAGCCGTTCGGCACCGTGTTCATCTGTTTCTATAGTGTATAGGTGATTAAGATTGTGCAAAATAGGCTCAAGCAAGAATTTACCAACACCACATGCCGGGTCACAGATTTTCATTCCAGACTCAATATCGGCCATGTTCACAATCGCTCGAACGACCTTAAGCGGCGTAAAATATTGTCCCCAGTTTTTCTTGCTGATAGATTCTTTCAAGAACGTTTCAAAGAGCTTGCTTTTAAAATCGTAATCAATGTTTTCAAGCGTACCAAAATCATTGAATCGTTTAAGGATTTTGTGAAAAACTGTAGCGTATCCAGAAACTGCTTTATCATCTTTAGATACAAAAATAGTACCATTAATGATTGTGGTTTTGTCTTTTGGATTTCCGGGAAAAAGCTCTTTGATTTTTATACGGATAACAGAAGCATAGAATTCGAGCACATCGTTTTCATTATTACCGGAATATTTTCCAAGTAAATCATAAAACGAATACATGCCTTTTAATACACCAAGATCACTCAGATATTTGAAAATGAAAATCTCGACAAAGGTGTAGAGGCAATTTTCTGGAGTTGCACCAGAAACGGCCCATAAATCCTGCCATACTTTCTGAGCAAGCGGAAGAGGATCAACAGATGCCGCGGCTCTTAACATATCATTTGAAGCATTGATGGATGCGCGAATTTTGTTAATCAGAACAATACATTCAGAGCTGGTTTTATTGAAATTGAGAGTTATTTTACTGCCGTTTTCCTGCAAAATCTCGTGACCAGTTAAAGGATTGACCCAGATACTCTTACTTCCATCAGTAATAATATAAACTTTTGCCTGCAAAGCTTGTGCCGTACCTAATTCTTGCACAATTGCCTTCTCGATTTGCTTTTCAGTACGAAGTTGAGAAGGCGTTTTGTATTCGATGGCAGCAATTACTACGGGTTTTTTAACAATTAGTGCATCCGGCTTTTTGCTTTCAAATGTTTCATAATCCTTATCAGGAATTAGTTTTGCTGACTTTAGTGCTTTTAAGGTTGTTGCTCCGATGTTATAAAAATTCCAATCTCCCATTTTTTCAGGAGAATCTATCAAATTTCTCTGAATTAACTCTTCACTCATTGGTAGTAACTCCTTTACAATGATTTGTGTGATTGGCAAGATATTGATCGATGTCGTTTTGCCGTATGCGAAGAGAACGACTTCCTACACGTGATGCTATAAGCTTTTTACTTTTTATAAGACGACGAATGGTCTTTTCTGATACCTTTAAGTATTGTGCCGCTTGCAATACAGTGAAAATTTCATCAGACATAGCACATTTCCTCCATTTTGTCAAGTATAACATTTGTCTGGGGCTAGTGCAAGGGAAAATTCAAATTATATATGGAAAAATGAGGACTATAATAGACTAAAATGGACAATAAAGGCCATATTGAAAAATGCTGTTTGCATGAAACATTTCGGTATAGAGTACATATAATAGACCTGAGTGAAAATTTCATTTCCTTCGATGCTTGACCACTTGCACTTATACACTTTTGCGCTATACTAATAATAGAGGATAGCGGCGTTGACCAGCTATCGGTGGCGATGAAGCAATGGACTGGTTCGGTATCAGCCTGTTGTGGAGCCAAACCGTGGGTTAAGCGAAAACCACAAGCCGAATAGATTCACCTGAATCGAACGAAAACGCAAAATGCCCGCTCACCGTGGAGATTCCGTTCCATCGGTGGCGGGCATTCTTTTATTATTCAGGCAACACAAGATAGCAGTATTCATCGGGAAGGACGATCTTTTCCCATTCGACCTTCTTGGCGGTGAATACGACCTCTGAATACTGTTTCTCACCACGGTTTTTGCGATATGTAGCAATAATTCGGTCAGCGGCCTTTACTTTGGTTCGGATATCGCCCTCCAGTACCGTGTTGGGAACGAAACGCCCTTCACCGCTATCCCGGACAAAACCCATGCAGGCGCTGAGGGAGCCTGCGATCTTGTCGGTGTACAGCTTGGGCTGGCTCATATTGTAGTCGCCCAGCATTTTTGCGGAGAGATTCTTTTTCATCAGGCTGGGCAGAACATGCATTTTCATTTCGGTGGTTCCATCTGCGGAAAATTCAAAATCCGCTTCGGTCAGACGTTTGTCGTAGCACAGATTGAAAAAGTGTCTGGCATTGATGCTAGGCTTACGCAGCTTGAAGCCTGTCATGTGCAGAAAGTTGCTGATATCGAACGTGACCTCCAGACAATGGACACTCTTATGCTTGTCGGTAGTGATGAACAGCAGGCTTTTATCCACCAGATTTTCTTTGTACAACGGCGCACAGGCAAAAACGATGGACAGTGCTTCTTTTTTCGTCATGGTTGATTCTGCGCTCCTTTGCGTTTTTACAAAATAAAAGGGACACCTACAACACCGTGGTGCTGTCCGATGTCCCTTGCGACTGATTTTATCGTTGTCCGCCAACCTCAGGCCCCTACGTCCTGCATCTCTTTCGGGTTTTATCGTTGCCCGCCAACCTCAGGCCCTTACGTCCTGCATCTGATCGGATTTTAGGTGTCAGCCACACCAGCGGAATGACGTCCGCTTTCCTATCTATATTATATTCGATTTTCGTTCAAATAGCAATGGACTTTGCAAAGATGATTCTTTAATTTTTTGCAAACGGCTGCTGAATCCTCAATCTTCCATTCTGCCGTGGTCACAGCCGAGGGAAAGATAATGCTCCATCCCTCCACCCAGCACAAGCTGTGCATACTCCAATGGCTTGTTCCACAGCAGCCAGTCCAGCTCTGCCCGCTGTGCCGGGGTGTTGCCGTACTCGTCCTCGACGGCGATGCAGTCGATGGCAAGAGTGGTGCCATCTTTGAACCGGGTTTCCACCCGGTTGGTGTCCATATTGTAGCGGCAGGAAAGTAGTTTGTTCATAGTGAACCTCATTTCTATATCAAACGGTGTCTGTTCGGATGTCCTAAACCCTGCCATAAAACCGGTGGTTGATTTGTCCATTGGGCTTTGTTTTGCCCGTCTGCACATTTTTGCACACTTTTTGCACACCTGAATAGCTGGATAACGGTTGCAAAGCATTACACTGTATGCAAACAATGCGGTGTGTGCAAAGGCGTGTTTTGCGATGATACGATAAAAATAACGCTTCTTCGAACTTTTGAAATTTGACGAATGATGCACCTTGGATTCTTTTAATCAGAGGGCCAGGGATTCGAGTTCCCTCGAGCGCACCAAAATCCCAC
>OGXL01003485.1_pt1 | contig 10493 bp, 7 predicted proteins | sample 1576311 | NCBI WGS metagenome assembly OGXL01 (sample SAMEA3541564, study PRJEB24748) | human gut metagenome | biome: human gut; feature: human-associated habitat; material: faeces | place: China | collected 2012 | reverse complement strand
CTCTTTCTTCAGTCTTTCTCTCTCCTGCTCGAAGTCTACAAGGTCTTCCAGCGGCCGATGTAGTCGGCAGCCGCAGCGGCAGCTACAGCTTTCTCTATCTCCGGAGTGTTTTCTTCCCACCAGTTGCCACCTTGCTTATAAGTGACGCCAGCTTCGTAGATAATATTCTCCGCACCGAATTTATTGGTGAAGGCCTCGAGGATGGTATTATATTGGCCTGCATGCTCATCGGCCTTGTCACCCTGCCAAGAGTAGGACCAGCCGCCGTTGAGGCAACGCATGGAGTTGGCATTCGGACCGGTAACCAGCAACTTCTTGCCTTTTGCCAGCGGCAATATACCGTCTGTATTCTTCAGGAGTACCAAAGATTCCTCGGCAGCCTGGAGGGCGGCGGCGGCATGTTCTGCACCACCGAACAAGGGGAAGTCTTTCAAATCATAATAGGGCTTTTCAAACAGATTGAGACGGTACTTCAGGCGCAGTACACGGCGAACAGCATCGTCAATGCGGCTCATGGGGACTTCTCCTTCTTCCACCAGCTCCTTCAAGAGTGTACAGAACTTCCAGTCGTACGGGTCCATAGACATGTCGATACCGGCATTGATGGCAAGCTTGATGGCTTCCTTCTTATCCTTGGCTATGTGGTCGCGGCTATAAAGGTTGTTGATGTCCGCCCAGTCAGTCACAATCATACCGTCCCAGTTGAGGTCTTCTTTCAGCCACTTGGTCAGCAGCTCATAGTTGGCATGGAAAGGCAGACCGTTGTTCATGGCGGAGTTCACCATCACGGAGAGGGCACCTGCTTTCACCATTTCCAGATAAGGAGCGAAATGCTTCTCACGCATATCCTGCTCGGTGATGGAAGACGGCGTACGGTCCTTACCGGAAACGGGAACACCATAACCCATATAGTGCTTCATACAAGCGGCAACGTTGTTCCCGCCAATCAGGTTGGGGTTCTCGCCCTGGAAACCGATAACTGCTTCACGTCCCATTTCGGCATTGACGTAGGCGTCTTCACCATAGTTTTCCCACATACGAGGCCAGCGCGGGTCACGTCCGAGGTCGGTCACCGGGGCATACGTCCAGGGAATGCTTCCCGCCTTTGTTTCATAAGCGGAGATGCGTGCACCTTCACGTGTCAGTTCACGGTTGAAGGTAGCTCCCATATTGACGCCTTGCGGGAAGAAAGTACCACCCAGCGTATAGGTAGTTCCGTGTATCTGGTCTACACCGTACACACAAGGAATACCCATCACCTCCATGGATTTCTCCTGAATGCGTTTGATGATTTCCTGCCACTTCTCCACGCTTTGTGCCACACCGTTAGGGACATTCAGTATGGAGCCTACTTTGTATTTCCCGATGACAGAGTCGAGCATCGCCTCGTCCAACTGGAAGCCCTTGGCATTCTCAATACCCTGGATACGCATATAGAGCTGCATCATCACTTCTTGCGAAGGCATCTCCTTACCCAGCTTGAACTCTTTCTCTAACTTATACCTCTTGACGATTTTCTTCAAATCATCTACAGTTATATCTTTCGGATTGAGACCGGCAAAAGGATTGGCGCGTTTCTGCAGGAGGTCTATGGTGAGTTCGCACATCTGACCGACTTTCTCGTCAAGCGTCATCTTCTTCAGCAAAGTCTCAATCTGCTGTTCTATTTTCTCGTCTCTTGGAATGGCAGGCGCAACAGTGGTCTGCGCCGTAGAAGTAAGTACTAACCCTGATAGGGCTAAAGATAAGATTAACTTTTTACTCATGGTTGTGATATTGGTTTATAATAGTTGCACTATCTGTTTATACGAGGTACAAAGATAAGAACATCCTGCCATACCAAAGGGTACAACAGGATGTTTTTTAGGGTATGATTTGTTATCTTTTCAGACAATCCTACTCTCATCTCTTCAAGAGGCTCATCGGTTCCTGAAGTTTCAAGATGTTGTTCGTCTTCTGCGTTGCGGCAGCTACTTCAGCCTCCAGCGTAGCCTTGATGTCGCGTGAGGAAGCCCCGACGAGGAACTTGTAGTTTCCGGGAGTTACCACCCATGCCGATGCAGCCTCATCGTAGGAAGCCAGGTCATCAGCATTCACTTTCAGCGTCACCACAACCGCTTCGCCCGGTTTCAGCTCCTTGGTCTTGGCAAAAGCCTTCAGTTCCTTTTCGGGCTTGTTGGCAGTAGCGGCATCGGGAGCAGATACATAAAGCTGAACCACTTCCTTACCTGCCACCTTGCCGGTGTTCTTCACTTCTACAGATACGGTATAGACACCGTTGTCTGCCTTGACAGCAGCCTTGTCGTAAGCGAAAGTAGCATAACTCAAACCATAGCCGAAAGGATAGGAAACCTGCTTGCCGAAGGTGTCGAAGTAGCGGTAACCTACGTAGATGTCCTCTTCGTAATCGGTATAGTCCACGTTCTTCACATCGTTCTTCTTCTCGCCCTTATTCACGAGGTCGGTGCTTACGCGCATGTCTATCGGGAAGTTGGCGGAAGAAGCGGCATCTTCAAACTTCACCGGGAAGGTCATTGTCAGCTTGCCCGAAGGAGAAGCCTTGCCACTCAGCACGTCGGCCACACTGTTTCCTCCCTCCTGGCCTGCCTGCCATGCACAAAGGATGGCATCGGGAACAGATTTCCAAGAAGCGGTTTCAATCACCCCGCCGATGTTGAGTACCACCACTACCTTCTTTCCGGCAGCATGGAAAGCATCGGACACGGCTTTCAACATGTTCTGTTCCTCTTTGGTGAGGTTGAAGTCGGCTACCATACGGTCAAGGAACTCACCGGAGGTACGTCCCAGCGTCACCAGTGCCACATCGGCCTTGGCAGCCTGCTCGCGGATGACTTGTGCGGAAACAGCCATCTCAGCCGGACGGGTATCGGGCATGAACCACTCTTTCTTATCTTTGGACAGACGTTCTTTCTCGGCTTTCAGGTAAGCTTCATAGCTATTCTTCAGCGCTTCATCCACCACATAGCCGGCATTCTTCAAGCCGTCCAATAGCGAAACGGTATAAGCGCGGTTCACGTTGCCCGAACCTGTACCGCCTGCAATGAAATCGTAGGAAGTGCAACCGAAGAGTGCCACGTTCTTCACGTCGGCAGCCAGCGGCAGAGCACCGTTATCGTTCTTCAGCAATACCATGCCTTCCGTTGCCGACTGGCGAGTAACGGCAGCATGCGCCTTCAAATCAGGCTTGTTGGAGTATTTATATCCCTTGAAGTGGGGAGTCTGGAGAATCATCTCCAGAATACGCTTCACATTCTGATTGAGGATGGCTTCATCTAACGCTCCGTCCTGCACACCCTTCACGATGGCTTCGTACTGCTTGGGCAGACCGGGCTGCAACATGTCGTTGCCTGCCACCATCTGTGCCACGGCATCCTTGCCGCCAAACCAGTCGGTCATCACCATGCCCTTGAAGCCCCATTCGTCGCGCAACATCGTTGTCTGCAACTCCTTGTTTTCCGAAGTGTAGACACCGTTCAGGTAGTTGTATGAGGACATCACGGTCCAAGGAGCGGATTCCTTCACGGCAATCTCGAACCCTTTCAAGTAGATTTCGCGCAAGGCGCGTGGAGATACATGCGCATCCGTAGCCATACGGTTGGTTTCCTGGTTGTTCACAGCAAAGTGCTTGATACTGGTACCCACACCGTTGCTCTGCACACCACGTACGTAGGCGGCGGCAATCTTACCCGACACCAACGGGTCTTCAGAATAATACTCGAAGTTACGTCCGCAAAGCGGGTTACGGTGAATGTTCAGCGCCGGAGCCAACAGCACGTCCGCACCGTATTCCAGCACTTCGTTACCGATGGACTGACCTACACTTTCCACCAGTTCCTGGTCCCAGGTAGAGGCGAGCAAAGTTCCGATAGGGAAATGAGTACAATAGTACGTAGCCGAATCCCCCTCACGCTTGGGGTCGATACGCAGTCCGGCGGGACCATCAGCCAGCACCACAGCGGGAATGCCGAGGCGTTCAATCGGGTATGTGGTTCCTGCCGCACCCGGCACTAGCTTTCTCGTTGCACCGATTACGGCACTGTCACCCGAGAAACCTGCCATACCGGTACCTACTACCAGATGAGCCTTTTCTTCCAGCGTCATGGCACCAATCACTTCATCCAAAGAGGACTTTCCAAGCTGCGGCACACCCGGTCCGCAAGCCGACAAGACAGCCATTGCTGCTGCCATGGATATGATATTCTTCTTCATAATCTTATTTAAATATCTTCGGTGCGAATTCTGTCAGATAGATACGCCAGTTCTTCCAGATGTGACCTTCTCCTGTTTCATAATATTCATACTTGTAACCCTTCTCGTCCAGCATCTTGCGATACTCGTTGTTGGCTTGGAACAAGAAGTCTTTGTCACCGATGGCGATATAATAGAGTGCCGGCTTCTTGGCAAACTGGGTTTTCAGTTTAGCTTCGAGGTTGTCGTAAATCGGAGACTTCACATCCTTGTTGGGCATGATGGCAGCGGAGAACAGCCCTACATAGTCGAACATATCCGGATATTGCTTGGAGATGTGCATGGAGTGGTAACCACCCATAGAGAGACCGGCAATGGCACGCCCCTTCTTATTGGCCTGTGTGCGGTAAGTCTTGTCGATGAATTTCACCACGTCGGGGAAAGCGGTCTCGAAAGAGCCTTCCATCGTCTTGGGCAGATTCATGTTGGGAGCGGCAAAGCCCAGTGAAGATTCACCCGGAGCTGCTTCCAATGCAGCGTTACCGTTGGTCATTACTACAATCATCGGCTTGGCCTTGCCTTGGGCGATGAGGTTATCCAGAATCTGTGCCGTACGTCCCAGTTCGCTCCATGCGTTCTCGTCGCCACCCATGCCGTGTAGCAGGTAGAAGACGGGGTAGCGCTTGCCGCTTGTCTCATATCCGGCAGGCGTATAGACAGTCAGGCGGCGGTCCATACCCAGCGTAGGGCTGTTGTACCATACCTTAGATACCGTTCCATGAGGAACCTTATTCACTTTGTAGAGATCGATGCGCTCGTCACCACCGATGATGAATACATTCGTCACGCTTGCCACGTCTCGAATCATATAGACGTTGGCAGGGTCGTTAATCTTCAGTCCGTCTACCAGGAAAGTGTAGCTGTAGAGTTCTGGTTTCAGCGGTTCGGGAGTAGTGAATTCCCACACACCGTCCTTGTTCTCTTTCAAATCTGCCACACCCGGACCATCAAACTCACCAAAAGGAGTCTTGATTTTCTGCGTAGGCAGGAAGTCGCCGGTTACTTGCACCTTTACGGCTTTCGGCGCCTTCAAGCGGAAAGTTACTGTATTGTTGTCGTGTATCTCAGGTGATACCACGGGGGCACCGCCCCAGAGAGCTTGTTGCGCGAAAGTCATCGCACACATCAGCAACAGAGCTGATAAAATAGAAATTCTTTTCATAATGAGTTTGTTATTTTGTTATTAAACAGATAGTCTATAATCCTGCACTTCGGATTGGCGAAGTGCAGGGTGAATCAATCGGCACGAAGTCACTTGAACAACTTCGGCGCGAACTCCGTCAGATAGATGCGCCAGTTCCTCCAGATATGTCCCTCGCCCGTTTCCAGATACTCGTACTTGCAACCGTTGTCATCGAGCAGTTTGCGGAAGTCCGTCACGCTCTTGAAGACAAAGTCACGGTTGCCGCAAGCGATGAAATAGAGTGCCGGTTTCTTGGCAAACTGCGTCTTCAGTTTACCCTCGAAGTCGGTATAGACCGGACAAGTGGACTTATCGTTCCTGGAAGCAGTACCCGAGAACAAGCCTACATAATCGAACATATCCGGATAGTACTTCGAGATGCTGCAAGAGTGGAAGCCACCCATCGAGAGGCCCGCAATGGCACGGTGCTTCTTGTCCGGCAATGTGCGGAAGTTCTTCTCCACGAATTTCACGATTTCCGGGAAAGAAAGTTCGAAGCCTCCTTCCGGAGCGGAAGCACGTTCCTTCGGACTCATGGAAGGGACAGTGAAACCTTTGGGCGATTCACCGGGAGCGGCATCCTGCCAGGCATTGCCGTTGGTCATCACTACAATCATCGGTTCTGCCTTGCCCTGCGCTATCAGGTTATCCAGGATTTGTGAAGTACGGCCCAAGGCAATCCATGCCTCTTCGTCACCTCCGGCGCCGTGCAGCAGGTAGAAGACGGGATAACGCTTCTTGCCGTTCTCGTAGCCGGCGGGTGTATAAACCGTCAGGCGGCGGTCCATGCCCAGCGTGGAACTATTGTACCACATACGTCTCACTGTTCCGTGAGGCACTTTGTTCACCTTGTAGAGGTCGGCACGGTCACCGCCGATGATGAACACATTCGTCACAGTTGCCACATCACGAATCATATAGACGTTGCCGGGATCCATTATTTTCAGCCCGTCCACAAAGAAAGCATAGCCATAAAGTTCGGGTTTCAGCGGTTCGGCAGTGGTATATTCCCACACGCCGTCCTTACCCTCCTTCATATCGACGATGCCCGGAGCGTCATACTCGCCCCTCGGTGTCTGGATGGTGTGCGGCGGCAGGAAGTCACCCGTCAACTGCACCTTCACGGCTTTCGGCGCCTTCAGGCGGAAAGTGACCGTATTGTCATCGTGAATCTCCGGCGAAACTACCGGAGCACCGCCCCACAAGGCTTGTTGCGCAAAGCTCATTGCACACATCAGCAACAAAGTAAATAAAAGTGTAAATTTCTTCATAATCATTTTAATTGTTTAAGGAGTTGGAGAAAGTTGAAGGGAATCAAATCTCATTTCTCAAAGCACCGGCTCACAAAAGGCAAACACATATACAATGCCGAATGCCAGTATTCACTGGTGTGCCCTCCGTCGCGCACGCGGAACTGGCAAGGAATGCCGGCATTGCGCATCGCCTGGAAGAACTCGATGTTACGGTCGAGCAGGAAATCATCGTCACCGCAATCCACAAACCACTGCACGGTGCGCAGAGCAGCTTTACGGGCCTCATCAGCCTCCAGCACATACTTGATGCAACTATGCTCCTGCACCGAACGGGTCAGCACAGCCATCTTGTTTGTGGGGTCGGGGTCTTTTCCCGCCGCCTCACCACTGACGGGGATGTTCATCAAGGCACTCATGGCGTATGCCGCACAATAGAGGTCGGGATAGCGCTGCGCGTAGCTCGTGGTTCCGCCTCCACCCATCGAAAGGCCCGCAACGGCACGATGCTGACGGTCGCCCACCACACGGTAGGTCTTCTCGATATAGGGCATGAACTCCTTGTAGAAGAAATCCTCGTAAGCCCATCCCGGCATGTTGAAGTAGCCGTTCCAGCACGTGGCCGGATTGCCTCCGGCGTTGGGGCTGACGATAATCATCTCGCACGCCTCGCCCGATGCCGTCAACTGGTCCATCACGTCCTTCACACGCTGGTCCGTAAACCAGCTGGTATTCACCCCCGACATGCCGTGCAGCAGGTAGAGAATGGGATACTTCCTGTCTGCCTCCTTGTCATAGCTCTGAGGCAGATAGATGGTATAGGCGCGGTGCGTCTTCAGCACCGTGCTGTAGATGCTGTCGGTCACGACCTTGCTTTGTGGTCCCCATGCAGGATTCTGTGCATTTGCCATCCACAACGAGCAGACGGCAAAAAGAGAAAGTATCAATCTTTTCATGGCATAGATTTTAAAAATGTACTACAAAATAAGTGCTTTCCATTCTAAAACGGATTGATATATATCAGTTTTTTCAGGTGATGTATATGCACACCTCATCTCTTCACCATGGGATGCACAGCCACCGGCACTTGTGCCCGCATGGCATCGTGCACTTTCTGCTTGCGTACCTTTGCCACCTTCTGCACCGTGGTGCAACGCACGTCGGCCGAAGAGGCGGCAGCCATCCATTGATATTCACCCTTGGCCAACTCCCAAGAGCTGCTTTTCTCGTTGAAGGAGGCCATGTCCATCACGTTCCACTCCAATGTCAGGGTCTGGCTCTCGCCGGGTTTCAGCAGGCGGGTCTTGCCGAAGGCTTTCAGTTCCTTGGCGGGCTTGTCCATGCCGCCCTCGGGAGCCTTGACATAGAGCTGCACGGCTTCACGGCCTGCCACCTTGCCGGTGTTCTTCACGCTCACCTTCATGCGGCAGCGGTCACCGTCGATGGCAGCCTCTTCCACCGCATATTCAAAGGTGGTATAGCTCAGCCCGTGGCCGAAGGGGTAAGATACCTCTTTACCAAAAGTATCGAAGTAACGGTAACCCACGTAGATGCCTTCCTCGTAGAGGGTGAAATCGACGTTGCGTTCCGGCTCTTTCGGCTTCTCCTCTTTCTTGTCGGACTTGAAGTTCATGCCGGTACCCATGGCGAACGACGGCATCTTGAACTCATAGTCGAAGGGGAAATTGGCATCCGACGGCGCGTCGCCATACTTCACGGCAAACGTCATGGGCAGCTTGCCGCTGGGGTTCACCTTACCCGTCAACACGTCGGCAATGCAGTTGCCCACTTCCTGCCCGGGCTGGAAAGCGCATACCAAGGCATCCGCCAGCTCTTTCCATGAAGCGGTCTCTACGGGGCTACAGATGTTGAGAACCACCACCAGCTTCTTGCCTGCGGCACGATAGGCGGCAGACACTTGCTTTATCAGAGCCAGTTCGTTCTCCTTCAAGAGGAAATCTTCCACACGGCGGTCGCAGCCTTCACCACTGACACGTCCCAGCGTAAGCACGGCGATGTCGTTGGCTTTCACTTGCGCGGCCAGTTCCTCGGCAGTGGGCAGGAACTCTTCGGCACGGGGCAGCGGAGTAAACGCGAAAGGAGGGCGACCGTGGGGGAAGAGGCGTTTCTGCTCGTCGGCCATGTGCTTCTTGTAGCGGTTCAACAAATCCTTATCTACCGTATAGCCCGCATTGCGCAAGCCTTCTACCATAGACACCGTGTAGTAGCCGAAGCCCGTACTGCCGAATCCCATACCGGCAGGAACCATGTCGTAGGAAGTAGTGCCGTAAAGGGCTACCTTCCTGATGCCGGCAGCCATAGGCAGCGCATTCTTGTTATCCAGCAGCACGATGCCCTCGGCACCTACCCGGCGGTCCACTTGCGCATGGGCTTTGAGGTCGGTCTCGTTGGGATAATTGTAACCGGAGAAGGTGTGGCTCTTCACCACAAACTCCAGCACACGCTTCACGCTGAGGTTGAGGAGCGCCTCATCCAGCGTGCCGTTCTTCACGGCTTCCAGAATGGCGTTGTACTGGCGTTCCTGCCCCGGCTGCAACATGTCGTTGCCTGCCGCGATGGAAGTCACGGCATCTTTTCCGGCATTCCAGTCGGACATCACCAGTCCCTTGAATCCCCATTCATTGCGGAGGATATCTTCGGTCAGTTCGCGGTCTTCGCAGGTGTATTTGCCGTTCACCTTGTTGTAGGCGGTCATCACGCTCCAGGGCTGAGCCTCCTTGACGGCTATCTCGAAGCATTTCAGATAAAGCTCGCGCAAGGGGCGCTGCGTCAGTCGGGAGTCGTTGTTGTTGCGGTTGGTTTCCTGGTTGTTCACGGCGAAGTGCTTCAGGCAGGTGCCGGTACCTTCGCTCTGGATGCCGTTGATGTAGGCAGCGGCTATCTTGCCCACCAGCACGGGGTCTTCGGCATAATACTCGTGGTTTCGTCCGCAGAGGGCGTTACGCATCAGGTTGACACCGGGGGCGAGGAGCACGTCCATACCGTAGTCTTTCACTTCGGTACCCAGAGCCCGGCCTACATGGTAAGCAGCATCAGGATCGAACGTAGCTGCCACCGTGGTGCTCGAGGGGAATTCGGTGGCGTGATAGGTGCGGCTGTCGAACTCTCGTTTGGAAGCCATCGCCAGTGAAGTCTTGTCATTTCCTCGTGGATTGCCTGGATCATAGCCGCCGAGAGCAGCACCGTCATCGACACTGGGACAGTTTATCCAGGATGGCTCCAGAATCATGTTCGAGACTGTTCTTGCCATCGAAGAGCCCAAAGAAGACCTTGCCATCAAAGAAGCAGAGAATGACTTAGACGGCCTGAACTATCTGGCCGGAAAAGGCATGGACTTCGTAAACAAGAGCGCCATGAACGGAACACGGTGTATGTTTTGTAGAAGTTAGGGTATCTGTTTGTATCCTTATATTCTACTTTTATGTGTTTTGATGCTGTTTCGTATCTTGCTAATGTCTTTTTAATTGTAGAATCCGCTTCTGACTTAGAAGCCATAACATATAAGGTAATATCCTTATCAAGTCCCTTTAGCATTTTCTTTGTATCACTTGAAATAGAGAAAAGGGATGTAGATGTCATATCCGCTGTTGCCCATGCTTCTTTAGATGTTATGGTACCTGCAATAAGGTTTACAAAAACAACCAATGCAACTACAACAGCTATAAAACCTGTACTGAAAATTCCCGTTCCAATAAATTTCTTTGATACATTCCATCTTCTCTTCTGAATTGACTGGCATGTAAGAAACAAAAATACAGCTGTTAAAGATA